>RCNC010004941.1_pt1 | contig 14832 bp, 18 predicted proteins | sample 2041301 | NCBI WGS metagenome assembly RCNC01 (sample SAMN09708231, study PRJNA481090) | Marine sediment metagenome, whole genome shotgun sequencing project. | biome: marine sediment; feature: ocean; material: sediment; isolation source: Sewage treatment plant 13A marine sediment (STP13A) ... | reverse complement strand
CTTTCCGTGTCCAGATCACACTCAAAACCACGACTGGTTAACAATTCTGGCCTTAATCCTCGCGTTCGCTGGTCAATGCCTCTCAGTAGTGCCAAAACGGGTCTTCGATTTCTGCCAAACAGCAACCGGAGGCCCGAAATGGCTTCAGTGACAAAAGACAATGTGGACTACCGTCTGTTGAATCGCCTGAGCAATCTCGTGATCTGCAGTTGCTGCTTGCGCCGTGGAAAGGTGACGCCGGTGCCCCAGGTGATTTCTGATCGACATTCGCTCACGAATGAGTGCTCGAGCTGCCGTCATGAAAGTTCAGGGCGGAGTGGTTATCGTCGGACCCTCGGGAAGCTGCTGACGCTCGCGCGCTAGTCCCGTCACATCGGCTAGGCTCATCACATCAATAATGCATCGTCGTTCAAGCGATGCCACAATATGCCGATGGCCAAACTCTATTTCTATTACTCTTCGATGAACGCGGGTAAGTCCACTGCGCTACTGCAATCGAGCTACAACTACAAAGAGCGCGGTATGAATACCCTCGTCCTGGCGCCGTTACTCGATGATCGCTACGGTGCGGGGAAGGTGACATCACGCATTGGTATTACTGCGGAGGCGACGGTCTTTCAGCGAGACGACGACCTGTTTGCGCTTGCTGAACAATGCATCGCCAAAGAGCCGTTGCATTGCGTCCTGATCGACGAGGCGCAGTTCCTCACACGAGATCAGGTATTCCAGCTTAGTGACGTGACGGACAAGTTGAACATACCGGTGCTCGCGTATGGTCTTAGAACAGATTTTCAGGGTGAGCCATTTGAAGGCAGCAAATATCTGCTGGCCTGGTCAGACAACCTCAAAGAGCTGAAGGCGATTTGCCATTGCGGCAGCAAGGCGACGATGGTCTTGCGGCTCGATGGTGACGGCAATGCGGTCACTGAAGGATCACAGGTAGAGATCGGCGGGAATGACCGCTACATCTCCATGTGCAGGAAGCATTTCAAGAAAGACTTTTTCGCCTGACCGAACTCAGGTTTGTATCGTCGGAAGGTCTTCCGTCGCGGCAGGCATGAGCGCTGTGTTTTCCTGCGCGAGTAAGTTGCGCATGTCCTCAAGCGTTTTCATGATCGCAGTATCGGCAAACTCAATGCCGTCAAGCTCACCACGTGTCGTAGCGCAAGGATCATGAAACTTGATTCGATGATGACCGACCGTGATGACATCGTCGTGAATCAATACGTGATTTGAAACGCGCTTCGAATTCACGAAGGTGCCATTGGTGCTATTCAGATCCATGAGAAACGTTGCGGTATCGTGGCGAACCAACAGCGTGTGATGGCGACTGACGAAACGACTGTTGATCGAAATGTCATTGTGGTCGGAGCGCCCAATCAATGCTCTGGCTTTATCCATTTGCAGATCTTGCATCACGCTGCCGTTATTCGTCACGATCAAGCGTGGTGGCTCTGGTGGAATTATTGGATCAAGCTCAAGGTCGTCATTGCCATCATCGGTCCAGGTCCCCGATGGCAGAGTGGGGTGTTCAATGTTCGCGATGGCGACGGGCAGAGTGTCGGTCTGCGCCAGTGCGAGCAGGGCGACGCGGTCGGCGATGCCTGGCCAGCCAGCGGATGCCAGCCAGATATCTCGACAAACTTCATCCGGAAAAACAAATGCGGGATAGTCGCTGCCGGCCGCTCGAAGCTTATCGTGGAGATATTGTCGCGTTTCCTCTCGATTCATCGGCCGGAGGTGGAAATTGTGAACGACTCTTTTCGCTATCGCTGCCATAGCCGGCGCGGTCATTATCGACTGCAGCGAACGATCACTGACTAACACCATCTTCAATGCACTGGACTGCCGTACGCGAAGCTCAGCAAGCTCGCACAACGCCCGAAGCGCACTGGGATTGAGCTCATGCGCATTTTCGATTATCAGCAACGGCGCCTCATGTGATGCGGCCTGCTGCAAAGCAAATATCCGCACGAGGCCGAGTAACTCGTTCGCCGAGCTCAGGTCCAGGGAATAGCCGAACTGCCTGAGGACGGAAATGAGGAGGTTTGTTGTGTTTAGCCCTTTGCCATCGATGACGGCGACCGAGCAATCTTCATCCAGCGAATCTACGAAGGTGCGGATCAGTGTTGATTTGCCCGAGAGCGTTGGGCCTTGCAGCAGTGACAGTCCGGTTCGGTGCTCACGTGTTTCTTTCAGGACTTCAAGGGCAGCCTCTTTTGAGGCATACGACAATACTGCCAGCGGTTTCCCGTGGGTTGGAAATGGTTGCTCTGAAAGGCCAGCTGCGCCTAAATCCATAAGTGATAACCCGCAGACAATTAAGTCGCGTTAAAGTGGTATTGTCGTGTTTCGGTCTTTTCTTATATGAATTTATGACCGGGCCAGTCAGTCTACGGTTCGGCTCTGGTTCTTGTAAACCGGAATTCAGTAAGTCCTTATTTGTCAAACGCACACAGAGTATTTTTTGAATTGACTTTAATTAGCCAACGTAAAGCTATGAAAAACAGGGATGTTTTAGTATGAATTTTCAACCGTCTGCTAACTGCGACAGAGCGTAAGGTATTGACTGCAAAGCTATCGGCCAATGACCTCACTTTAATTCGTGGTGAGAGCTGCCTTTTTCAGGGACTGGAGTTTGCGCTAAATAGCGGCGAGCTGCTGTTGCTCGAGGGTCGAAATGGGAGCGGCAAGACCAGTCTGATGCGCGCGATCGCGGGCATGTTGACGCTCGAAACGGGCGAAATCTTATGGGACGGAGTCGACGTGAGTCGCCGGCGACAGGAGTTTCATGGCTCGCTCGTCTGGCTGGCGCATCGCACAGGTCTCAAGGGTGATCTAACCCTGGTTGAGAATCTCCGCTTTGAAGGGTCGCTTAGACCGCAAGGTAATCTGGATGTAGACGTGGTTTACGAGCGACTCGGTATCTCGCGCTTGAAGCGCCTGCCATTACGATCGCTTTCCGCGGGTCAGCAACGACGCGTTGCATTGGCGCGAATGCTCATGGCGGATGTCCCGCTCTGGCTGATGGACGAACCGTTTACCAATCTTGATCGCGAGGGTCGAAAGCTCGTCTTGGAAATTACTGAAGAGCATCTTGCTGCCGGTGGCATGTGCGTCATGGCCGCACACCAGGACATCGATATCACCGCGCCGATCATACGGGTGCAACTCTGATGATGACCGAAAACCCACAACAACCCGGGATATTCACGGGATTGGTGGCGATTACGCGCAGGGAACTATTACTCGCCTGGAAACGTCCTGGTGACATACTCACTCCGCTGTTCTTCTTCGCTATGGTTTGTACCTTGTTTCCGCTCGCCGTGGGGCCCAGCCCCGAGCAACTGATATTCAGTGGCCCCGGGGTACTTTGGGTTGCCGCGTTATTGGCGACCTTGCTCTCATTGAATTCGCTGTTTATGTCCGATCACGAGGACGGCAGCCTCGACCAATTGCTGGTCAGTCCGCAGCCTCTGCCCGTTTTGGTGTTGGGGAAGACATTCGCGCACTGGATAATCAGCGGGCTGCCCCTGGTGTTGATTTCGCCGCTGTTGGCGATGACCTACAGAATGCCGAGTGAGATTGTCGGAGTACTAATGTTGACCCTCTTGTTGGGTACAATTTGTCTTAGCTTGCTGGGTTCCATTGGTGCGGCTTTGACAGTCGGCTTGCATCGAGGGACCGCCTTGCTTAGCCTCCTGATCTTGCCGCTCGCGATGCCGGTGCTTTTGCTCGGTGCGAACACTGTATCGCTGGCTGCTGGAAACGACGTTTATGCGACCGGGATCTGGGCACTAGCCGCCTACGTTGTCGCTGCTGTATCACTGGCGCCGTATGCAACGGCCGCTGCATTACGAATTAGCAACGAGTAGAAAGAACTTATGTGGAAATTTTTTCATCAGCTGACGTCACCGCCGCATTTTTATCGCTTGGCCGCGACGCTCATACCCTGGTTAGCGATCCCCGGAATCCTGTTGATCGCCTACGGCACTTACGCGGGCTTGTTTGTCGCGTCTCCTGACTATCAGCAAGGGGATGCGTTTCGCATCATCTATGTTCACGTGCCCTCGGCGTATCTTTCGATGCTGGCGTATGTATTCATGGCCGTCGGTGGCGGAATAGGACTTATTTGGCGAATGAAGCTGGCGCACGCCGTTGCTGCAGCCGCCGCGCCTCTGGGTGCTGCGTTTACGTTCCTCGCCTTGCTGACCGGCTCAATCTGGGGGCGCCCGATGTGGGGAACCTGGTGGGAGTGGGGTGACCCCCGCCTGACGTCTGAATTAATCCTGCTGTTTCTTTATTTCGGCTACATAGCGCTGCGATCATCGATTGATGACACGGCTAAAGCGGACAAGGCCAGTGCCGTGCTCGCGCTGGTTGGCGTAGTCAACGTCGTTATCGTCCATTACTCGGTGGTCTGGTGGAGTTCGCTACATCAAGGGCAGACATTATTCAAGAAAGGTGGCCCTGGTATGGATGCCGATATGTTGTATCCCTTACTCGCGATGATATTCGGCTTCACATTCGTGTTCGGCGCGTTGTTGGCGCGTCGTGTAAGAACCGAAGTGCTATTCCGGGAACGCAGAACGCGGTGGGTACGAGAGATGATTCTGGCACCTGAGGGAGGCCGATAATGGACGCATTAGCGATGGGTAATTACGGCGCTTACGTATGGAGCTGCTTCGGCCTCACCCTTATTGTGATGGTATTAAGCGATTGGCGTTCGAGAGCACGTCACAAACAGATTTATCGAAATATTGAAGTGCAGATAAAGGCGCTAGAGGAACGTCAATGAAACCAAGACAACAACGGATGCTGGCCGTGGGGCTGGCCGTTATCGGCGTTGCGATTGCAGCGGGACTGACGCTGCGCGCCTTCGACGAGAACATGATGTTTTTCGTTGAGATTTCGGATGTGGTCGCTGGAGAGTATCCGAATGAAAGGAACTTTCGGATTGGCGGGCTCGTTGTCGACGGCAGTGTTGAGCGCGAGGACGGATCTCTGGATATGAGTTTTCGAGTGACCGACATGAGATGCGAGCTTGGCGTCACGTACACCGGTGTTTTGCCGGACTTGTTCCGTGAGGGCCAAGGTGTTGTAGCGCACGGAAGAATGGGCGCTAACAGCATTTTCGTCGCGGACAAAATACTCGCGAAGCACGATGAGAATTACATGGCACCTGAAGTTGCAGAATCGTTGGCGAAACACGTTGACGCACAGATGGCGCCGCTACAAGAAGTCGGCACGGAGTGTAGTCCCGGATGATTCCAGAGATTGGTCATTTCGCGCTGATTCTGGCGCTCGCGTTGGCGCTGTGTCAGGGCGTATTGCCACTGATAGGTGCGCAGCGTGACGATGCGGCTCTGATGTCGGTGGCGCGTTCCGCCGCGTTTGGGCAGCTGTTCTTTGTCGCCGTATCCTTTGGGTGTCTTATCTGGGCATTCGTCAACAGCGATTTCTCGGTTCTTTATGTGGCGAACCACTCACAGCTGGCTTTGCCAACACAGTACAAGGTGTCTGCAGTCTGGAGTGCCCATGAAGGCTCGCTTCTGATGTGGATACTCATCCTCGCGATATGGACGGCCGCCGTTGCTCAATTCAATTCCGGCATCCCGCCAAAACTGATCGCTCGTGTTATCGGCGTTCTGGGATTGCTGTCGGTGGGTTTCCTGCTATTCGCCTTGCTGACGTCGAACCCGTTCGAACGACTGATTCCTGCGGCCATTGATGGTGCCGATCTGAATCCTCTGTTGCAGGATCCGGGGCTCGCGATTCATCCGCCGTTGCTATACGTCGGATACGTGGGCTTTTCCGTGGCTTTCGCTTTCGCCATTGCGGCGATGATCAGCGGCGAGCTTGATCAGAACTGGGCGCGCTGGACGCGTCCCTGGACAACCGTCGCGTGGCTGTTTCTGACTGTCGGTATTGCACTGGGTAGCTGGTGGGCTTACTACGAGCTCGGTTGGGGCGGTTGGTGGTTCTGGGATCCGGTCGAAAACGCATCGTTCATGCCGTGGCTGGTTGGCACGGCACTGATCCACTCGTTAGCGGTCACGGAACGCAGAGGTCTCTTTACGAGCTGGACATTGCTGCTGGCCATTACGACATTCTCGCTCAGTCTGCTGGGTACGTTCCTGGTGCGCTCAGGCATTATCGTTTCCGTGCATGCTTTCGCGACGGACCCGACGCGCGGCTTCTTTATCCTGGCGTTCCTCGCCATCGTCGTGCTGGGTGCACTTGCGCTTTATGCCTGGCGGGCACCGTCGCTGGATTCGACGGCCGGCTTCAGCCCCTTGTCCCGCGAAACATTTTTGCTACTCAACAACGTGACGCTGGTGCTGCTGGGAACTTTAGCGCCTCTCATTGTTGAGATGTTGAACGGCGGCAAGATTTCTATCGGGCCGCCGTGGTTTGAAGTAGCCTTCATGATTCCGATGGTTCCGCTGATCGTTTTGCTCGGCCTCGGTATGCATACGGCGTGGCGGAAGCAGAGCAAAGAGCCCTGGATCAGATTGCTCAGAATCCCGGCGATCGCGTCGATTTTGGTCGGCGTTGTTTTACCGTTGATGTTTTACGGACGCGTGAGTTTGTTGCTGGTTGTTGGATGTGCAGCAGCGTTCTGGATCGTTGTGACATCGCTCATCCAACCGGTTCGTTCGTGGCGTCGCAAAGATGGCACAGCTGCGATAACACGCTCTGCCCTGGGTATGTCAGTTGCGCATATGGGCATGGGCTTTTTTGTTATTGGCGTTACGATCACCTCAGCCTTCGGCGTTGAGTCGGACCGGGCGATGCGCGTTGGTGAGACGCTCGACGTTGCCGGTTTCGAATTTGAATTGCGCGATATACGACAAGTAGAGGGGCCCAATTACATGGCCATTGAGGGCCTCGTTGAGATTCGTGACGATGGTGACTTTGTTGCCAATGTACGTCCTCAAAAACGCCAGTATCAGGTGCAGAAGAGCTGGATGACGGAAGCCGGAATTCATCCCACCTGGAACAAGGACTTGTTTGTTGCGTTAGGGGACCAACTCGGTGAGGGCGCCTGGAGTGTTCGTATTCAATACAAACCCATGATCCGGTTTATCTGGCTTGGCGCTTTCATCATGGCTCTGGGCGGCTTGATAGCCGTGACGGACCGTCGATATCGCAAAGGTGCACAATGAATCGCTACTTTTTGCCGCTGATCGCCGCGCTGATTCTGATTCCCATCATGATTCTGGGTCTGCGAAGTGATCCCTCGGTGTTGCCGTCACAGTACATCGGCAAGCCTGCGCCCGAGTTCAATTTGCCGACCTTGCGAGACGCAGACAAAAACGTCTCGACCGCCGATCTGCGGGGCCAGGTATCGCTCGTCAATATCTGGGCAACATGGTGTGCTGGTTGTCGTGCAGAACACCCGTTTTTGATGCAGCTCTCTCGCGAGAATACCGTCCCGATTTACGCCATTAACTGGCGTGATAACCGGGAAGATGCATTGCAATGGCTTGGGCAGTTGGGTGACCCGTACGTGGCGTCGGGATTCGACGTCGATGGTCGCGTCGGCATTGACTGGGGCGCCTATGGCGCTCCCGAAACTTTCTTGTTGAATGACGAAGGGCACGTTGTCTACCGTTTTACGGGGCCGCTTAGCCGCGCCATGTGGAACCAGGAGTTTGTGCCGCGCATTGCGGAGTTGACGAAATGATGAATCGTATTCTTGCGCTACTGGCGGTCTCGCTGGTGGCTTTTTCTGCGTCTGCCATCGATAGCGAGCAGGCTTTTGAGGATCCGGAGATGCAAGCGCGGTATGAGCGCCTGATATCCGAGGTACGTTGCGTAACGTGCCAGAACCAGACAATCAAAGATTCCAATGCGTTCATTGCTGCTGATTTGCGTCGCGAAATTCGGCGACTGATGGGCGAGGGCAAGACCGACGCGGAGATTACGGATTTTCTGGTCACTCGCTACGGTGATTTTGTTCTTTACCGCCCGCGTTTTTCGGGCAAGACAATGGTCCTATGGGTCGCACCGTTTCTGCTGGTTCTATTCGGTGGCTTCGCGATTTTCCGAGTGGTTCGTCATCGCATGACGATGCCCATCAATGACGACGGACAAAAGCAATGACACTGTGGATCACGCTGGGCCTTCTCAGCCTCGTAGCGCTGGCATTCGTTGTTCGTCCCTTGTGGAAGAGTTCAGGTCGCCTCACGCCAATTCTGGCGACCGTAATCGTTATTACTGTCGGATTATCAGCGGCGCTGTATCACTACATTGGTGAACCGAACGTTCCATCCGGTGCCGGGACCACAGCCGCGGCCGAAGAGATGGTCGTGGCGCTGGCCGAACGGCTGAAGGAAAATCCGGAGGACGTTAATGGCTGGCTATTGCTGGGTCGTTCGTATCAGTCAATTGAGCAGTATGACGATGCCATCGCGGCTTTTGAAACCGCGATTGAGTTGGAGCAGGGGAAAAATGCTCAAAGCCTGGTAGCGCTCGCGATTGCTTTATTGGGAGAACAGGACGGAGAAATATCAGAGCGGGCGGAGAGTTTGTTTGAAAACGCGCTGGCGCTGGAGCCCGGCAATGCAAACGCCCTGTTTTACGGCGGTGGCGCAGCTGCGCGAAGTGGAAATACCGCACTGGCTGCCGATCGCTGGGAGATGCTCTTGAATCAGGATGCACCGCCCGAGATTCAGGAGCTGTTGCAGCGCAAGATCAATGAATGGCGAGGACAGCCTCCGCCAAGCCCGGAGCCGTTACCGGAGCCGCAGGCAGACGATTCGATAGTGTCCATCAATCTGTCATTGTCAGAGGGAGCCAGGGCGGCATCGCCATCGGACGCCAGGGTTTTTGTTATCGCTCGCGATCCGGCACAGCCATCGCCACCGATAGCGGTTACTCCACTCCGCGTTTCCGAACTTCCAACGACCGTGAAACTCAGCGATAAGAACTCTATGGTGGCCGGCCGCTTGCTGTCAGCGTTTTCCGAAATCGAAATCGTTGCACGCGTGTCGCTCTCCGGCGGTCCGGCAGCGAAATCCGGCGACTGGTCCGGATCATTGAAAACGAGCCCCTCGGGCGGTCAAACCATCGACTTGGTCATCGATCAGGAACTGCCCTAGTCACGGAGCGAGTAATGGTCGATCCAGTCGAAGAGGCGAATATGTGTTTCGCCTGCGGGACAGAAAACCCGATCGGACTCAAAATAGAATTTACGGTTGATGGTGATACTTGTACTGGCGAATTTACGGGTACGGAAAATCACGTTGGCTGGAATGACACCATTCATGGTGGCATCGTCTATTCGGCGCTCGACGATGTAACGGCGAACGTGCTGTTTCGCCAGGGTCGAAAAGCACACACGGCAAAATGCGAGATACGATATCGTCAACCACTGTTCGTCGGTGAAACGATCGCCTTGAAAGGCTGGATCGAGAAAGAAAGAGGCCGATTGATCGTTTTGAAGGGCGAAGCACGACGTGTTTCTGATGGCGTTGTTGTCGCGGATTGCGAAGCAAGTTTTATGGATTCGAAATAGGATAACAATGGCTCTTCCAAAAGCGCTCGAAGGCAGGCTTCGAGTTCCCCTTATCGGTGCGCCGATGTTTATTGTATCCGGCCCCGAGCTGGTCATCGCTCAGTGTCAGGCAGGTATTGTCGGTTCGTTTCCGGCGCTCAATGCTCGACCTCAGTCGATGCTCGGCGAATGGCTAAAGCGAATAAAAGACGAGCTCGGTGAGTACTCAGAAGACAATCCCGGCGATCCTGTTGCTCCGTTTGCCGTCAATCAGATTGTGCATGCAAGCAACAGCCGTTTGCGTGAAGACGTCGAGACCTGTGTTGAACACCAGGTCCCCATCATCATTACGAGCTTACGGCCGCCTGAAGATGTTGTTGCAGCGGTGCATTCCTACGGTGGCCTCGTTTTTCATGACGTCATCAGTTTGCGTCACGCACGAAAAGCAATTGAGCAGGGTGTCGACGGTATCATTGCAGTATGCGTCGGTGCCGGTGGACATGCTGGTCCATTGAGTCCGTTCGCTTTGGTAAAGGAAATACGCAAAGAATACGATGGCGCAATCATTCTGTCCGGTTGTATCACGAGCGGCAACGACGTGCTTGCGGCCAGAGCGATGGGTGCCGATCTTGCGTACAGCGGAACGCGATTTATCGCTACTGACGAAGCTAACGCAGTGCCGGAATACAAAGAGATGATCGTGGAGAGCGGCGCGTCCGATATTGTCTATTCGTCTTTGTTTACCGGCATTCACGGCAGCTATCTCAAAGGCAGTATCGCAAACGCAGGGATGGATCCCGAGAACCTTCCTGAGGGCTCCAAGGCAGACATGGACTTTGCTGACGCCGCTAAATCCGATGCCAAAGCCTGGAAGGATATTTGGGGTGCCGGACAAGGCGTCGGAAACATCGATGAGATTCTCCCGGCGCGTGATGTTGTTCTTAAGATTGAACGCGAATATATCGATGCGCTCGCCTCACTGAACGCGTCCTGATGCGTATCGTCCTGTATTCCTACGTCTTCGTCGCCGTCGGCGGCGCAGTAGGTGCGATGGCGAGATTTGGACTTAATGTTTACCTTCAGCGAGACGTCGAGTTCCCCTGGGGCACGATCGCTGCGAATCTGCTGGGCTGCTTGCTCATGGGTATTATCGCGCAGCTGATTACCAGCACTGCATGGTTTAACGACGCGGGCATCATCCCTGACCAGTACCGACTGCTATTCGCCGTCGGATTCTGCGGCAGCTTTACGACCCTGTCGTCAATGGTCCTGGAGATAAATACGATGTTGCAGAAAAACGAAATCTTCTATTCGTTTTCGTATTTTGTTGGGACATTGATCGGCGGCTTCGCCTGTTTTTATATCGGCGTTATGTGCGTACGAATGTTAATGCAGCTGCAGAGCAGTTAGTCAGAGCGCGCGCAGTCCTCGAGCAGGTCGAATATTCTGTCTAACCAGTCCGTATGCTCGGGCTTCATCAAGACCGATCGCAGGCACGTAATCGAATCCGAATCGGTGGCGATGTCTTGCAACCAATGTCCGGCCAGTGACATCGGTAACTCCATAAGCGCGAGATGCAGGCCCTGACCAGCTGCCTGTTCGAACAATTTGCGTGCCCGCTGGCTGGACTCTGTGGTGGTCGTTGCCTTGACGGCGTAAACGATGATATCCAGTTCCGGTGGCATCAAAGGAACGAAATAGTCGCTGGTGATAAGCCTCGAATGCAGGTCTCGGGCAGCGGAGAGGGAGCTGTCGAGATCGGCCGCAAATGCACCCCCCTCGTGCAGCGGCAACAATCGTTGCGTCGCCCACAGTGCAACCGCTGAAGCGCCCGGTCGCGAGCACTCCAGAGAAATTTCACCGAGGTGCAGATCGTTCGAGCTAAAGTAAGTAAACGGCGAGTCGTGTTTGTAGAATTTGCCCACCGCGGGATCTTTGAACAGAACGCAGCCGCAACCGTAGGGCTGCAGGCCGTGCTTATGTGGGTCAATGACGATGGAGTCGACTTCGACTAAATCGACAAAGGCCTGTCGAGTGTGGCTACCCAGATTGCTGGCCAATCGGAAATAGCCGCCGTAGGCCGCGTCGGCATGAATTCGAAAATCGTAATGATCGCGAAGGGCCAAAATATCCGATAGTGGATCGACAGCGCCGAGCCCGGTATTACCCATCGTGACAACAATAGTGCCCACATCGCCTGCCTGTAAGAGGCGTTCGATGGCTTCAACATCCATGCGTCCGTCGTTGCTAACCGCAACCGGCGAATACGGGATGCCCAGGACTTCGCTGATGCGGCTGTGAGTGTAGTGCGCCTGCCCGGAGCCAATGATGCGTTTACCGGGCTGAACGCGGCCAGCCACCCACAAAGCCTCAAGATTTGCCATCGTGCCACCACCGGTCAGGTGGCCGAGTGGATCTTGCCAGCCAAACATTGCCGCCAATTCAACGATGCATTCTTTCTCCATCGCCGAGCTCGCACGGCCGCCGTCCAGTGCGTGGTTGTTGGGGTTGATCCAGAGCGACATCGCATAGGCAATTCGCGCGATCGGGTGGGGCGGTTTCAACATCTGCCCCGCGTACTGCGGATGGAAATAGGGGTAGTTGTCCTGCATGCGTTCGGCGGCCTCGCTGAGGACGTCGCTGACCGCCGCCGCATCGAGGCCGGGTGTGAATTCGGGTAAGTCGGTGAAGCCCGCCTCGAGCGTGTCGAGTGCTTCCCGCAGTAGTGTTATCTCGTTTTTATTGATCATCACAGGCCCGGGTTCAGGTTAACATACAGCCATGAATTTGATCGCCATGGCCGCGCCGTTCTTTTTGCTCTCACTGGTTGTTGAGTTTGCTATCGATCGGTGGCGGGGCACCGGATACTACCGCAGCAACGATGCGATCAACAGTATCAGTGCCGGCATCCTGAGTGAATCGACCAAGTATTTCACCCGGATAATTCAGTACGCCATCTGGGGTGTCGTGCTGGGCAATTTCGCGCTTTTCGAGATGGACAGAGGCTGGTTCGACGCGTCACTAAATGGGGTGCTGCTCTGGGTGCTTGCCGCTGTGCTTTGGGATTTTTGCTATTACTGGAATCATCGCCTGGGCCATGAGATTTCAATTCTCTGGGCCGCGCATGCTGTGCATCATCAAAGCGAAGAGTACAACCTGTCTACCGCGCTGCGGCAGACCAGCAGTAGCTTTTTATTCAGCTGGATCTTCTACGTCCCCCTATTCGTCATCGGGTTTCCGACCGACGTAGTCGTTACCGTAGGGGCTGCGAACCTGATCTATCAGTTCTGGGTTCATACGCGGCACATTGATCGTCTCGGCGTAATGGACCGCATCCTTGTTACGCCTTCAAACCACCGCGTTCACCACGCCCAGAACGAGCGCTACATTGATAAGAACTACGCCGGGATTTTCATTCTCTGGGACCGTTTGTTCGGAACCTTCGCCGAAGAATCCGATGACGATCCCGTGATATTCGGTGTGCGCAAGCCACTAGCCAACTGGAACCCGTTCTGGGCCAATTTGCAGGTCTATAACTACCTGCTATTCGACGCCCGTCATGCGCGCCGTTGGCAGGACAAGATCGGCGTCTGGTTTCGTCGAACCGGTTGGCGGCCCGCCGACGTTGCGGCGGCGTTTCCAAAAGAAGCGGTCGATCTGGAAAAATTTCAGAAATTCGATCCACAAATATCCAGCGCCCGTCGCCAGTACGTCATTGCACAATTCCTGGTGGTTATCGCGCTGGCGTTATTCATCGCCGGTGTTTTCGCAAACCTGGGTCCTAGAGCAGTTCTCGCGCCTTGTCTGTTGCTTTGGTCGATTCTGTATACGCTGGGTCTGCTGAATGAAGATCGACCGTACGCCGCGCGATTCGAATTGTTGAGATTAATTGTCGTTTTCCCTATCGGTCTTTACGCAATGGGTGGGTCGCTCATCGCGTTGACGCCGACAGTCGGACTTGTATTCACTGCCTATACATTGGGGTCAGTCTTGTGGCTAAGAAAAAGCTAGTTCGAACCGGAACGAAATGGGAGCCGCTGGCCGGCTACTGCCGCGCCGTCCGCGTGGGACCGCATATAGCGGTGTCCGGTTGTGCTCCGGTCGATGCCGATGGAGAACTGGTCGGTCCTGATGACGCTTATCTGCAAGCCAAAAGATGTATCGAGATTATCTCGGACGCGCTAGGCGAGGCCGGTGCCTCACTCGAAGACGTCGTGCGCACGCGAATGTTCGTCACCGATATTTCACGTTGGGAGGAGATCGCGAAGGCACATCAGGAAGCATTCGCGGATGTCCTGCCGGCGACATCGATGGTCGAAGTATCGCGCCTCATCGGCGATGGCATGCTTGTCGAGATTGAGGCAGACGCCATCGTCGATGACGACTAGGGTCCTATGAATCGAAGAGACGGTATCACGGCGGGCGAAGCTCGCCGCATAGCGTTGGCGGCACAAGGGTTTGATCGTGCGCGTCCAAAAGCGGCAACGGATGTTCGACATTTTCGTCGTGCACTGGCCGCCATCGGGGTTCTGCAACTCGACTTCGTAAACGTTTTGATTCCGGCGCACTTCTTCATGATCTGGTCGCGACTCGGCGCCTACGATCGAGCGCGGTTCGAGAATTATCTTTACGAATCCGGTGAGCATATCGAACAGTGGGCTCACGAAGCGTCCATCGTGTCCTGCCATGACTGGCCGTTGCTCGCACACCGTCGAGAGGCGCATCAACCATGGAAAAGCAGCGCGTTAAACAAGATGCGAAATTCGAAAGCGTATCTGGAAGAAGTTCTTGAGCTTGTACGAACCCAGGGGGCGGTCACATCGAGTGACCTGCCGCCCGTAAAAGGTCCGAAGCGAATCCCTGGCGATTGGCATCGCTCGGTACCCAGGTCGGCGCTTGAATGTCACTTTGGCAGGGGAGACCTGGCTGTGCGCCGCCGGCTTAAAAACTTTCAGCGAGTCTATGACCTGCCCGAACGAGTTCTCGACGATGGGTTTCGCTCAACATCTGTTCGCAAAGAGGATGCGGAGCGTGAGCTGCTTAGAAAGGGCGCTAAGTCTCTGGGTATCGCCACGGCGAGGGATATCGCAGACTATTACCGCATGACGCCGCGAGACTCACTGCCCCGACTTCAGGAGTTAGTTGAAGAAGGGGCTTTAAGCGAGGTACGTGCAGAGGGCTGGACAGAGACGGCGTACTTGTCGGCCGGGGCAACGTCGCCGCGACAGATCCCGGGTGCCTCACTGCTGTCGCCGTTTGATCCCGTCGTCTGGTTTCGACCCAGAGCAAAGCGCTTGTTCGATTTTGATTATCGTATTGAGATCTACGTT
>RCNC010001709.1_pt1 | contig 14836 bp, 9 predicted proteins | sample 2041301 | NCBI WGS metagenome assembly RCNC01 (sample SAMN09708231, study PRJNA481090) | Marine sediment metagenome, whole genome shotgun sequencing project. | biome: marine sediment; feature: ocean; material: sediment; isolation source: Sewage treatment plant 13A marine sediment (STP13A) ... | reverse complement strand
ACTCCGGTCGAGATGGAGTTTCGCCAAGTGCAGAAGCTCGTTTGAGGAGAAGCGATGGCCAAGAAAGTCATAGGAGAAATCAAGCTTCAACTGCCCGGTGGGCAGGCGACGCCGGCGCCCCCGGTGGGCCCGGCTCTGGGGCAACACGGTGTGAATATCATGGACTTCTGCAAGGCGTTCAACGCCCGCACGCAGAAGGAGCAGGGGATCATCATCCCGGTCGTTATCACGGTCTATGCTGACCGCACGTACTCCTTCATCACCAAGACTCCGCCCGCGTCGTTTCTTTTGCGCCGGGCTGCGGGTCTCGAAAAGGGCTCGGGAGAGCCGAACCGGCTCAAGGTCGGTACGGTGACGATGGCCAACGTGGAGGAGATCGCAACGACCAAGATGCCCGATCTCAATGCGGAGTCGCTCGATGCTGCGGTCCAGATCATCCTCGGCACGGCGCGATCCATGGGCGTTGAAATCGGGGACGTGGCAGGAGTGATCGAGATCGAGGAGCAGGAGGTGGCCGATGACTCGGAGATCTAAGAAATACCGCGAGTCGGCCGCTAAGCTCGAACGCAGGCCCTATCCCCTCGAGGAGGCGATCGGGTTGGTGCAGAGCTCGGCCTATGCGTCGTTCGATGAAACTGTCGAGGTCGCGATGCGTCTCGGTGTGAACCCGCGTCACGCCGATCAGATGGTCCGAGGCACTGTCGTGCTTCCACACGGCACCGGGAAACAGCTGACCGTGTTGGCGGTGTGCGAGGGACCGGCGCAGAAAGAGGCCGAGGAGGCCGGCGCCGATTTCGTGCTTTCCGCTGACGAGGCGGTCGAGAAGATCCAGGGTGGCTGGCTCGAGGTCGATGCGATCGTGGCCACGCCGGACATGATGCGGCAGCTTTCGAAGGTCGGTCGGGTGCTCGGCCCCCGTGGGTTGATGCCGAACCCCAAGTCGGGAACCGTGACCGCCGATGTCGCCATCGCGGTCACCGACATCAAGGCCGGAAAGGTCGAATTCCGGGTCGACAAGACAGCGATCATCCACGCCCCGCTGGGCAAAGTGAGCTTCTCACACGAGAATCTCGTGGAGAACGCCCGCAGCCTCTTTGATGCGGTTCAGAAAGCCAAACCGGCGACCGCCAAGGGCCGCTATCTGCACACGGTTTACCTGTGCTCGACCATGGGACCGGGTGTGCAGGTCGACCTGGTCAGCCTCGAAGCGAAGTAGGAGGAGATAATGCTCACGAAAGAGCAGAAACACGAGCAGTCACTCGAGCTCCGCGACGGGCTGACGGATGTCACGACGCTGTTCCTTCTCGAGAACGAAGGTCTCAATGTCAACGACGTCAACGTCCTTCGGTCGCAGGTCCGGAAGATGGAAGCTACGTACAAGGTGGTCAAGAACACCGTCGTGCGGCTGGCCGTGGAAGGGACCGAGATGGAGGGCATTACGCCGTTCTTGAGCGGGCCAAAGGTCCTCGCCTACACCTCAGGTGATGGTGTGGCGCTGGCCAAGGTGCTCAAGACCTTCATCAAGGACCATCCTGAGCTGAGCTTCAAGCACGCATACCTGGAGGGGCAGATCCTCGAGGCTAAGGATGCCGCGAAGGTGGCGGACATGCCGTCACGAGACGAGCTGATCGGCCGGTTGCTGCAAATGCTGCAATCACCGATGCGCCGCCTCGCGGTGGCCCTCAATGCGCCGCTGCAACAGTTCGCGAGTGTGATCGCGCAGCTTGCCGACAAAGGTGAAGAAGCTCAGGAGCCTCAGGAAGCCGAGGAAACTCCGGAAGTTGTGGAAGCTCAAGAGCCCCAGGAAGCCCCGGAATCTGTGGAAGTTCAAGAGTCCCAGGAAGCCCCGGAAGCTCCGATAGCCGAGGAAGCTCCGGAAGCTGTGGAAGCTCAAGAGCCCCAGGAAGCCCCGGAAGCTCCGATAGCTGAGGAAGCACCGGAAGCTGTGGAATCTCAAGGGTCTCAGGAAACACAAGAGAAACAAGAATCTCAAGAATCCTAAGGAGGATCTGACAATGGCCCAATTAGAGAAAATGATGGATGAGATCAAGGGGATGACCGTTCTCGAGCTCAACGAGCTCGTGAAGGCTCTCGAAGATGAGTTCGGCGTGTCCGCCGCGGCTGCGGTCCCGATGATGATGGCCGGCGCGGTCCCCGGTGCTGCCGGTGCTGAGCAGGTCGAGGAGCAGACCGAGTTCGCCGTTCAGCTGAGCTCGTTTGGTGACAAGAAGATCAATGTCATCAAGGTCGTTCGCGAGGTCACTTCGCTCGGCCTCAAAGAGGCTAAAGAGCTGGTCGAGAGTGCGCCCACCAACGTCAAGGAGGGCGTCAACAAGGAAGAGGCCGAAGAGATCAAGAAGAAGTTCGAAGAAGCCGGCGCCCAGATGGAGATCAAGTAACGCACAACGTGCACCTTGGCCCCTGGCTACTGAGAGCATTATCTGATGACGCGGGGAGAGTCTGTCTCCCCGTGTTGAGCCCGGCCTTCTCACCGGGTTTCGTATGTAGATACCCGGTGAGTTGGCCGGGTCAATTGGTCGGGAGGGAATTCCATGACCACTAGCCCCAATGGGCGGATGAGCTTCTCCAAGCATCTGTCCACAATTCCGCAGCCGAACATGATCCAGGTGCAGAGGACCTCATACGAGGGTTTTTTACAGATGGATCTCCTGCCGGAGGAGCGCCTCTTTGGCGGTCTCCAGTCGGTGCTGTCCTCGATCTTTCCGTTCACCGACTTCCGCGAGACCTGCGAGCTTCAGTTCGTTCGCTACGAAATCGGCAACTGGACCTGCCGCTGTGGACGCCTCGATGGGTTGCATCATCTGCGATTGACCTGCGAGCACTGTGGCGCCAGCTTCAAGGCCGGCAGTCCTCACGAGGACTCGGTGGTCTGTCCCGATTGCGGCAAGGCGAACAAGAACCGCATGGAGAAGTGCAACGTTTGCGGCACCTCGGTGGGTTTGCGTCTGAAGTTCTCGGCCGAGGAATGCCGCGAACGCGGTATGACCTACGCGGTTCCGGTGCGTCTCACCTTCCGGTTGGTGACCTTTGACGTCGAAGAGGACGGCACCCGTCAGGTGAGGGACGTCAAGGAAGAGGAGCTCTATTTCGGAGAGATGCCGTTGATGACCGATACCGGCACCTTCATCATCAACGGCACCGAGCGCGTCATCGTCTCGCAGCTGCACCGCTCGCCGGGAGTGTTCTTCACCCTCGAGGGCCCCAACGACTACCTCGCCAAGGTGGTGCCCTACCGCGGCTCGTGGATCGAGTTCGAGTACGACAACAAGCAGATCCTGTGGGTTCGCATCGACCGCAAACGGCGGCTGGCCGGCACCGTTTTCCTGCGCGCTCTGAGCCCCGAGCTGGAGAACAACTCACAGATCCTCCGTGGTTTCCACACCGTCTTTGACGCCCGCCTCGGCGCCAAGAAGGACACGGCGACCTTGATGCTCGACTCGAGGATTCTCGATGTCGAAAACGAGCGCCAGAAGGCGCTGCGTTTCCGCAAGGTGGCGGAACCGGCGTTGTTCGCCGGGCTGTCGCTCGACAAGAACATGCGCAGGCGCCTCGATAAGGCGACGGTGGAAAAACCCACCAAGGTGGCCGTGACCCGTGACGATCTGTTGGGCGCGATCGTCGTCGACGACCTGGTGGACGACGAGACCGGAGAGGTCATCGTTGCCGCCAACTCGAGGGTCACCGACGAGGTCCTGGCGGCAGCCGAGGAGGCGGGCATCACCACCATCAGCCTCGCCTTCCCCGACTGGGATCCAGTCGGTGATATCCTCCACCAGACCCTCGAAAAGGACACTGCAACCTCTCAGATGGGTGCGCGGATGGAGATCTATCGCCGACAGCGTCCGGGCGATCCGCCCACTGAAGAGTCGGCGACCACCCTCTTCAACGGTCTGTTCTTTGACGAACGCAAGTACGACCTTTCCAAGGTTGGACGGTTCAAGTTCAACGCCAAGCTCGGTCTTGACAAGGACCCCGATCAGCGGACTCTCGATGTCGACGATTTCATGAAACTGGTTTCATATCTGCTGCGTCTGCACCGCGATCTTGGGAGGGTTGACGACATCGACTCGCTTGCCAATCGCCGCGTACGGACAGTAGGTGAGCTGATGGAAAATCAGTTCCGCATCGGTCTCGTGCGGATGGAACGGGCGATCAAGGAAAAGATGTCGATTCATCCCGACATCGATTCGGCGATGCCGCGCGACCTCGTCAACTCGAAACCGGTCATGGCCTCGGTGGACGAGTTCTTCGGTTCGTCGCAGCTCTCCCAGTTCATGGACCAGACGAACCCGTTATCGGAGGTCACCCACAAGCGGCGCCTGTCGGCGCTCGGCCCCGGCGGTCTTTCTCGAGAACGGGCGGGCTTCGAGGTCCGGGACGTGCACTCCACGCACTACGGGAGGATTTGTCCCATCGAGACCCCGGAAGGACCGAATATCGGGCTGATCTCTTCGCTGTCGTGCTATGCCCGACTCAACCCGATGGGCTACATCGAGTCCCCATACAAAAAGGTGGAGGACGCGCGCGTTCTCGAGCACGTGCAGATCACCCAGGTCGGAGACACGGGCTTCGAGCTCGGTCAGGTCTTGCAGCGCGAGGATTTCGAACAGGCCAACGCCTCGGTTCGGCGTTCGAAGACGAAGAAGGTCGAGGCATGGGGCAAGCCCCACGCGTTCTACCTACCTGCCTGGGAGGAGGAAAACCTCAACATTGCCCAGGCCAATGCGCGGATCGACGACAAAGGGAAACTGGTTGACGACAAGGTGATCGCACGATCCGGCGGCGAGTTTCTGGTCATCGACCGCGATCAGGTGAACTTCATCGACGTCTCGCCGCGGCAGGTGGTGTCGATTGCGGCTGCGCTGATTCCATTCCTCGAGCACGACGACGCCAACCGGGCGCTGATGGGTTCGAACATGCAGCGGCAGGCGGTTCCGCTGGTGCGGCCCGAGGCGCCGGTGGTCGGTACCGGTATGGAGTCGGTTGTGGCCGAGGACTCTGGCGCGGTCGTGGTCTGTCGGCGGGCCGGCGTCGTCGACAAGGTTGACTGCGAGCGCATCATCGTTCGCGTCGAGGACGACGGCGATGGTGAGTTTGGGGCCGACATCTACCAGATGACCAAGTTCAGGCGCTCGAACCAGAACACGTCCATCAATCAAAAGCCCCTGATCGAGGAGGGCCAGCGGGTGGTCGAGGGCCAGGTGCTGGCCGACGGTCCCAATACCCAATTTGGTGAGCTCGCTTTGGGACACAACGTGCTGGTCGCTTTCATGCCGTGGCGTGGCTACAACTTCGAGGACGCGATCGTCATTTCTCAGCAGCTGATCAAGGACGACAAGTACACGTCGATCCACATTGAGGAGTTTGAAACCTCGGCCCGCGACACCAAGCTTGGCCCCGAGGAGATCACACGCGACATACCGAACGTTGCCGAGTCGGCCCTCGCCCATCTCGACGATGCCGGCATGATCCACGTCGGTGCTCAGATTCGGCAGGGATCAATTCTGGTCGGCAAGGTGACGCCAAAGGGTGAGACACAGCTCACACCTGAGGAAAAGCTGTTGCGCGCGATTTTTGGCGAGAAGGCCGGCGATGTCCGTGACGCGTCGCTTCGCTGCCCGCCGGGAATCGAGGGGGTTGTCGTGGGCGTCCAGATTTTCGCCCGCAAGGGCGTCGACAAGGACTCTCGCCAGCTCACCATCGAGAACGAGGAGATCGAGCGCATCCGCACGAACTCGGAGGACGAGAAGCGAATCATTCTCGAGGTTCGTGACTCGAAGATTGAAAAGCTGCTCACTGGCGCGATCGTGACCGAGGATGTTGCGATCCGCAAGGGCGTCGAGGTGCTCGTCAAAAAGGGCAAAAAGCTGACCGCGGAGGGGCTCGGCCGGCTCAAGGTCGGGCAGGTCAAATCGTTGCCGCTCAAGAAGGCGGCTCTGCTCGACAAGGTGCGTCTGATCATCCGCCAGGCGGAATCCCAGGTCGAAGTCCTCGACCAGGTCAACCAGGCGAAGATCGAGCTCCTGCGCCTGGGGGACGATCTGCCTCCCGGCGTGATCAAACAGGTCAAGGTCTTTATCGCGATGAAGCGCAAGCTTCAGGTCGGTGACAAGATGGCCGGGCGCCACGGCAATAAGGGCGTCATCTCCCAGGCCCTGGCCGAGGAGGACATGCCGTTTCTGCCGGACGGGACACCTGTGGAGATCATTCTCAATCCGCTCGGCGTGCCGTCGCGGATGAACGTCGGGCAGATCCTCGAGACCCATCTTGGCTGGGCCGGTCACGAGCTTGATATGAGCTTTGCAACACCGGTCTTCGAGGGCGCCAACGAGGATGAGATTCGCGAGATGCTGGAAAAGGCGGGCCTCCCCGAGGACGGAAAGAGCCTGCTGTATGACGGTATCACTGGAGAGCCCTTCGAGCAGAGGGTGACGGTCGGTTACATCTATATGCTCAAGTTGAGTCATTTGGTGGACGACAAGATCCACGCGCGATCCATTGGGCCCTACTCGCTCATCACCCAGCAGCCGCTCGGTGGAAAGGCCCAGTTCGGCGGCCAGCGTCTGGGTGAGATGGAGGTCTGGGCGCTCGAGGCGTTTGGTGCTTCGCACACTCTCCAGGAGCTCCTGACAGTCAAGTCGGACGATGTTGAGGGGCGTGCCAAGGTCTACGAGGCGATCGTCAAGGGCCAGGTGCCCGAGGAGCCGGGATTGCCGGAGTCATTCAACGTGTTGGTACGAGAGCTGCAAGCGCTCGGGCTCGATGTTGAGCTGCTGCAGCAGGATGACGAGTGAGGGGGATGGATTATATGGAGCGATCAAGCCTGAGCGAAGTTCGCAGCTTCTTCGAGAAGCCGAAGCCCCTCAACGATTTCAACGCCATCAGATTGGGGCTGGCCAGCCCCGAGAAGATCAGATCCTGGTCGCACGGCGAGGTGATCAAGCCGGAAACCATCAACTATCGAACCTTCAAGCCCGAAAGAGACGGCCTTTTCTGCGCCAAAATCTTCGGCCCGGTGACCGACTGGGAGTGCCTGTGCGGTAAGTACAAGCGCATGAAGTACCGCGGCGTCGTGTGCGACAAGTGCGGTGTCGAGGTCACCAAGTCCAAGGTTCGCCGCGAACGCATGGGTCACATCGAGCTCGCAGCGCCGGTCTCCCACGTGTGGTTCTTCAAGGGTCTGCCCTCGCGCATTGGACTGTTGCTGGACATGACCATGCGCCAGCTCGAACGGGTACTGTACTTCGAGGCCTACGTCGTGGTCGACCCGGGAGACACGCCCCTCGAGGACCAACAGGTGCTGACCGAGGAGGAGTACCGCCAGGCCAAGGAAGAGTACGGCGAGGCCTTTGTCGCTGGGATGGGGGCGGAGGCGGTTCGAACCCATCTTGAACGTCTCGATCTCGACGAAATGGCCGCCGAGCTGCGCATGATCATGCGCACCGAAACCGCGGTCATGCGCCGCCAGAAGGCCGCCAAGCGGCTCAAGCTGGTGGAAGCCCTCAGGCGCTCCGGCAACCGCCCCGAGTGGATGATCGTAGAGGTGATTCCCGTGCTGCCGCCGGAGCTACGGCCGCTGGTGCCGCTTGACGGCGGCCGCTTTGCGACTTCAGATCTCAACGATCTCTACCGGCGGGTGATCAACCGCAACAACCGCCTCAAAAAGCTCCTCGATCTGCGTGCACCTGAAGTGATCGTGCGCAATGAAAAACGAATGCTGCAAGAGGCGGTGGACGCGCTCTTTGACAACGGCCGCCGTGGCCGCATCATCAAGGGTTCCAACAACCGGCCGCTCAAATCCCTGTCGGACAACCTCAAGGGCAAACAGGGCCGGTTCCGCCAGAACCTCCTCGGCAAGCGGGTCGACTACTCGGGCCGATCGGTGATCGTGGTCGGACCGGAGCTCAAGTTGCACCAGTGCGGACTGCCGAAGAAGATGGCCCTCGAGCTCTTCAAGCCGTTTGTCTACCGGGAGCTCGAGGAGCGGGAGTTGGCGACCACCATCAAGATGGCCAAGGAGCTCGTCGAGCTCCAAACCCCCGAGGTGTGGGACGCCCTGGAGAAGGTGATCGAGGACCATCCGGTGCTCCTCAACCGGGCTCCGACCCTGCACCGGCTCGGCATCCAGGCTTTTGAACCGGTACTGGTCGAGGGCAAGGCAATCAAGATCCACCCGCTGGTCTGCGCGGCCTACAACGCGGACTTTGACGGTGACCAAATGGCGGTCCACGTGCCTCTGTCGCCCAAGGCGCAGCTCGAGGCTCACATCCTCATGATGTCGGCCCGCAATATTTTGTCGCCGGCAAGCGGGCGGCCGCTGGCGGTGCCGTCGCAGGACATGGTGATCGGGATCTACTACCTGACCACCGAAAACTACATGGCAAAGGGCGGCGGCAAGACCTTTGCCTCGGCCGAGGAGGTCTTCCTGGCCTACAACGCCGGCGTGGTCAGTACCCAGGCCCCCATCCAGCTGCGGTTCTCCGGAAAGTTGATCGACCTGGTCGCCCAGGGTGGCAGCCAGGACATGCTGCATGCGGACATGATCGAGGTTGAGGGCATGCTGCTCGAGACCACGGTCGGGCGAGTGCTCTTCAACATGGAGCTGCCGGAGGACATGCCGTTCATCAACGGTCAGCTGCGCAAGAAGGGGCTGGAGAACCTGGTCGCCTTCTCGATCGCGAACCTGGGGCACGATCCCACCGTGATTCTGCTCGACAAACTCAAGGAGATCGGCTTCGAGTTCGCAACTCGTTCGGGGCTTTCGTTGTCGAGTACCGACATGGTGATTCCCGAAAGCAAAATGGCGCATTTGGAAGAGGCCTATTCAGAGGTGGATCAGATCGAGGATCAGCGCAGGAAGGGGCTCATCACGGCAGGTGAGCGCCACAACAAGATCATCGACATCTGGCACCGGGTGACCGAGGATGTGGCCAAGGAGATGTTTGCCGGCATGTCGTCGTTGGATGCGGAGTCGGGTGTGTTCAACCCGATCTTCATGATGGCGGACTCCGGCGCCCGAGGTTCTCGGGAACAGGTGCGGCAGCTTGCCGGTATGCGGGGGCTGATGGCGAAGCCGTCGGGCGAGATCATGGAAACCCCGATCACCGCCAACTTCCGCGAGGGGCTGTCGGTATTGCAGTACTTCATCTCGACCCACGGCGCGCGAAAAGGGCTCGCTGACACCGCGCTCAAAACCGCCGACTCGGGGTATCTCACCCGGCGCCTGGTCGACGTGTCGCAGGACGTGATCGTTGTCGAGCACGACTGCGGCACCGAAAACGGTATCGAGGTTTTGGCCATCACCGAAGGTGGTGAAATCCTCGAGCAACTGCGCGACCGGGTTGTCGGGCGCGTGGCCGCCGAGGACGTCTTCGACCCCATCGAAGACACCCAGATCTGCCCCGTTAAGACTGAAATCTCCGAGACCATCGCCAGCCAGATCCAGGAGGCTGGTATCGAGCGGGTCCGCATTCGCTCAGCGCTCACGTGTGAGACTGATCGCGGCGTGTGCCAGCTGTGTTACGGCCGCATGCTGGCGAGCGGGCGAATGGTCGAGATCGGCGAGGCGGTGGGAATCATCGCTGCACAGTCGATCGGCGAGCCGGGCACCCAGCTTACGATGCGGACCTTCCACTACGGAGGGACCGCGACGCGCGGCACCGAATCGTCACATCATGTGGCAAATCACCAAGGCAGGATCAAGTTTCTCAACGTGTCCGCGGTCGTCGACAAGGAAGGGAAGACGGTTGCGATCTCACGGACCGGCAAGGTCGTCATCCTTGACGAGCGACAGCGCGAAAAGGAACGCTACTCGGTGGCCTACGGCTCACACCTCTTGGTCGAAGACGGGCAGGAGGTCGAGCCCGGAACCTCGCTGATCGAGTGGGATCCATTCACCTCGGCCATCCTGACAGCTATCGCCGGAAAGGTGAAGTTCCACGATCTGGTCGAGGGTGAAAACGTGCGCGAGGAGATCGACAAGCTGACCGGTCACGCCCACAAGATCGTCATCGAACCGTTGGGCTCCGGTAAACGTATTCCGACCCTCGAGGTGGTCGGCAAGGGCCGCGGCAAGAACAAGGAAACGCGCCGCTATCAGCTGCCGATCGGTTCCCACCTCGCGGTGGCCGAGGGAGTAGATCTGGCGGCGGGCGACGTGCTCGCCAAGATCCCGCGCGAGATGTCCAAGACCAAGGACATTACCGGCGGCCTGCCGCGGGTGGTCGAGCTCTTCGAAGCGCGCAAACCCAAAGACCCGGCGGTGGTATCGGAGATCGACGGAACCATTGTTATCACCGAACCGGTGCGGGGCCAGCGCCGCATCATGGTTGAGGGCGCGAGCGACGAGCATCGGGAGTATTCGATTCCACGCTATGCTCACGTTTCGGTGCAGGAGGGAGAGTTCATTCAGGCTGGCGACTCCCTGACCGAAGGCGTCGTCAATCCGCACGATATTCTCTCGATTCTCGGTGAAAAGGAAATGCAGCGACACCTGGTGGACAAGATCCAGGAGGTGTATCGTTCGCAGGGCGTGACCATCAACGACAAGCACATCGAGGTGATCGTTCGCCAGATGATGCGCTTTGTGAAGGTGGTGGATCCCGGCGACACTGATCTCCTCCTCGATCAGCAGATTCCACGCTATCTCTTCCAGAGCGAGAATGAGAGGGTGATCGAGGCCGGCGGCGAGCCCGCGACCGCAAGCTCGCTGCTGCTCGGTATCACCAAGGCCTCGCTGGCCACCGAGAGCTTCATCTCGGCGGCATCGTTCCAGGAGACAACCCGCGTGCTGACCGAGGCGGCGGTTTCCGGGAAGGTGGACAACCTCCACGGCCTCAAGGAGAACGTGATCGTTGGCCGGCTGATACCGGCAGGCACCGGCGCGCCGCGTTACCGCCGCACGATCATTGATGCGGTTCCGGAGGAGGAGATGGAACCGCGCGAGGAGCCGAACAACCTGTATCGCGAGATGACCGAAGCGGCGACGGCGCTCATCGATGCCAAGCCCAAAAAACCGGTCGTCGAGAGCAAGAAATAAGTTCTTTCTGCGCAAGCAATCATCATCGGCCGCCCACAACGGGCGGCCGTTTTTTCATCTCCGTTTCCCTGCCCGCCCGCCGCCCGCGGTCTCCGACCGCGGCTCTGCCCGTTTGGGTGCCCGCGTCCTTGCCTGTGCTCCGGGGAGGCGCTGCCGCGAGAGGATGCCAGGCACCTCCGGTGACAGGCACCTCCGGTGAGCGCGCCCCTGCGCGCCGACTCGTAGCTTCAAGTAGAAATTTCAACCCGGGGTGGGCTTGTCGACGGTGCTGGGAGCGCCCCGCGTGGCGAGCGAATCCAGGTTCCCCATACCGGAGGCTGCAGATGGAGGATGCGGATTCGGGGCGGCAAATTCGAAATTCGAAATTCGAAATCTCCAATTCGAGACGCCCCCGCTCCCCCGAAAAACCCCTGTACCGCTTGACACCACCGGGATTCTCCAGTATTCTTCCGCGGCTCTGACTCCTGACCGGTGTCTAGCAACTCAGGAAGCCTTCAAGTGGTGACACCACTTGGTCTTATGAACCGAAAGCAGGGAGCGACCATGCCAACAGTCTCGCAGTTGGTCCGCCAAGGCCGCAAAATGGCGACCGAGAAAACCAACAGCCCGGCGCTGCAGTCCTGTCCGCAGCGGCGGGGGGTGTGCACCCGCGTCTTTACAACCACACCGAAGAAGCCGAACTCAGCCCTCCGCAAGGTGGCTCGTGTGCGTCTGACCAACGGAATCGAGGTCACGGCGTACATTCCGGGTGAGGGGCATAATCTTCAGGAGCATTCACAGGTGATGATCCGCGGCGGCCGGGTGAAGGATCTTCCGGGTGTCCGCTATCACGTAATTCGCGGCACGATGGATAGCCAGGGCGTCGAAGATCGACGTCAGGGGCGTTCCAAATACGGCACGAAACGGCCGAAGGTCTAGGAGCAAGAGAATGTCCCGGCGAACAACCATCGAAAAGCGCGAGATCCTGCCTGACCCGGTGTACAACTCGCGTCTGGTGACAAAGTTCATTAACAACGTGACCAAAGCGGGCAAGAAAACGATTGCCGAGCGGATTTTTTACGGTGCGCTCGGGTTGATTGAAGAGCGGACGGGCGACGATCCGGTCAAGATCTTCAAAAGGGCCATCGACAACTCGAAACCGCAGGTCGAGGTGAAATCGCGCCGGGTGGGCGGCTCCACCTACCAGATTCCGATCGAGGTGCAGTCGGATCGCCAGCAGGCGTTGGCGATCCGCTGGTTGATAGGATTCGCCAAGGCTCGTCATGAAAAGACGATGATGCAGAAGCTCGCTGGCGAGTTTCTCGACGCAGCGTCGAATCGCGGCGGCACCATCAAGAAGCGCGATGACACCCATCGCATGGCGGAAGCGAACAAGGCCTTCGCGCACTACCGCTGGTAACGGAGAGAATAGAACGTCAGTAGCTCGCAGGAGATCTTTGAAAACATGTCCCGTGTCATCTCACTTGCTCAGGTCCGGAATATCGGCATCATGGCCCACATCGATGCCGGTAAGACGACGACTACCGAGCGTGTGCTCTATTACACGGGCATCAACTACAAGATCGGCGAGGTTCACGACGGGACCGCGACCATGGATTGGATGCCCCAGGAACAAGAGCGGGGCATCACCATCACGTCTGCTGCGACAACCTGCTTCTGGCGCGACCACCGCGTCAACATCATCGACACCCCGGGTCATGTCGACTTCACCGCCGAGGTGGAGCGCAGCCTGCGCGTGCTCGACGGTGCAGTGGCTGTTTTTTGCGCGGTCGGAGGGGTCGAACCGCAGTCGGAAACGGTATGGCGGCAGGCCGACCGATACCGCGTTCCGCGGGTTGCGTTTGTCAACAAGATGGACCGGGTGGGCGCCAATTTTGCCGGCGTGACCGAGCAGATTCGAGAAAAGCTCCGGGCCAACCCGGTGCCGATACAGATTCCCCTCGGCAGCGAGGAGGAGTTTGCCGGAATCATCGACCTCGTGCGTTTCAAAGCGTACCGCTATCACGACGAATCTCTCGGCGCCGAGTATCACGAGGAGGAGATTCCCGAGGATTACCGCGCCGAGGTCGAGGAGTATCGTGACCGCCTCTTCGAGGCCGTCGCCGAAACCTCTGAAGAGCTCCTCGACCGATTCCTGAGTGAGGGTTCGCTCGACGAGAGCCAGATCATTGCAGGATTGCGTGCGGGGACGATCAGCGGCATGTTGGTGCCGGTGCTGTGCGGCTCGGCCTTTAAGAACAAGGGCGTGCAGCCGCTGCTCGACGCGGTCGTGGACTACCTGCCGTCACCGCTCGATATTCCCCCCATCGAGGGTTTCACCCTCGACGGGAAGGGGACCGCCATCCGCCATGCCACCGACGACGAACCGTTCTCGGCGCTGGTCTTCAAGATCATGACGGATCCCTTTGTCGGACAACTGTCGTTCATCCGCCTCTACTCGGGAAGCCTCGCCACCGGTTCATCGGTGATTAATGCCGCCACCGGCAAGTCCGAACGCATCGGTCGGCTGCTCAAGATGCACGCCAACAAGCGCGAGGAGATCTCCGAAGTATTTGCGGGCGACATCTGCGCGGTGGTCGGTCTGCGCAACGCCGCCACGGGTCACACCATCTGCGACCGTAAGCATCCCATCGTGCTTGAAGCCATGCATTTTCCCGAGCCGGTGATCGCGGTCGCCATTGAACCAAGGACGAAGGCCGATCAGGACCACCTCGGCGCCGCCCTCGACAAGCTGACCCACGAGGACCCCACCTTTCACGTCACCACCGACGAGGAGACGGGCCAGACCATCATCTCGGGGATGGGCGAGCTTCATTTGGAGATCATCGTCGACCGTCTGACCCGCGAGTTTAAGGTCGGGGCCAAGGTCGGCCGTCCGCAGGTGGCCTATCGTGAAGCGATTACCGAAGAGGCCAAGGGTGAGGGGCTCTTTGTCCGTCAAACGGGCGGCCACGGCCAGTACGGCCACGCGAAGATCCGGATCTGGCCCCTGACCGACAAAACCGGCTTCGAGTTTGAAGATGAGATCAAGCGGGGCGTCATCCCGCGCGAGTTCATCCGCCCCGTGGAGCTCGGCATCCGCGAGGTGATGGATCGCGGTGTGCTTGCCGGCTACCCGTTGATGGGCGTCGGCGTCGCCCTCTACGACGGCTCCTTCCACGAGGTCGACTCCTCGGAGCTGGCCTTCAAGGTTGCAGGATCCCTGGCTCTTCAAGATGCGGCGAAGGACGCCGGCCCGGTGATCATGGAGCCGGTGATGGAGGTCGAGGCGGTCACCCCCGAGGAGTACGTCGGTGACGTCATCGGCGATCTCAACCGTCGTCGCGGTCGGGTGCTCGGCATGGAGTCGCGCGCCGGATTCCAGGTAGCGACGGTCCACGTTCCCCTTTCAGAGATGTTCGGCTACGCCACCGACCTGCGTTCGCAGACTCAGGGGCGGGCCACCTATAGCATGCAGTTCGACCATTACGACGAAGTGCCTCAGCGGAAGGCTGACGAAATCGTTGCACGCGCCACGGGAATGACGGCGTAAGGAGGCAGGAAAATGGCCAAGGAGAAGTTCGAGCGGACGAAGCCGCACGTCAACATTGGGACCATTGGTCACGTGGACCATGGGAAGACGACGTTGACGGCGGCGATAACGAAGACGTTGGCCGCGAAGGGGCTTGCGGAATACACGCCGTTTGATTCGATCGACAAGGCGCCGGAGGAGAAGGCGCGGGGGATCACGATCAACACGGCGCACGTGGAGTACGAGTCGGAGAACCGGCACTACGC
>RCNC010001708.1_pt1 | contig 14839 bp, 9 predicted proteins | sample 2041301 | NCBI WGS metagenome assembly RCNC01 (sample SAMN09708231, study PRJNA481090) | Marine sediment metagenome, whole genome shotgun sequencing project. | biome: marine sediment; feature: ocean; material: sediment; isolation source: Sewage treatment plant 13A marine sediment (STP13A) ... | reverse complement strand
ACAGATAGCTGGGATGTAATGGTTTTTCCAATTTCACTCAGCTTCTCAAGGTTTGAATAGGAAGTCTGCAATCTTTCTGTCTGTGCCATTATCTCTTTCTTCTGTTGTTCCAGGGCCTGGTTTTTCTTCCTTATTTCTGCTGTCTTCTCCTGGACCATCTTTTCCAATTCATGTTTTTTTGCTTCGATGCGTTTTATCCTGAACCTGAAGATCCATGTTATGGTGGTAAGTACCAGGATGGCCATGATGATGAAAAAGTACCAGGTTCCCCACCATGGAGGTTTTATCCTGAAAGAGAACGTAGTTGGGGATTGATTCCAGATTCCGTCATTATTCATGGCTTTCACCATAAATATGTATTCACCTGGTGGGATGTTGGCATAAACCGCTTCGGTTTTATTGGATACCGGTGACCATTCTTTGTCAAGCCCTTCCAGTTTCCATTGGTACATGACTTTTTCGTGTACCTGGTAACTTAGGGCTTCAAAGGCAAAGGATAGATGGTTGCTGTCATGAGGAAATATCAGTTCTGCAGGAAGATTTAACCAGGGGATTACATGAGTATGGAAATCTGTGTAGTCATCCATGCGCCAATCAATATCCCTGAAATACAATTTTACACTTGTAATATTAGTCTGTGGCTCATGGGGATTTGGCTGTGTTTTTTTGGGATCATACCGCATTGCACCTTTGACAGTACCAAACCAGAGCTTATCATCCTCGTCTATAATGATGGCTGTACCATTGTTTTCTATCCCTGTGAAACCATCATAAATCCCCAGATTCTGTATCCCGGTTATGTTACCCCCGGAGTCAAGCTGCACCAGGTCGATGCCTCTTCCTGTACCTGCCCAGATATTACCATCCTTATCTGTCGTGATGGAGTAAATATTATCAGATGAAAGTCCATCCTTCATGGTGAGATAAGTGAATTCTTCTCCATCGTAAATGTTAATGCCACCCAGATAACTTGCAAACCAGTACCTGCCCAAATTATCCTCGGTCATTTGCAATACAATAGGATAATTGAGGCCATCCTTAATACCAAACCACCGGAAGTTGCCCCCAATGTATTTCCCTATACCATTGTTGGCGCAGACCCAGATATTTCCCTTACTGTCCCTGTGGACCGAATTCAGGATATTGCTTTGAAGATGACCTGATTGCCTGTTGAATGTCGTAGAACGGCCATTTGTTATCATGGAAAGTCCATTATTGATGGTACTGAGCCAGATGGTGTCTCCATCCACCAGCAGATCAGTGTATTGCCCTGGCTCCAGGCCATATATCGCGCTTACCTCACGAATGGATCTTTTGTCAAAATGGTAAAGGCCATTGATGGATGCCAGCAGCATGAGGTCAGGACCAATCTCAGCAAATCCCCTTACATTGCTGATGCCCGGGTAATCCTCCATATTGTAAGGCGTAAAGGTCGTTCCATCATAATGGACTATTCCTGTGCCTGCCAGTCCGAACCATAAATCTCCATTGCGGTCCTGATAGAACCTGCGTACTATATTGTCATGGATGATCTGCTCAAAGTCAAAAGAAATAAAACTGTTCTTGCTATATTTTATCAGGCCATTTCCATTCGACCCCATCCATATATTCCCTTCATGATCCTCCATGATGCACTGGATAAAATTACTGTGTAATCCGTTTGTCTGCCTGAAATAGTGAAATTCCTCATCAGCCGGATCATGCATGGCCACACCATTGCCAAAATTGACGAACCATGTTCTGTTTTGCTGGTCATGATAGATCTGGAAGGCCCCGTTCCACCAGGAGTTGTCCGGGACTTCAAAGGAGGATATTATCCCGTTCCTGTACTTATGGTAATAGAAGGTCCCTGTATCCCGATCTATGGAGATGATCCATACATTTCCCTCCTGGTCCTGCGTCCTTGGAAATATCTGATGACCAATCATTGCATCATATTCGTTGAGAAGGGATGCCCGTAATATCTTCTCGTCATTGAGTTCGTACAGTCCAGTAATGGTGGAGATGTAATGGATCCCCCGATTGGAATAATACACGTTCTGAATAAAATTGTTCGAGATAAGTTCTGGAAAACTCTCAGATACCGGTAGGATAGTTTTATCTTTTATCATCAACAGGCGCCGGAAGTTTTGCTCATCCTGCGAAACGGCCCATATCCGTCCCAGCTTATCCATATAAATTTGTGGATATGTCCTGATACTTGGATGATCGGGTTCTTTAAGGGTTGTAAATGTCATGCCGTCATATTTAACAATGGCATTCACACTTCCCATCCAGATATTCCCGTCCTGATCTTCACATAAGGAGTATACAATATTATCGGGCATTCCATCCCGGGTAGTAAAAGTTTTGAAACTGCTGCCATTGAACCTGGACAGGCCACCACCGTTAGTGCCAACCCATATGATTCCCCTGCTGTCCTGCATAAGTGTCAGGACCTCTGTCTGTGGGAGTCCATCTTCCAGAGAGAAATTCCTAAATCCATACTGCTGGGCATAGGCCAGCACAGGAATCAAGAACAGAAATGATGCAATTATTCTTCTTCTGATCTTCATTAAGATGTCAGTGAATAGCAAATTTAGGGTCTGTTATTGGAATATGCAAGCATATCCGGGCTTATCCCATAGCACCCCTTACTGCTCCACCATCCACGCTGATTGTCTGACCGGTGATATAGGATGATAATGGGGAGAGCAGCCACAAGGCAAGTGAACCAAAATCATCAACATTTCCGGTTTTTTTGACAGGTACACCATCGATGATCTTTTCTTTCGCTTCTTCAAATGAAATGCCGTCCACCTCGCTGTTTTTCCTGATCAACCTTTCCAGTGCAGGTGTCATGTGCATTCCCGGTGCCATCACGTTGGCTGTGATGCCTTTAAGGGCAATCTCATCTGCAAGTGTTTTCACGAAACCAGCCACAGCCATCCGCAATGATGTACTGAGTACCAGGTTGGGTACCGGTTGTTTCACGGAGATACTTTCTATAAAGAGATACCTTCCATAATTATTTTTCTCGAATAAGGGTAGAAATGTTTGTACCAGATCAACTTTCCATCGCAAGACCTGCTGATAGGCAAGGTCCCAGTCCCCCATGTTTGTTTCCAGGAATGCTTTGGCCGGCGGACCACCCGCGTTGACGACAACGCCATTCAGATCACGTTCCCCGACATATTCTACCAGGCTTTTTAAGGAATCAGGTTGCGTTATATCTAATGGCAGGACCTCAATGGCAGGATACTCATCTTTTAAGGTTTTGAGTTTGTCCATACCACGGGCCACTGCAATTACTTCTGCCTCTTCCTGGCTTAGCATGGAAGCTATGGCCCTGCCAAAACCACTGCTGGCACCGCATACGATGAATAGTTTATTTTTTAGATGAAGATCCATAATTATTGTGTTATTTGGGTTTCCTGTTTAAAATGTGACTCCTCTTTGATGGCCTTGATCAGCCATGCCAGGCAAAAAGCAAAGATCAACAAAGCTACGGCTAAAAACATCAGGTATGGTCCGGATCCCGTGAAAATATCCCGGTAGCTCTGTACATCTTCCCCGAATATATAGACCATCAGGTAACTGAAAGAATTGATGATAATATGAATAAATATTACCGGTAGAAGAGATCTTGTCTTCAGGTATATATATCCCAATAATAAACCAGTGAGGAAAGCCGGAATAAACTGCCATGGATTCATATGAAAAAGCCCGAACAGCAGGGCAGACCAGAATATGGCCTTGCCAGGTTTGTATCGGTTCAGAAATCCCTCGAGTATGATCCCCCGGAAAAGGACTTCTTCCAGGATGGGGCCGGTGATCCCAACCACCAGAAAGGTCCACATATCCCTCTTGGTCAGCATGGCAAAAAGTTTTTCAATGTATTCAGGCATGGGAATAACAGTTGTAACGGGGTCCAGGATTACATTGAGGGACAGGGATATTAAGAGAATGGTTACATACAGAAACCAGGGGATCCTATTAAAATACAGCGTTTTTTCTCCTGGTCCGGCATCAGGTTTAAGCCTCCATGCGATCCATATAACCAGGGGCATGCTTACATTATAACCTATAAAATTAATGATTGATTGATTGTTGATGCCAATGGCGGGAAGAAGGGTAGCAAACAACAAGCCGAGACCAAGGCTGACAGCAACAAAAATTCCAAAGATCCCCCATGCTTGGGGAAGGGAAGGGTACCGGGAACTTGAAAACTGATTCATACAGGATATTTTTTTATTTGGAATTCCTAAAAATAGTAATTTGGATTAACTCAAGCACCATTTTGTTGATCCCAGGATTGCCGGTATGTCCCCCCTGATCCATAAAGCTCATCATGGTGGCCGGATTCAGATACCTTGCCTTCACTGATCAGGATGATATGAGCTGCTTGTCTGACAATTTGGAGTTTATGTGAGATGAGAACCAGGGTCATCCCTTGATCTTTCAAGGAAAGAACCAGCTTGATCATTTCCTTTTCGGCTTCTGGATCCAGGGCCGATGTGAATTCATCCAGAACCAGGATCTCCGGTCTCCTGTAAAGGGCCCTGGCCATGGCAATTCGCTGTCGTTCCCCACCCGATAGGGTAAATCCCTGCTCACCTACGTCTGTATAAATACCTCCGGGAAGATCGTTCAGGAATCCTGTCAACCCTGTTTGTTCTGCAATCTGCATGATCTTTTCCGTATCCGGAGCCCTTTCCTCGGGCGAAATATTTTCAAGTATTGTTCCGGAAAGGAGTTCCGGTTGTTGTGGGACCAGCGCTATAACCTGTCGCAGATGGTTTTTGTTAATCTGGTTGATATCGCAGTTATTTATTAGTATCCTACCCTTCCGCGGGGAATAGATCCCCAAAAGCAGACTTGCGATACTGCTTTTGCCGCATCCACTTTTCCCCACTATACCGGTCATAGCTGACCGGGGAATTGAGAAATCCAATCCTTTAAATAGCAGGGGCCTGGATCCGTACCTGAATTCAATATGCTGGAATTGGATATCATGGGTGATTTTTGATATCTCAATACCGGTATGCTGGTTCTTTTCACCTGCCAGGTCAAGGATCTGGAAAAGCCTGTCTGCAGCTATTGTTGCATCGCGAATGGTTCTGTTCATACCGGTGAGGCTACGGACAGGTCCCATCAGGTAGCCAAGCAGGGCATAAAATGACATCAGTTCACCCGGACTGAGCATGTTTTGCAGGACCTGCATGGAGCCAATCCAAAGCAGCAGTATGGTGATCAGTCCGGAAATAAAATCACCTAGCTCACTGACCCGGATAGAAATCAGTCCACTACGGTAATTTATCCGGATCAGATCGATAAACCCGGATTCTGTCTTTTTGTATGCGTAATCCTGAAGGTTGAATTCACGGACTGTCCGTTGGGCCCTGACGGTGTCTACCAACTGGGACTCCAGATCGGCAGCTTTTTCCATGGTCCGGCGAAGGATTGATTTGTTCAATATGTCATAAACAACATATATACCAGCATATACGGGGATCGCTAATCCGGCCAACAAACATAATCGCCAGGATAGGATTGCCATAGCAGTAAAAGTCAGCAGTATAGTAATCAGGCTTACAACCAGGTCCACAATGGTATGATTGATAAAAAAGCGGATCTTTACTGCATCATTCATTCGCGATAGTATTTCACCGGTTCTCATACTGTCGAAGAAGCGTTGAGGAAGCGTAAGCAGGTGCTGGTAATATCCCATTATCAGGCCACAATCGATCTGATGTCCGGTTTTCAGAAGGAATAAGTTCTTGAAATAGGATGTAAGATTTCTGATAATAAACAGCATGATCATCGCACAGCTCATCAGGTTCAACAGGTTAAGGTTTTGGTTCACCAGGACAAAATCCATGATCTTCTGCACATAAAACGAGGTTGACAGTCCCAGCAAACTGTAAACAATCGCCCCTGCAAGTGCTTGCCTGATAATTTTTCTGAATGGCCTTGCCAGTTCAATGAAGCGGCTCACAACCGGGCTGTCTTTTTTTGCCTTGCTGAAGGAAGTGGAGGGCGAGATAATGACCAGGACACCGGTCCAGATCCTCCGAAATGCTTCATGAGAAGTAGTTATTATGCTTCCATGAGCCGGATCCATGTATTTGATGTGTTGTTTTCCACAGCTGGTAAGCACCACGAAATGGCAGATCCGGTTTCGCAGGATCACATGTGCTATGGAAGGGGTAGGAGCTCCAGGAAGGGCTTCAAAAGGGCCTTTGACGCCCTTTGCGATCAATCCCATTTTCTCAGCAGCTTCGATGATCCCAAGGACATTGGTGCCGGCCCTGTCTGTGGAGGCCATTTCCCTGACCCTGGACAGCGGAAGATGAAGCCCATGGCTGGCTGCCACTGAGACAAGGCAGGCTGCGCCGCAGTCAGCCTGGTCGTGCTGGCGGACTTTTTTAATCTTTTTCATTTTGCGGTTTAGGGACTGACCAGGATTTTTTGAGGGCTGTTTGCCGGATCCAGCCAGTCATCAGCTTTATCGGTCAATAATTGTAACAGTGTGCGGGGAGCAATCAGACAACGTGCCTGGAAAGTCATGCCTTTGATAAGTTTCCCTTCATACCCATTTTTCAGTACGACTCTTGTTTCCCGGAAACGGCATTTCACCCTGTAAACAGCCTGCTGTTTGAGCCAGAGGTAATCATTTGAAATTTCAAATATTTCTGCATTTACCATTCCCCATTCACGGGAGGGGAAGGCATCCACCTGCAGGATAACTTCCTGGCCGGTACTGAGATATACGATATCTTTCGACTGTATATACATCTCACCGATCAGCTTTGAATCCGGACTAATAACCCCTATGATCTCGCCTGCCTGCAGTACAGATCCCTGAAAGATCCCGGAGAACTCTTCCAGGCTACCGCTGACCGGAGCCTTTACCAAGGACCTGCGAATCTGTTCTTCTGCCTGATGTACCTGTTTGGTTAGTGAACGTTTGCGATTAAGATAAGCGGTTTTGTCCTCCTGCCATGCCCGCCTGGATTCACTCATAAATCTCAGTCTTTCCTGTTTTGCCTTATTCCTATTGAATGTCAGGTCATCATATTCTTTGTCGCTGATTAATCCATCTTTATGCAGTCCGGTTTGCCGTTTCCATTCCCTCTCGGCTTTTTCATACATTAATGTAAGGTAATCCAGGTGGTGATAGTATTCCTTCCAGGTAGTCCTGAATTTCTGCCGGGACGGGACGATCAATGGATCACTTAACAATCCTTTCAGGTCATCGATATATTGATCTGTGTCTGCCAGTTCCATTTTAAGAAATTGAAGATCCCTGGCAGCATTGAATGATCGTACCTTTATTATCGGATCTGAGATCTTGACATAATCACCTTCTGAAACGTACACCTCTTCAACCAAGCCTGAAGTAATGGGGATGATATTTGCTTTTTCCTGCCTGGGGCGAATGATCCCTTTCCCTGTGACAGATACCTGTACCCTGATTAACGGTAAACTGATCAATATTCCTGCAATGAGGAGGAGACAAAGGTGGTAGATGACCTTGCTCCCCGGACTGATACTTACCAGAAAGGCCGGGAGATTCCTGGTAAAATGCTTATGTGATTCCCTTTCCGGTTGCATGAGTGACAGGAGCTAAATAAACCATCCTTTTATCAGCTCCCAGTTACTGAAGATCAGTGAGAAGCAGATAAAGGACAGGATGGCCATTAAGACAAGCAGGGAGATTTTTCTTTTTTTCATTCGTTTCATAATGAACGGTGTTTTAGGCAGGATACCCCGCGAGATACCCTGCCATATTACATATTATGATTCAAGAAATGTATTGCCTACCCAATCTGCAACGGCCATTGCCGCGCCATGAGATCCCTGGGCTGAGATGATCAGGAAACGGATGGACCTGCCTGCATCATAGGCGAATCCAGCTCCACCGAATATAGTGGCACTTTCATCGATTGATAAGTCATTGAAAGACAATGAAGAAGATTTTACTTTTTCCATTTTGTTTGTTTTTTTGAAGTTTGTTTAAACCAGGAATAGCTGTTAATTAACCGGGGACCTGCCTGCAAGTCCCGCTTTAAAATTCTCCCAGTCCCTGAAGATTTGTCCTGAAGCAGCTACTGATGCACCTGCCACAATGGCTAAAAGAAGCGGTGCAATGCCACCAGAGGTTGTTTGAATTTCCTGGTCATCCAGGGGAGTAAATTGTGCTGTTGTACAAGGAATTGTTTTCATTTCATGGTGTTTTAAGTTTAACATTAGGGATCCCGTTGACCCTTAATGTCAGGTATTCAAAAAAATCATACATGTCAGTTCATGTTTTATTTAAGGGATAAGCCATCTGATGTTAATAAATTATTGTTTACAGGTGTTTTATTTGTTACAATAAATTCCGTATTTGGATGAATTGCATATGAAATACATTCCATTTCTCGGATTCTCTGAAAATTTTTTTAAATCGATCTATTTCTGGTTTGCCGGTTTCATTGCTTTTCTATGGGTTCTGTTACGCAGTGGCAGCAGGCCGCAGCGGCTGATTTATCCCTGTCAGCAGGTTGCTTTTCCGATGGCTTCAAGTTGGTTTTTAGCCATGGCTGCTTTTTTAGGTGGCACACTGCTAATGAAATGGCTGACAAGGGTTTCAGCCCTGTCCATTGTATTGCTGGCTGCGGGCATGTTCTCAACATCTTTCACGGAGAGTTCAGTGAATGCTGAAGCGCTTCCCGTCTGGAAGGTCAGTGATCCGATTTCGAAATTATATGTACTGGACAGCATTCCCCTGACGACCGGTTCACTGGCTGCAGGGAATGCCAGCGTTCCGGACGCTTATCTTATCGATCCGGCCATGGACACGCTCCTGCAGGTTTTGGAATCCGGCGGAGAGCACTTCTACCAGACAGCTGCCCAGACCGGAATGATCAGGTCCGATCATGTGGTTGTGATCAAAGCTAACCTTCAGTGGACGGAGAACCTGGGCACCAATACAGACAGGATAAAGGGATTGGTATGGAGGATCCTGCAGCATCCGGAGGGCTTCAGCGGGGAGATACTTGTATGTGACAATGATCAGGGGGCGCGGAAGTTCAGCGAGTGTAACAATTCAGAGGACACAGACCAGTCGATTGTAGATGTGGTAAACACTTTTTCAGCCAAGGGATATCCTGTCTACCTGCTGGCATGGGACGAGTTCATGACAAGTGTTGTGAATGAATACTCAGATGGAGATACGATCGATGGTTTTCCGTATGATTCCGCCACAAAAGTGAGTTATCCGAAATTCAGATCTCCGGAAGGCAGCTACATCTCTTTGAAACATGGGATTTGGAACGCTGACAGTTCGACCTATGACCGATCGGAACTGTTCATTGTGAATTTTCCAGTGACCAAAGCCCACGGATGGACCCGGGCAACGCTTGGCATCAAGAACTGGGTTGGGGTAATGACCGTAGCTTTTCCCGGGGAACGTTATGGACCCGGAAGTTCGATGCATAAAGACTACATTTTTGGCCCCCAGCAGACCACAGCGAAGATTATGGCCGAGACGTTCCCAGATCTGACGATCATTGACGGAACCTGGACCGCCCCAATTAATAATTATAATGCATCTCCTCAGAACAGGGTAAGAACAGACAAGCTGGTGGCATCTACCGATCCGGTGGCTGCAAGCTGGTATGCTGCCAAATATGTACTGACACCGGTGGTAGCCTCTCCTCTGGGGACAGATCCTGATGGTTCATCGGGTTACGGGCCCATTTTCAGGGGCTGGTCCGATTACCTGATCAATGCAGGATTCAACCTTACCTATGATACATCGAAGATGTCTATTTACAGCTGGGAATCTCTCGATTCTATAAAGGTTTCCTCGATTATGGTTCAGGGTGCCGGAGGGAGTATAGCCATCAACGAGGATAAAGGAACATTACAGATGTCGGCTTTGGTATTACCGGCATTCGCCCCGAATAAATCAGTAACATGGAGTGTGATAAATGGTGCGGGTCAGGCAACGATTTCTTCTACCGGTCTGTTACAGGCTATATCCGATGGTGCGGTTACGGTTGTGGCCACGGCCATTGATGTTTCAGGTGTATCCGGCAGTTTGCAGATCAACCTATCTGACCAGCACATACTCGTTTCGTCCATTTCCCTTTCAGGAGATGGTGGTTCTGTGGAGATTGATCAGCTTGGTGACTCATTGCAGATATATGCATCCTTATTGCCTGCCAACGCAACTGATACAAGCATTACCTGGAGTGTAATCAACGGTACAGGCAGGGCCAGTATTACCTCTTCTGGTTTGTTGCTAGCGCTTGCCGATGGTTCGGTAACCGTCCTGGCCACGGCTAATGACAGCTCCAACGTGCAGAATGACCTGCTGGTGTTTATATCCAACCAGGTCCTGGTCGAAACCATTACCCTTGAGGGTGAAGGGGGATTAAACTCCATAAGTGAAAACGGGGGGCAACTTCAGATGATGGCCCATATCCTTCCTGATAGTGCCTCCAATAATAAACTTCATTGGTCGGTCGTACCACTAACCGGGCAAGGAAACATTGACCAGCAAGGATTGCTAACAGCGGTATCCGACGGAACCCTGGAGGTGGTTGCCAGGGCAGATGACATGGGAGCGGTCGAAGAGATTGTGGTAATAAATATCACAGGCCAGGTGACCTCTAGTGTATTGGAAAATGTAGTCAAGGAAATCGAGATTTCTCCCGATCCGGATCATGACATATTGAATATCCGGTTTATGAATCCTGATGATGACCAAAGTATCATCAGGATCTTTAATATTTTTGGAAGCCTGGTTTATGTTGATGAGGTTAGATCAAATACGGTGCAGATTGATGTGTCTTTCCTGGAAACCGGGTATTATATTGTGCAGGTCAATTGCCATCAAAAGAAGCTAATATCTAGTAAGTTTTTTATTTTTTAGTTTGTGTATACTTAATTTCATGCATGCAAAAAAATCATGCAGGCTTTGGAAAAAAAATCAGTTTGAAATCAGTTTTAAAACTGGAAGAATGTCTGGAAGATCAGGGAAATCCTGTTCCAACCGGTAAGGAGCAGGATCAGCGCAAGTATTAGCAGCAGGTAGATCAATACCTTTTTGGAAGGAATTTTTTTCCTTGTAGGTTCAAGCTTTACCATTTCTCCTTGTTATTCATATCGCAGTGAATCCACCGGGTTTGCCAGTCCGGACCGCAAGGCCTGGTAGCTGACCGAAAATATCGTGATGGCCAGGGCCATGAATGCTGCAAGAGCAAACTCCCACCACTGGATGTTAATGTGATATGCAAAATTGTCAAGCCATTTATTCATAAAGAAATATCCCATTGGCAGGGCAATGATCAATGCAAATATGACATAAATTACGAAATTCCTGGACATCAGGAGGGCGATTTTCAGTACACTGGCCCCCATGGCCTTTCGTATCCCCATCTCCTTGGTTTTCAATTGGGCCGTAAAGGCTGATAGTCCAAAAAGTCCCAGGCAGGAAATAAATACAGCAAACAGGGCAAATGCCTGAAGCAATTCTTTCAAACGTTTTTCAGCCTGGTAATTCTTGTTGAAATTGTCTTCTATAAAGGTGAAATCCATGGCGTAGCCCACTGCTACTTCATTCATTTTTTCCTCAATGATTTCTGTCATCACGGAAATATCTCCAGGTGATAACCTCAGCAAAAGGAACTGATACCAGAGCTTCCTGAACGCCGGATCATAATTGACTTCCAGGACCAGGGGCTCAATCATTTGCTGTAATGAGGCAAAATGAAAATCCTTTGTAACACCCACAATCTCACCGGGCTGGCCGAAGTAGGAGGTGGCCTTCACACCCACCGGTTCTTCGAGCTTCAGGGCCTGTACTGCTGATTCATTCAGGAGGAACTCACTTTTGTCACTGCTCGTACGTTTCAGGTTCCTTCCATGTAGAACCTCAATGCCCATTAAGGGGATAAAATCTTCATCTACTCTGAGGAACCTCATGGAGGGGGCATTGTCATCTTCACCTGGAGTATCCGGAAAGAGAGCCTCGACACTGAACCTGTCCCCTGGCAAATGACTGATCATGGTAGCACCTCTGACAAAAGCCAGTTTATTGATTTCCCCTTTCAGCAATGCCGGGTTCTCTCCCGCAAGCTGGTATGCCCTGCCATTTAATCTCAGGGCGATGATGTGTTCCTTGTCGAAGCCCATATCCTCGTTCAGGAAAAAATTCATCTGCCTGTAAATGATGATGGTACCCAGGATCATGAATATGGAAACAGTGAACTGCAGAATGACCAGTCCCACCCTTACCCTGTTGGTCACCGATCCGGGATCTTTCATCTCTTTCATTGCTTTAATGGGGCTTGTCCGGGAGGCGAAAAGGGCTGGATATATTCCGGATACTAATCCAAGTACACAAACCAGCAATAGTAAAATGCCGATATTTTGAAAGGATAATATCGCCCTTGAATCAATATTCTGTTCAGTGATCCGGTTAAACAATGGAAACATAAGATCCATCATGAGGATTGACAGGATGCCGGACATCAGTGCCATGAATAGGGATTCACCTATGAACTGGAAAACCAGTTGATATCGCAATGCGCCGGCAACTTTCCTTATGCCGACCTCTTTCATTCGTTTGAAGGTCTTTACAGTAGCGAGATTGACGTAATTGACACTGGCAATGATCAGGATAAATATGGCAGCCAGCATGGAGACCAATACATATACCATATGTCCATTGGCTTCAACTTCCTGTTCCAGGTGGGATTTGAGATGGATATCTGTGAGCGCTTGCATTACGAATTGACCACTTTCATAAACCTCATCCCTGCTCATCACCTCCTTGAAAAAGTCCACCCTGAATTCCATTAATTTCTCCTCAAGATCATCAGCATTGATGCCTTCATCCAGCAAGACGTAGGTGTATACTCCGGCCCATCTACGATTGTAATAAAGGTCACGGAGTCCTGCTTCGACAATAAAATCATGAAATGTTTGCCAGTCAATAAAGTAAGTTGGTGAATAATGTTGTGTTTTAGGAAAGTCCTGGCAGATAGCTGTTATTGCAAAGGCTGTTCCACTCATCATAATGGTCTTTCCCACCGGATTTTCTTCTTCAAAGAATTTTTTTGCCAGGGATTCGGTCATTACCATGCTCCCTGGCTGGCTGAGTGGATTTATTTGGTTACCATGGAGTATAATTACATCGAATATCCCGAAAAAGCTGGAATCAGTAAAAAATCCTCCCGGATCGACATGACCGACCTTGGTTAAACTATCAGGAATATATTCCAGGTAGTTCTCACCAATGGGACGAGTACGGGTAACATGCTCAATTTCTGGGATGAAACTGATGATCTCCTCAGCCATTAGAGGGGAGCCATTGGCCCAATCCCTGGCCCTGTCCTCGTTGGTATTGTAACTAGTGATCCGGTAGATCCTGTCTGCCTTAGGGAAATGTTTGTCATAGCTTATTTCCTCCTTAACGTACAGGAATATCAACATAGATACTGCCAGCGCAATTGCCAGTCCAAAAATATTCAGGAAGCTGTACAACCTGAATCTCCAAAAGTTGCGAAAAATTACGGTTAGGTAGTTTTTTATCATGGTTGGTGATTATTGATCTGGTTCATTTGATTATTCATACCTGAGACTGTTTGCTGGATTGCCACTTGCCGCCCTAAGGGCCTGGAAACTGATTGTTCCCAGCGCAATGATTGTCACAATGGCGGCCGTCAGGAGAAATAGTCCCGGTCCCATGCTGATCCGTTCCACAAATACCTGGAGCAGCAATCTCATAAGCAGGATGGATACCGGGATGGATATGAGCAGGGAGATTAGGATCAGTTTCATGAAATCCAGGATTAATAGACGCAGGATCATTTTGCCGGAAGCCCCGACCGCTTTGCGTATTCCAATTTCCTTTGTCCGTTGTTTTATCGAATAGGTGGAAAGTCCCAACAAACCGAGGCAGGAGATAAGGATCCCAAAAAATGTAAAGAAGTATACGATTCTGCTTATTGTTCCCAATCCCTCAGTTACTGGATCAGTAAATTCATCCAGGTAAAAATGCTCGAAAGGATAATCGGGATTGTATTTATCATGTACTTCACTGATATAATCGATGATCTGCTCACGGTTGAGCCCTGCAGTCCTGATATATATCCAGGTATTGTCATCATTGAATGGTAGGATGACTTTGTTACCACTGAGAGCCAGGGGATTGAAGGTGTAATTCTTGATCACTCCAATGATAGTATAGGATTCTTCAGAGAGGTAGAAAGTTTGACCTATTGGATCGGAAAGGTCCAGCGCATCTGCCACAGCCTGGTTGATTATTATCGCGCTACTACTGTCAGCTGGCCAGTCTTCAGAATAGAAACGGCCAGTTTCCATTTCCAGGCCAAAAGTTTCCGTAAAATCATAAGATACCGGACAAAGCATGGCAATGTCATTGGTCTCATCGGATGATAAACCCCATTCAAGTTCCCCCGACTCTGCAAATTTGGGGATGAAATTGGCGCTGGTTACATTGATGACGCCAGGATACTGAAGGATATCCTGCTTAAGGTTATTAAATTTTTCATTCAGTTCACCCCTGCTCCGGAAGTAAATAATGTTTTTTGTATCGAAACTTGATAGAGATTCATTCAATAATCTGAATTGCTGATAGTTAACCAGGGAACTAATGATAAAAAGACTGGCGAAAAGGAACTGGACTACTACCAGGACCTTCCTGATTCTTTTGCCCTTTATTTTGCCTCCGCTTGTATTGCTAAATACACTAACGGGATTGAATGAAGAAAGAAAGAATGCTGGATAGCTGCCGGATACCAGGCTAGTAATAATAAATAGCAATACCAGGCCAACCAGG
>RCNC010001706.1_pt1 | contig 14841 bp, 17 predicted proteins | sample 2041301 | NCBI WGS metagenome assembly RCNC01 (sample SAMN09708231, study PRJNA481090) | Marine sediment metagenome, whole genome shotgun sequencing project. | biome: marine sediment; feature: ocean; material: sediment; isolation source: Sewage treatment plant 13A marine sediment (STP13A) ... | reverse complement strand
CCCCCCAAGCAGGGAGGGGGAAGCACGTTTGGAACTAGGGCTTCGCCCGCCTCTGCCGCCGCCGTTCCCGCCGAATAGCGGCTTCCCGCTTCCGTTTCCGCTGGGCGCTGGGCTTCTCATAGAACCGGCGCTTCCGGAGCTCGGAATAGAGCCCGGATCGCTGAACTTTTCTTTTGAACCGGCGGAGTGCCCGGTCGAGGCTTTCGTTGTCCTGGACGAGAACTTCCAAACTGATCACGCTCCCTTCAGTCGTTTTCGAAACTAGCTAATAAAGGTAGGAAAAGCTTGGATTCAGGGCAACCGTCCGGCCCGATGGAGGGTGTGAGAATAGAGGGCGTAGGCTTCCTGATTGGTCAGGAAGTCCTCGACCCAGACCTCGAAGGGGGGGAGGGGAAGCAGGGCCTCTATATGTTCCACGACCATCATGGCAAACTGAATCACATCTTTGGAGGCGAAATCCATGGGTTTCCCTTCCAGGATCCGAGTGACCGTTTCCTGGAAATCGTCTGGTCGGACAAGAGCGATGAGGTGGCAAACCTGGTCCAGTCTGTAGGATGCGTATACGGACTTTAGCCTTCCTACCTGGAGTTCGGAGCTAGGGTCGGCCCCCGTATAACGCCAGTCTCCCGCCAGGCCTTCTGAGTTCTTGGCCAGCATGGTTCTGAACCAGCGCCTCAGCTTTGGCTGGACATCCGAATCCTGGTCCCTGCTATGGAGCGCCGAAGCCAGCATACCTGAGAGCATTGGGCGGCCCAGGCCTCGGGCTTTTCGGTCTATTTCCCCCTCGGTCGCTTCTCGAAAGATGTCGGCAGTCCGCACCTCATCCTCAGCCAGTTCCCCGTCTTTTGGTCTGAAGGAGAAGTATCCATACCATCGGCCATCCTGGCCCACGAAGGTGACGAGAAAACACGCCCAGGTCTCTCCTTCCCGGTCGAGGAAGGCGACTGAACGGCGACGGATACGATCCAAAGTCGAGATGCTCCTGGAGTTCCCAGAGGGGTCGGCCCCTTCCGTGGGGCTTTGAAGGATACGAAAGATGCCCGCGCCGGATAAGGGGGCAAGCAGCCTCATGTGGACTGTTTCCCTGCCTCCTTTAGTGGAAAACGTCGTTCTTGCGGATGGCGTAAACAAATGGTTATCGTTCAAATCCCCACCTTTTTCGGGTAGGGAGAACCAAGGAGGCATGTTCGAAATGACGGAGCTGTCCCCAGATCTTGCTGCGCCGCAGCAGATAGCTCGGCCGGAGGCCATGGCCGACGTACCGGGCGTATGCGAGGTCACATTGACCCGGGCGGTAGTCCAATATCGGAGCGTCCACGAGGCGGATTTGCCGGAGGGCCGGATTGAAGACATCGGCCTGGCACTGGTTTTGGACGGCGAGTATGCATCTGCGACCCAGGTTCTGGACCTTGGGAGCGCACAGGTCAAGCAGCTGGACCTCAGCACTGAGCTGGTCGTCCTGGATTGGGTCTACGAACCCACTCTCAAGCACGTCCATCAGCTCCTTCGCGCTTCTGCCGACCCCTCCGCTCAAGGAAAAAGCGCTCGGCGGTCGCTGAACCCCTACAGCTTCGACTTGGCCCTTCGCGTCCTCCTGAGGACCGGATACGGTCCCCTTTCCCGTCCCATTCTCATGAGGATAGGGTTCCGGGATATCTGCAGGGACCTGGACCTTCACGAAGGAACCTCGGTCCGTATTGCCATGGGGCGAGGTCGCCTGGCCCGGGCTCGCCTGGATTCGGACGGGAACGCTTTGGTCTTTGGTACGGCCTTTCGGGAGCCCGACGAAGTTCTGGAAGACGCCCTCCGGGCTGCTTTTCCCCAACGGGATCTCCGAAGAGTTCTTTCTTTCGGCGGTACCGAGGGCATTTCATACCAAGTCCGCCTTCCCCTGCCCCTGGCCTTTTCAGAAGTCCGAACGCAGGTCAAAGAGGTTCGGGAGGGACTCGCTCATCTTCTGGCTCGCTTCGAACCCCATAGATACCGTGCCCTTCAGGAGGTATTGGAGACCTTTGGCACCCGGGAGACCCTGGCCCGCCTCCAGCTGCGTGAGCCCAGGGAACAGACCCAACCTCTCGCCGGTCCGCCTCTTTTGGGCGGGACCTTCGTACACTGAGGCCGTCGGATTCTATGTCGGTGATTCAAGGCAACCCCGGGGCCCGAGAGCAGGACACCGTATCTGCTCCCGATGTCCATAAAGACCCGGACCTGGACTCCAGGTATGAGGAGTACTGTCGACGTCAGACCAAGGGGTTGGTGTCGATCCTCCCGAAGGAGGCGATACGGCCTCTGTATGGAAAGGCCAGGGAATGGGGTCGCAGGACAGGGAACGAGGTTGAGAAAGATCCCCTCGCTACCTTCCTTCTCTTTCTCCAGGACGTGACGCCCCTTCCGCCCCGAGATGTCTGGGAGGAGGATAGGGCCCGGCATCTGGACGCCCACGTCAAAGATGAGTTCGAATCTCCGGCGGCACACCGCCGATCTTCCCCACCCGTCACGGTCGAGTCCCGCGGCATGGAGATAGATGGCCTGCGGTGGCGTGCGACGTTGAACCTCTTCCGGAGGGACGAAGCCTGGAGAGGCTTTATCGTATTTAACCCCCTTGGAGAGCCGGAGACGGTTCGGACCGCCGATATTTTCCGGGAAGAAGATCCCGACGAAATCCGAAATCGGTTCCTCGGATTCCACAATCAGACCCTCCAAGCTTTCCTCCGTTCAGTCCTTCCCTGAACCCCGATTATTTGAAAAAACTAGTGACGGCCGAGGGCCGTTTTTTTTTGTACCTGGTCTGGTAACTCCTTTGGAAGTATTAGACTTACGTTTTGGAAATTTGAAAAAAACCACTTTTCCCGATTGTTAGGAACAAGTGGTTTTCCATTTTTCGGTGATTTTCTAAGTTGTTGGTAATCAACACTTTAGCAAATTTCCGGTTTTTCAGACTTTTCCTCTGGAAAGGGTTGCGTTGCCTTCAAACCCTCTATAATTTCGAACAGTCCGAAAGAATTTACACCCTCCGCCACGTGAAGTCGTCGCGGCTACGGCTCCGTCCAGGTATGTAGATTCTGAAACTTTTTGCCTTAAGCCGTTGTGAGGTAAGCTGATGTGGGAAACCCGTTCCGTTCAGATCAATGTTCGACTCCCCAGGGACATGGCCGCCCAGGCTGAAGAGGTCCAAAAGACCGATCCTGAGTTTCTGAGTCGAGTTGTTCAGTACGGGCTTACGCGGCGTTCCATCTATCGGCACCTGAAGGGTAAAGAGACGGGTGAAACGGTCTCTCCGGAGGCCCCGCCACCCATGCCGTCCTGATCTTCTTTTAGATTTTTAGAGCGGTGAAATTCGCGGTTCCCTTGAAGGGGCCGCGTTTTTATTTTGTGGAAATACTTGACGCTTGTAGGATCGAGCGTAAACGTATGGCGTCAGCGCTCCTCCAGAAGGAGGTGGATACATGGTACCCGAGGGCGGGTTCTTACCGCCTGAACCGGCGGGTACGGAGCCCGAATCTGTTTTGAGGGCAAAGTACCTGGACTACTGTTCGGCCCAGGTTGCGGAGATTCTTCTCCTCCTCAGCCCTGACGAGATGTTTGTGCTCGCTCAGGATGCTGCCAGGGAGGCTGGCGTCTCCGGGGATCTCGGTTACGAGCGGATCGTGGAGCTTGCTACCGGACGGGTATCGAAGAAACTGGCTCTGCCCTCCTTCGAAGTCTGGGCGGAGGAGTACAAGGCAGATCCCCAACGGTTCGATGAAGAACTCATGGGCCTTTGGGAATCGGAACTGAAGGGCTCACCCGAGGAATAGCCAACCCAAGCCCCGGGCGGGGTGGGTGGACCGATTCAGGGGGAGACTAGGGCCTTCGACGGTGGATCTGCCTAGAACGGCAGATCGTCATCCGGATCCGAGATGGGCGAGGCGCCTGAACCACCGGCCTGTTGCCCCCCTCCCATTGGCGAGGCGCCTGAACCACCGGCCTGTTGTCCCCCTCCCATTGGCGGGCCGCCTCGGCTTCCACCATCAGCTGGCGCCCCGGTCCCGGATCCCAACATCACCATCTCCTGGACGTTGATGTCGGTCCAATAACGGACCCCGCCCGTGTCGTCCGACGTCTGGCTGTACTCGATCCGGCCCTCGACATAGAGGCGGTCCCCTTTGTGAACCCACTGCTCCACGATGTCGGCCAGCTTTGCCCAGAACGTCAGCCGGTGCCATTCCGTCTTCTCCTGAGACTGGCCCGTCCTATCCTGCCAGGTGCGGTTCGTCGCCAGCGAAAACTTGGCAACCTTGCTCCCACTCGGGGTCATCCGGATCTCGGGTTCACTACCAACGTTACCGATGAGCATAACCTTGTTCAGGGACCGGGCCATCCTTGTACTCTCCTCACTTCGTGGTTCTTCTGGGGGCTGACATGTGCTCCCCGAATTTGATTTCGGGGTGGGCCGAAAGTTAGGCACGAACACTCAAAACCGAAATGGTTCAACGGGTCGGAGGGGAAGAGGGATGGGGCGGAACGGCTCCTCGATGGTCCTGGCGCCCCCATTTTTCCCTTCCTACCTTTTGCTTTGAAGTAGGGTGGGACTCACGCCGTCGGCCACAGCCGAGAGAGGGAGCAAGGATGAGTGATCTCCAGAATATCAGCGTCACCTGGGACGGTGATCTTGCCATAGTGACCGTGGACCGTCAGGAAAAGCTGAATGCCCTCAATGGTGAGGTCTTCTCCGAGCTGGACCAGGCCTTCGAAAGTCTGCGGCACGACGATAAGGTCAGAGGCGTCATCGTGACCGGCGCCGGAGAAAAAGCCTTCGTAGCGGGGGCTGACATCGGGGAACTGGCCCAGATGGACGCCATGGACGGTGTCCGGGTCAGTCGCACCGGACAGGAGGTTTTTCGGGTCATCGAGAGGTTTCCCAAGCCGGTTCTGGCGGCGGTGGGCGGATACGCCCTGGGAGGTGGCTGTGAGCTGGCCCTGGCCTGCCACATTCGTATCGCTTCGGAGAATGCCCGATTTGGGATCCCGGAGGTCGGCCTCGGGATCATCCCAGGATACGGAGGAACGGTCCGCCTCGCTCGGGTGGTGGGAGTCGGCCGGGCCGTGGAGATGGCCCTCACCGGGGGAATGGTCGGGGCGGAGGAAGCCCTGAGCATCGGTCTGGTGACGCACCTTGTTTCCAGAGAGGAGTTGCTCGATCAAGCGAAGGCCCTTCTCCGGAAGGTCACCAAGAACGGCCCCCTCGCTGTGCGGATGGTCCTGGAATCGATCTATGGGGGGTTGGACGTTCCTCTGGCCGAGGGGACCAGGACTGAGTCCAATCTCTTTGGTCTCCTCGCTTCCACCGAGGATGTAAAGGAAGGTATGACCGCCTTCCTCGAAAAGAGGAAACCCGAGTTCAAAGGGCGCTGACCCAAGGGATTGGGACCCCTCCTTCGGTCACTCCGCCCCGCCCTTGCACAGGGCCGGTTCAGTGGCTTCCCTGATGGGTCGAAAGCCCTTGTAGTAAAAGGCTTTCCCCGACTTCAGGCGGGGTAGCCAAAAAGCCCATTTTTGGCTAAATTCCCTTATGCTGAAAGGGATCCTTCCAGGCCTCCCGCCGTGCACCTGAGTGGCCTATCAATCCGGCATTTCCGGAATCTGGCCGAGCAAGAGCTGGACCTCCCGGCCGAAGGCGTTGCCATCGTCGGCGAAAACGCTCAGGGAAAGACGAACCTCCTCGAGGCGGTCTATTACCTTGAGACCTTCCGGTCCTTTCGGGGATCCCGGGACCACCGACTGGTGGCCTTTGCGGAGGAGTTCTTTCGGGTAGCGGGGACTTTGGAGGGGAAGAGATCGGAAGACGGGGTACGGGTTGCCGCCGCCTTCCAGACTCGGGGGAAGCGCAAGAAGGTCACAGTGAACGATGAGGAGCCGGAGCGCCTGGGCGATGCCCTGGGTCGCCTGGCGGCGGTGGTCTTTTCTCCAGCTGATGTGGCCCTCGTGAGTGAGGGGCCCGGAGCTCGGCGACGCTTCCTGGACATTGTCCTCTCCCTGAATGCCCGGGGCTACCTGGCTGCGCTTCAGGAGTTTCGTCAGGTGCTGAGCCAACGGAATGCGGCGTTGAAGGATGGCCGGGGGCGCGGGACAGTGGAGGTGTGGGACCAGGGGTTGATTGAGAGCGGCTCCAGGGTCGTGGAAGAACGGGCCCTCTGGGTGGAAAGGTGGAAGGAGGGTTTCTCCTCCTACTACCAGCGGATATCCGGGGCCCGGGCCGGGCGGATGGAATATCATCCGGGCTTTTCTCTGAACGGAGCGACTAGCCGCTCAGAGATCGCCGACGCCTTTCGAGGTGCCCTTCTGGACGCTCGGGAGCGGGAGACCCGGCTCGGGAGTACGGTGGTCGGTCCTCAGAGGGATGACCTGCTGCTCACCGTGACGGAGGGGGATGAGGATCGGGATCTGAGGGAGTATGGATCCGGCGGACAACGCCGGACTGCCGCCCTTGCCCTTCGCCTGGTTGAGGCTGCCACCGTAAGGGAGGCTCGGGGCCAGGAGCCGGTGATTCTGATGGACGACGTGTTTGCCGAGCTGGATCCTGGACGAAGTGAGCGGATCCTGGCCCTCATGGAAGAAGAAGAAACGGGGCAGGTTCTTCTTACGGTGCCAAAGGAAAGCGATATCCGTCTTCGCCGGGACTCCATTCCCCGGTGGAGAATCCGAGACGGGGCTCTGGAGTGGTAGGAAGACCCATGGCCAAAGAGAACAAGAAGGGCCCTGAAAAGGTCGGCGACCTCCTGGGCGCCTTTTTAAGGAAGTCGGGTTTGCGGGAAACGGTCTCGAGGATCGAGGCTATTGATCAATGGGATGAGTTGGTGGGAGAGGCCATCTCGAGGGTCACCAGAGCTCAGGGGGTCCGGGGGACCGCCCTGATCGTGGAAGTCCGGTCCAGTTCCTGGCTCATGGAGCTGAACCTCATGAAGGAAGAGATCCTCCGCCGGGTCAATGAAGGTCGGCAGGAGGCTCTCATCGAGAAACTCGTGTTTGTGCTTGCGGAGGACCCAACCGAATGACGGCGAAAAAGAAAATAGGAACAGGGGCCGGCGACTATACGGCCCACCAGATCCAAGTTCTGAAGGGACTCGAGGCAGTCCGAAAACGTCCCGGCATGTATATCGGGTCCACGGCTTCCCGGGGGCTTCACCACCTGGTTTACGAGGTGGTGGACAACTCCATCGACGAAGCCATGGCCGGGTTCTGCACAAAGATCGAGGTTGCGATCCACGAGCACAATTCCGTCACCGTGGTGGACGATGGCCGGGGTATCCCCGTGGATATCCACCCCACAGAAAACGTCCCGGGGGTGGAGTTGGCCATGACCACCCTTCACGCCGGCGGAAAGTTCGACAAGGACAGCTACAAGGTCTCAGGCGGCCTTCATGGCGTCGGGGTCAGCGTCGTCAACGCCCTTTCCGAGCGGTTGGAGGTCGAGATCACCCGGGAAGGGAAGCGTTATAGGCAAAGGTATTCCAGAGGATTGAAGACGACGGAACTGGAGGATCTGGGGTCGGCAAAAGGGCGGGGGACCAAGGTCACCTTTTCCCCGGATCCGGCCATCTTCACGGAGCTGGAATACAACTTCGGAACCTTGTCCAATCGGCTGAGGGAGCTGGCCTTCCTCAACAAGGGCCTTCGTATCTTCCTGAGGGACGAACGTTCCACCGCTGGTGAAGTCCCCCGGGAGGAGGAGTACTTCTACGAGGGAGGCCTGGCCTCATTCGTAGAATATCTCAGGGGTAGTCGGCAGCCCCTTCATCCCAAGATCATCTACTTCGAGACCAGCAGAGAAGAGGCAGAGATCGAGCTGGCCATGCAGTACGACGATGGCTTCAGCGAGAACACCCACACCTTCGTGAACAACATCAACACCCACGAGGGTGGAACCCACCTGACCGGGTTGAAGGCCGCCCTTACCCGGACCATCAACGACTATGGCCGGAAGAACGGCATCTTCAAGAAGGCTGATGAGGGGCTGTCGGGGGACGACTGCAGGGAGGGTCTGACCTGTGTGCTGAGCGTGAAGGTCATGGAGCCTCAGTTCGAGGGCCAGACCAAAACGAAGCTTGGAAATTCGGAAGTGCGGGGTGCGGTGGAAACTGCGGTCAACGAGCAGTTGGCCATCTTCCTGGATGAGAACCCGAAGGCCGCCAAGGGCATTATCGAGAAGGCCCTTTCCGCTGCCCGTGCGCGGGAAGCGGCCCGGAAGGCCCGGGATCTGGCCCGAAAGAAAAGTGCTCTGGAGAGCGGGGTCCTCCCCGGAAAGCTGGCGGACTGCTCCATATCCGATCCGTCCCTCTGTGAACTCTACCTCGTTGAGGGAGATTCGGCCGGTGGTTCGGCCAAGCAGGGGAGGGATCGTTCCTACCAGGCCATCCTTCCTCTGAAGGGGAAGATCCTGAATGTAGAGCGGGCCCGAATCGATAAGATCCTCTCCAACGAAGAGATCCGGGCCATGATCACGGCCATCGGAACCGGGATTCGGGACGACTTCGCCCTCAAGACCCTCCGATACCACAAGATCATCATCATGACCGATGCCGATGTGGATGGAGCCCATATTCGGACCCTCCTCCTCACCTTCTTCTTCCGGCAAATGCAGGATCTTATCACCGCCGGGCACATCTTCATCGCCCAGCCTCCGCTCTACCGGGTACACAAGGGGAAACAGGAGCACTATGCCTACACCGAGCCGGAGAGACGGGAGTACATCCGGCGGTTGGGCAATGGGAAGGGTGTAGACCCGACGGCGGGGATCTCGATTCAGCGCTACAAGGGGCTGGGTGAGATGAACCCGGATCAGCTTTGGAAGACAACCATGGATCCTGCGACCAGGACCCTTCTTCGGGTGGACATCGAAGACGGGGCCATGGCATCCCGCCTCTTTGATGAACTGATGGGCTCAGAGGTGGAACCCAGGAAGCTGTTCATCGAGAAGAACGCCAGGTATGTGAAGAACCTGGACGTGTAGGGGGGCCTTTCCGGGCAGGCCCGGAGACTGGATTCCGATTCGATATTAAGGGCGGCAAAAGGCCCTCGGCCCCATTCGGGACCGGGGGCCTCCCCTTTCCCGGCTCAGGTGGATGGGCGTAGACTTCCCTTCGCCCGAAATGGGGGCTGTCCGGACGGTTGCACCCGCCCCTGATCCCGCTTCTCCCTGAATAAGCCGGAGGCCAATCCGTGGTTGTTTTCTCCAGGTTCTCACTGGCCCTTCTTCTCGCCGCCCTCCTGACCCCTTGCGGACCCTTACTCGCTCAGCAGGCCGACCTGGATGCCCTCCGGGCCGAGATCGACACCAGGGTCGAAGCCATCACCGGCCAGGTGGTCGAATGGCGTAGGGACCTCCACGCGAACCCGGAGTTGGGCAACCGGGAATTCCGGACCGCCGGGGTCATTGCCGATCACCTCAGATCCCTCGGCATGGAGGTTCAGACGGAGGTGGCTCACACCGGTGTGGTGGGGCTTCTTAGGGGGGGTCTCCCGGGGCCGGTCGTGGCTCTTCGGGCGGATATGGACGCTCTCCCCGTAACCGAGCTGGTGGACCTCCCCTTCGCGTCGAAGGTCAGGACGGAGTACAACGGGCAGGAGGTAGGGGTCATGCACGCCTGTGGGCATGACAACCATATGGCCGTCCTCATGGGCGTGGCCGAAGTGTTGGCGGACATGAAGGAACGTCTCCCGGGGACAGTGAAGTTCATCTTCCAGCCTGCCGAGGAAGGAGCCCCGGCAGGTGAGGAAGGTGGGGCCTCCCTCATGGTCCGGGAGGGTGTCCTGGAAAACCCCAGGCCCGACGCCATCTTCGGGTTGCATGTCATGCCGGTAAGGACGGGAATGATCGGATACCGGCCCGCCGGGGCCATGGCTTCGTCACAGACCCTCAACATAATAGTCCGGGGTGCTCAGACTCACGGCGCCATGCCCTGGGGTGGTGTGGACCCGGTGGTGGTCTCCGCACAGATCGTGCTTGCGTTACAGACCGTGATCAGCCGGCAGTCGGATATCACGCAGGCTCCGGCTGTCATCACCATCGCATCGATCCATGGAGGACTCCGGAGCAACATCATTCCGGATAGCGTGGTCATGTTGGGCACCGTTCGGACCCTGGATTCGGACATGCAGACCAGGATCGAAGAGAGAATCCGACGAACGGTGGCTGGCATCGCCGAGAGCGCTGGGGCGGAAGCTGAGGTTCATCTGTCCGAGGGCGTCCCGGTCACGTACAACGATCCAGATCTGACCGAGAGGATGGCGAGCACCCTGGAGCGGGTGGCGGGGCCCGGAAAGGCGTTCCTTTCACCGCCCACCACCGGAGCCGAGGATTTCTCATACTTCCAGCAGGAAATCCCGGGCCTGTATTTCTTCCTGGGTGTGATCCCTGCAGACATCCCCCTGGATAAGGCTTACCCGAACCACTCTCCATACTTCTTCGCGGATGAGGCGGCTCTGCCCCTTGGGGTCAGGGCTCTGGCTCACATCACCGTAGACTATCTGGCCGGCGCAAAGGAGGACTGAATTATGTTTCGTCCTAATGCGGATTTTTTGATTCTGGGATGTCTGGCTCTTTTGGCCCCCTGGCCCGGCAACGGTCTCCAGGCTCAGGCTCCCGATACCGTCCGGTTCACCCCTGATGTGGCCCATCCCACCTTCGCGATTCGGGATCCGGTCATGCCCGCCAGGGCTATGGGGAGGTGAACGGAAGCGGCAGGCCTCTGATCGACGCTTTCCGACTTGCTCATATCGAGCTACTGGAGTGGGTGGAAGATGACTACGGATTCGGGCGTTGGGACGCCTACCAACTTCTAGGCCAACTCGCCGAGAGCACGGTGGCCAATATCGTAGATCCGGTCTATCTGGTCGTGGCGAAATTCCCCAAGGAGTATCTGCCCAAACGGTAACCGCTGGAACCAGTCGTCAGCTTGGAATCGAGGTTTCACCCCCCCCTGCCTCCTCACGGAGCAGGGGGTTTTTATATCAAACCCCGGTGGAACTAAACCTGGGTCTCATTGGTTAAAGTAGACCCAGGTTACTTCAACGGACCCCGAACCATGAATATTCGAAAGCTGATCAAGATCCCGGAGTCGGAGGTTACGCCCTACGACCTCTACATGAATCGTAGAAAGTTTATCGGCCGGGCCGGGAGGATTGCTGCTCTGGGCGCTATCGCTCCGAGTTATCTGGCCGCCCGCACTTTGGGTGAGGAAGGCGGCGGGAGCCCTGAAGAAGTCGTTCAAGGGGATGAACTCACGCCCTTCGAGGACGTGACCAGCTATAACAACTTCTATGAGTTCGGAACCGGCAAGGCCGATCCTGCCCGAAATGCAGGCTCCCTCCGCACCCGACCCTGGACCGTGAAGATCGATGGAGAGTGTGAGCGTCCGGGAGAGTTCGGGATCGAAGATATCCTGGGGCGGTTTCCCTCGGAGGAGCGCATCTACCGCCTTCGCTGTGTGGAAGCCTGGTCCATGGTGATTCCCTGGATGGGCTTCCCCCTCGGGGACCTGCTCAAATCGGTGGAGCCCACCTCCAAGGCCAAATATGTGGAATTCACCACACTATACGACCCCGATCAGATGCCCGGGCAGCGGCGGGCCGTACTGGAATGGCCCTACGTGGAAGCCCTTCGTATGGATGAGGCACTGAACCCCCTGACCCTCATGGCCACGGGGGTTTACGGCCAAACCCTGCCGAACCAGAATGGGGCGCCCCTCCGACTCGTGGTGCCTTGGAAATACGGCTTCAAGAGCATCAAATCCATCGTGAGGATTCGCCTGACCGAGGACATGCCCGGCACCAGCTGGATCAGGACCCTTCCCAAGGAATACGGTTTCTTCGCCAATGTGAACCCGGAAGTAGATCACCCCCGGTGGAGCCAGGCCCGGGAGCGCCGGCTGGGAGACTTGCGGCGCCGACCCACCCGTCCCTTTAATGGGTATGCTGACCAGGTCGCATCCTTGTATGACGGGATGGACCTGAGGCGCTGGTTCTAGGAAAAACCCCCGGGAGGTTCGGGATGCTTCTAAAAGGCGCGGTGTGGGCGCTGGGCCTCGGACCGTTCATCTGGACCGGGCTTCGCTTCGCCCTGGATGACCTGGGCGCAAACCCCATCGAAGCCGTTCTCCACTGGGCCGGGCGGTGGACTCTGATCTTCCTCTTGGTGGGTTTGGCCATTACCCCCCTTCGGAGGCTCACAGGCTGGAATCGGATCATCAAGGTTCGGAGGCTGGTGGGGCTCTTCGCCTTCTTCTACGCTACCCTCCATCTCAGCCTTTATCTGGGCCTCGATCAAGGATTCGCCTGGTCCTTTATCGTCGAGGATGTTCTGAAGAGGCCCTTCATCACCGCGGGAATGGCTGCATTCCTTTTGCTGGTTCCCCTGGCGGCGACCTCAACAAAAGGTTCGATTCGGCGCCTCGGAAAAAATTGGCTGAAGCTCCACCGGCTCGTGTACTTCGCGGCGGTTTTGGGCGCTCTGCATTTCTACTGGAAGGTGAAGGCGGACACCTTCTGGCCTTTGGTGGCTGCCGCGATCCTGGGCATCCTATTGCTGGCCCGGGTCCCCTGGCGGCGGCTTGTTCAACGAGAGGCTTAGCCGAAAAAGGAAAGCGGAGGGTGGTTAAACCACCCTCCGCTTCTTCCTGAACCCGCCGTTTCTTTCACCTCACCACGTCTTCACCCCACTCTACTCCCCAGGCGGGCCTTCGGGGTCCTTCTCTACCCTCAGGGTTTCTTCCTTTTCTGGAACCGCTTCTTCACGCCCCTGTCGTCCAGGTTGATCTCCCAGGACTCTTCGCCCACGGTCATGAGGGCCGTGTTGTCGCCGTCGAATGTGATGGTGGCGACGATGTTCCTTGTTTCCGGAACCCCGTCCGTGACGATTACAGCGTGGATGGTTCGAGTGATGCTTCCCCTGAGGGGGTAGCGGAACTGAGATCGCGGAACCCCTTTCACCACATCGGTGATGACCGCTGAACTCATCATGTCGTAGCTTTTGACGGAACCGCCGTCGGGATGTCGGCTCCGGGCCACGGTGCCGTCGGATGAACCGTTCCATGTCCTCTCGGTCTCGATGCCAACCAGCCCGGTTACCGACATGTCCCGGTTCCGGGTGATGGCTGCGCTCCAGAAGGTGTGGGTCACTTCCCTCTCCAGAGCGGAAACGACGTGCATACTAGCCGTGGTTTCCGGATCATGGGCTGGTTGCTCCACGCCGGCTGCGTCGAAGAAGGTCACGGTTCGGGAAAAGCTCTTGCTCCCCTCGATTTCGATTCCAGTGGCATCAGGTCCGACCCCGAAACCTGTCCAAGTTTGGAACCCATCCATGTGAGCCAGGTCCTGGAACATCCCGTCCGCCGCCACCAGGGCCGCATCAGCCGTTACAGCCGCATCGTCAACAGCACTCGTGTCGGTGACACCGTCCTCACAGGCGGCCGTCAGAGCCAACACCGCGGTGAAAGTCAGAAGTCGCATCCACATCTTCATCGGTCGTGCCTCCATCCTAAGGGTCTTTCCGCATCCGATTTCTAAGATGCACCACCTTGGAGTTTCGTTAAAAGAAAAATACCGAGTCGACTTTCCAAGATCCAGGAAAGCTAACCTCCCCCCTCCCCGGTCGTATCGACCTCGAGGCCTTCCCGAGGCACTTCCGCCAGCGTTTTGATCACCAGGCCGGCCTCCACCTCCTCAGGCCGAAGGTCTGTCCGCAAAGCGATCGTCCGGGGCCTTCCTGGAAGGAGATCGAAGAAGTTCTGCGAGAAGCGAGCCCCGTCCAGAGTCAGGTATACGTTCTTCGCCAAAACGTCTGCCGTCAGGGTAAGGGTGACCCCATCTCCATCTGCTTGGACCTGAAGCCCGATGGATGGGACCCCAAGCTCCAGTTCCTTCGGGGGAAGGAAGTAGAAAGGCGTCGAGTGGACCACTCGGTTTGCCCCGGACTCGGTGAAGGCTCCCGACCAAACAACCCTCCCGGCATCCGAAGGTCCCAGAAGTTCCGATGAGGATCCGGCCCAAAGGAGCTGGCTAACATTGGCGTCCAGGGTGATGGTTTTGGTTTCCTCCCAGAGGCTCGTGCCGTCGAAGTCCAGGAGCTCTAGAGTCAGCTCTCCCTCCCGGGCCTCAACCAGATCAGAGACCCCCCAGACCTCCAGTGTGTCTCCCCGACTCGCCGAAGAGATGAGTATGGGGGCGAAGGCTTCTTTTGCGGCGAAGTGGAGAGCCTTCCAACGGCCGAAGTAGTCCCGGCTGGACCAGGACACAACGGGCCAGGTGTCGTTCAGCTGCCAATAGAGAGTACCCATGGTCCGGGGCTTGGCTCTCCGGTGGGCCTCGAAGGCCGTACGCATCCCTTCCGCTTGCAGGAGCTGGCTGAGGTAAACGAAGTCGTCGAAAGCTGGAGGCACGTAATAGTCCCGCCCCATGTACTCGACGATCAACTCGTTCCCGATGGGATGTTTCTGGTGCACCAGAAGGGCCGGGTTCTGGAGGCCCTGCTCCCAGGGATCGGTGAAGGCCGAGATCGTCTCCCTCACCTCGGAGTTCCTGGGGCTCTACTTCGGCCTGCCGGTCCGGACCCTCGAGCCCATCTCGGTCGAGGACACCTTGCCGGATCGCGCCCGCCGCACGCACCCGAACTGGGGCGGTGAGCAGCTGCTCAGCACGTTCCTGCTGCACAGCGTCCTCGCACCCGACCTGCCAAACGACGGGGCCGTCCTGATCGGTCTGACGGACTCATGCCGAATTGCGCTCCGTATTTATAGACCTGAGCACGGAGCTTGTACAAGGCATGGAAGAAAGGGTTGGCCAGGATGTTGCCCTTGTCACTGATGT
>RCNC010001705.1_pt1 | contig 14842 bp, 15 predicted proteins | sample 2041301 | NCBI WGS metagenome assembly RCNC01 (sample SAMN09708231, study PRJNA481090) | Marine sediment metagenome, whole genome shotgun sequencing project. | biome: marine sediment; feature: ocean; material: sediment; isolation source: Sewage treatment plant 13A marine sediment (STP13A) ... | reverse complement strand
TTTTGTTGGTCAACATGGATTCGATCTCCTTTTGGTTTCGCGTCATCGCAGATAGTTCACCTACGTTCTGCACCTTTATCGTGTCAAGGGAAATCATGCGACCGGCTCGTGTTTGACGGCAGCACCCCCAAAATTGGTCGATGGGTCAGCCGGCGAGCGGTTGGGGCTTGACATCAACGACCGGGAACAGTAATGGTTTAACCATTACAACAAATGGTTAAACCATTACAAAATCATGTTGCCCCGCGCTTTTGCATTCATCATCTGATCCGAAAGCATGCCGATGGCGATACCGCAGGGGATGCAAGATGCATAGGGAAAGATGCCATGTTCAAAGCAGCCAAACAGACCCGGATTTTTCAGGATGTGGTGGAACAGATCCAGGAGACCATCCTTGAGGGAAAACTGATGCCCGGCGAAATGCTCCCTTCGGAGCGTGAACTTAAAGAGGTGCTCCAGGTGAGTCGGGGAACCTTGCGTGAGGCCCTGCGGGTGCTGGAGCAAAAGGGCCTCATCGAGATCAAGCTGGGGGTGGGCGGTGGCGCCGTGGTACAGGATATCAGTTACGACCAGATCAACGAAAGCCTGGCCCTGCTGATCCGCTACCAGAAGGTCTCACTCCAGCACCTCACGGAGTTTCGTGTGGGTGTGGAGGGCCGCGTGTCGGCATTGGCCGCGGAACGGTCCACTCCGGCAGATGTCATCCATCTCAAATCCCTGCTGGAACAGGCCCGCCAGTTCGCCGAAAAGGGCAGCGATTTCCAGAAGGCGTTCGTGGAGGTGGATAAGCACATTCATCTATCCCTGGCCGAAATTACGGGAAATCCGGTCTACATCTCTCTGCATCACACGGTCCATGACAACATCGACCAGTACTATGAAACCTTTTTGGTCATGAAACAGCGCGAAATGGCGGAAAATTTCACCGATCTGGCCAGCATCATCGACGCCGTGGAAAGAAAGAATACGGACGAGGCACGGCAACTGGCCGAAGCCCACGTGTTGCGATTCAATCACTACATGGAAAGCCGGGAGATGTAACCCTTATGTCAATCAAGCGACTTCAATCCCATCCCATTCTGGATGTACCGGCGGATGCTGAGGTCCCGTTTACCTGGAATGGCACACCGCTGACCGGCAGGGATGGGGAAATGATCTCGTCGGCCCTTTTCGCCAATGATATTCACGTCTTTGGTCACCATCACAAGGACGGCAGCCCGCAGGGGCTTTTCTGTGCCAACGGTCAGTGCTCCCAGTGCCTGGTTATGGCTGCCGGCATTCCCGTCAAAGCGTGCATGACACCCCTGAAAAATAAGATGGCAGTGCAATCGGTGGAAGGCCTACCCATTCTGCCGCAGGCTGCTGGCAAGCCAGTCTTTGAACCGGCAGCTGAAAAGTCGGTGGCTGTATTGATCCTCGGCGCTGGGCCGGCCGGGCTGAGCGCCGCCATCGAACTGGGCAAACTGGGCATCGAAACCCTGGTCATCGATGACAAAGATCGCCTGGGGGGGAAACTGGTCCTTCAGACCCATAAGTTTTTCGGCTCCGTGGAAGATTCCCACGCGGGAACACGGGGTTTTGAAATAGGCAGCATTCTGGGGGCACAACTGCGGGCGTTGCCGTCGGTGCAGATCTGGCTGGAGGCTACCGCCGTGGGCGTCTTTTCCGACGGCATCGTGGGGGTCGTAAAAAGAAACGAATATCGCAAGGTCCGTCCAAAAAAGCTGCTGGTGGCCACCGGCGCCAGAGAGAAAATGCTTTCCTTTCCCGGCAACACCCTGCCTGGTGTATACGGTGCCGGGGCGTTCCAGACACTGGTTAATCGAGACCTCATCAAATCATCGGAGCGCGTGCTCATCGTAGGCGGCGGCAATGTGGGGCTGATCGCCGGGTACCATGCCATTCAGGCCGGCATCGAGGTCGTGGCGCTCATCGAGGCCCTGCCCCGGGTGGGCGGCTACCAGGTGCATGCAGACAAGCTGATACGGCTGGGGGTCCCCATTTTCACCCGGCATACCGTGGTGGCCGCCCATGGCGACGGGCATGTGGCGGGCGTGACCGTCGCCGAACTGAACGACGGTTGGCAGACGATCCCCGGCACCCACAAAACCTTTGCCGTGGATACCGTCCTGATCGCCGTAGGGTTGGCCGAAGTCAACGAATTTTACCTCAAAGCCAAACAATGGGGCATGGATGTCTATTCTGCCGGGGATGCCCAGGAAATCGCCGAGGCGTCGGCGGCCATGTTCACCGGAAAGATCGAAGGCCTGAAGATTGCCAAGGCCCTGGGACGATTCCCCGATGAGATCCCGGCCGAGTGGGACGAAAAGGCCACCATTCTCAAATCCCGGCCCGGAACACCGGTTCACCGGGAGCCGCCGCCCGGCGAAAAAGGCGTGATGCCCATCTTTCACTGCCAACAGGAGGTGCCTTGCAACCCCTGCACGTCGGTATGCCCGGAAGGGGCCATCCGCACCGAAGATGACAGGATCACCGGGCTGCCCTATCTGGTTGAAGGCAACACCTGCAAAGGGTGCATGGCCTGCGTGGCCATCTGCCCGGGACTGGCGGTCACGCTGGTTGACTACCGCAAGGATCCGGACTACCCCACTGTCACCCTGCCATACGAAATCTGGCGGGAGCGGGTGCAGAACGGTCAGCGGGTGCCGGTTACCGACCGAGACGGGGCCATACTCGGCTATTACCCGGTGCAGCGGGTCGTGGCCAACCGCAAAAAATACCCGGGAACCTTGTTGGTTCAGGTCAAATTGGAACGGGCAGCAGCCAAACGAGCCATCGGCATCCGGGTCCAGGAGACCCAGGTGGACCCGGCCACCGTTTATGAAAATGCTCCTTTGCCAGACGAGGCAGTGATTTGCCGCTGCGAGCGCATCACCGCCGGCGAGATCCGAACCGCTGTGCGCAGCGGGGTCAGGGACATCAATCAGATGAAAGCGCTGAACCGGGCCGGTATGGGGGCATGCGGGTCCAAGACCTGTCGGCCTATGATCTGGCGAATCTTCCAGGAAGAAGGGGTGGATCTGGGTGCGGTCACTGACCGGGTGGACCGCCCGCTCTTCGTGGAGGTCGCCCTGGGTGCGCTGGCCGGTGAAAGGAGTGGTGATCAGCATGGATAACATTGATGTTATTATCGCCGGGGCCGGTTCAGTGGGTGTCCCCACGGCCATGGCACTGGGATCTATGGGCCTGAAGGCGCTGGTGGTGGACGGCAAGCCGTCGCCGGGCCAGGGGGACAACAAACGGGCTATCGGCGGGATCCGAGCCACCCACTCGGACCCGGCAAAAATACTTGTGGGTCTGCGTTCCCTGGAGATGTTTTCCACCTGGAAGGAGACACACGGAGAAGACATCGAGTGGCTCAAGGGTGGCTATCTCTTCCCGGTTTACCGGGAGCAGGACGCCCAGTCCTTGAAGAAACTGCTGCCTCTGCAACAGCAATTCGGCCTGAATATCGACTTCATTGACTCCGATCAGCTGCAGCGAATCGTTCCGGGCATCGATGCCGGTGGTCTTATCGGCGGCACATTCTCCCCGAATGACGGCTCGGCTTCACCGCTGTTGGCCATCAACGCATTTGCACGAAAAGCCCTTGAAAATGGCGTCCGTTTCCACTTTAATGAACGGATCAAGACCCTGCTGGTGGATAAGGACCGGGTGGTAGGCATCCAGACGGAAAAGGGGCAATACCGGGCGCCGGTGGTCGTGGATGCGGCCGGCGCCTATTCACGGCCGCTGTGCGCAACCGCAGGCGTGGATCTGCCCGTGACCCCTGATTCCCACGAAGGGGCCATCACCGAGCCGGTGGCCCGCATGTTTTCATGCATGGTGGTGGACCTGCGGCCTGGACCGGGATCGAAGAATTACTATTTTTACCAGAATATTCATGGCCAGGTGGTGTTTTGTATCACACCGGATCCGCCCATTCTCGGCACCGATACCCGGGAGACATCGGTATTTCTGCCCCAGGTGGCCGCCCGTATGGTGGCGCTGATCCCCCGACTGAAAACCTTGCGGGTGCGGCGGGTATGGCGGGGGTGCTACCCCATGAGCCCCGACGGATCGCCCATCGTGGGTTGGAGCCCTGAAATCATGGGGTTGTTTCATATCGCCGGCATGTGCGGCCAAGGCTTCATGCTAGGACCGGGCATGGGTGAACTGGCCGCACGGATGATTTCCGGCACCGCAACCGATCAGGACCAGGCGGCCATGGATATTTTTTCGCCGGCCCGGCAGTTCTCCGAAGTCCGCGAAGAACTTAAATAGTGTAAAAAAACGATATCATACAGGAGCGAGACCATGACCCCAATGAAATCCACCACACGCAAGACCCTGACCTATCCGCGTCGCAATGTCGATAAAGGCTATACCGACCAGTATCTGGATGTGGACCTTTCCGCCGGCACGATTGCCACCGGCCCCATCGAGGAGAAAATCAAGAAAACCTTCATCGGCGGTAAAGGCTTCGATCTCTGGCTGTTGTGGGATGCCCTGAAAGGCGACCACAAATGGGACGATCCGCAAAATGCCATCTGCATCTCTTCGGGTCCCATGGGGGGCACGCCTGCCTACCCCGGTTCTGGCAAAAGCATCGTGACCTCCATTTCTCCCCTTACCGGTTCAGTGATAGATTCCAACGTCGGTGGCTATTTCGGTCCTTATCTGAAGTTTTCCGGTTTCGATGCCCTTCGGATCACCGGAAAAACCAAAGGGGATACGGTGGTGGTCATCGACGGCATCGAAGAAAAGATCGAAATCCTTCAGATCCCGGGGTTGCCCGAGGACGCCTATGCGCTTTCCGATGTGCTGACCGATCACTTCTCCCAAGGCAAGAAGGTAGGTATATCAGTGATCTCAGCCGGCCCCGGCGCAGCCAACACCCGTATCGGCTGCCTGAACTTTTCCTGGTATGACAATGCCCGCAAACGGGTACGCTACAAACAGGCGGGGCGCGGGGGCATCGGAACGGTGTTCGCCGACAAGGGCCTCAGGGCCGTGGTGGCCCGCTGGGAGCAGGTTTCCCTTAAAACCAACAATCCCGCCGACCTGGAGGCCCTCAAGACCGTGGCCCGGTGCCACTCCAGAGAAATTGTGGAACTGGATCCCAAACAGAACGAAATGGCCCGCCTCGGTACCGTCCACCTGGTACCGATAATGAATGATTTCGATCTGCTGCCCACCAATAATTTTCAGTACGGTTCTCATCCAGGGGCCTCGCTCATCGGACCGGAGGCTTTTGAAAAGCTCTTCGATCCGGGTTACGACGGCTGCTGGAAGGGCTGTACCGTGGCCTGCTCCCACGGCGTCAAGGACTTCGTGCCTTACACCGGAGCGTACAAGGGCCGTAGGGTCTTCGTGGACGGACCCGAATATGAAACCATTGCCGGCTGCGGCTCCAATCTGGGCATTTTCGACCCCTTCACCATTCTGGAGATCAATTTTTACTGCGATGCCTATGGCCTGGATACCATCAGTGTGGGCACGGCCATCGCCTTCGTCATGGAGTGTTTCGAGCGCGGATTGATCAACGCCGACCACACCGGCGGCATGGAGCTGTCTTTCGGCAACCGTCTCAACGCGCTGGTACTGATTCACCAGATGGCCTCCGGTGAGGGCTTCGGTGCCATTGTCGGGCAGGGCATCCGCCGCATGAAAGGCATATTTGCCGAACGGTTCGGTGCCGACCCGGCCATGCTGCAGGATATCGGCATGGAGTCCAAGGGGCTGGAATTTTCGGAATACATGACCAAGGAATCCCTGGCCCAGCAGGGGGGATATGGCCTGGCACTCAAAGGCCCCCAGCACGACGAAGCCTGGCTGATTTTTCTGGACATGGTCCACAACTTCATGCCCACCTTCGAGCAGAAGGCCGAGGCCCTGCACTGGTTTCCCATGTTCCGCACCTGGTTCGGCCTGTGCGGCCTTTGCAAGCTGCCCTGGAACGATATCGTCCCCGAGGACAACAAGGATACCCTCGAGCCGGCTAAAGTGATGAAACATGTGAACTGGTACGCTGAATACTACACCGCCGTGACCGGCTACAAGGCCGCACCTGAGGACCTGATCACCATGAGCGAGGCGGTCTATAATTTTCAGCGTGTCTTTAACCTGAAGATGGGTTACGGGACCCGCGACCACGACACCCTGCCCTACCGTGCCATGGGGCCGGTCACCGTGGAAGAATACGCATCCCGGCAAGAGCGATACGACACCGAACTCAAGGAAAAATACACGCTTGACCTTACGGGCAAGGATACGCCGTGGCGGTTGGCTGAACTCAGAAAACGGCGCGAGGCCCAGTACGAAACCTTAAAGGACGCCGTATACCAGCGACGCGGATGGACCGCCAACGGCATACCCACTGTCGAGACCGTCAAACGGTTGGGCATCGATTTTCCCGAGGTCATGGCGGTGCTGGCCAAAAATGGCGTGAAATAGATGGTTACCGTCGACGAGCAAGCGCGCTGCTGGCAGGAAGGGTTGACCGTGGCCACACTGCTCGCTCAACTGGATGACGGCCACATCTATGCCGTGGTGAAACTGGATGGCAAGCTGGTGTCGCGTCCTCATTTCGACACCACGCCAGTTCCCGACGGTGCCCGGGTCACACTCATCCCCATGATCGCCGGCGGGTAAGAACAGTCCAACCCCATGAAAAACCTTGACTTATCCGAGTAAAAGGTCGTATTTTTCCAATGTCACGGGCCAGCCGCCGATTGTCGTGCGGGACCCACCTGTTACCGTCGAGGAATATGGTTCAATGTATATCGTAGGCTACTTTCTGATGGCTGCGGCAAAGGTTATGGATGTCGTGCTGCTTTTTTTCATGTGGGTGGTCATTGCCCGGGCCATCCTCTCCTGGGTCAATCCGGATCCCTACAATGCCATTGTTCGATTCATCAACAATGTCACCGAACCGGTGCTCTACCCAATCCGGTCGAAACTGCCGATCAACTTTGGGGGGATTGATTTCTCACCCATCATCGTCTTTCTCGTCGTTATTTTTCTGCGAACCTTTGTTGTGAACAGCCTGATGCGAATCGCTGCTTCGCTCATATAATATTTTCCAAAGGACAGGAATTCCGCCATGAAATTAACACCCCTGGACATTCAGCAGCAGCAATTCAAAGTCCGATTCCGTGGATTCGATGTGCGCGAGGTAGACCGGTTTTTGGAACAGACGGCCGATGCCTTCACCGCCATTCAGGAGACCATGAAGCGCCAGGAAGAGGAGATTCGTCGCCTGAAGCTCGAAAAACAAGGCTACAAGGAACGGGAGGAGACGTTCAAGCGCGCCATGCTCAATTCCCAGAAAGTCCTTGAGCAGATGAAGGACAATGCCCGCAAATCGGCGGAGATCATCATTGCCGATGCCGAAGTCAAGGCGGAAAAAATTCTCAACCGGGCCCACAGCCGCCTGTCGCAGCTTCACGAAGACATCGCCGAACTCAAGCGCCAGCGTGTTCAGATCGAGGTGCAGATCCGTTCGATTATCGACGCCCATACCAAACTGCTGGAGATCGGAATGGAAGGAATGGATGTCCTGGACGCGGAAGACACCAAAATCAAGGTGTTGAACAAGTAGTCCGGTGGTCCCCTAACCGGTGTCGGAAGGTTCTTCGCACCTGCCAGTATCCCAATTTTCCCTAAAGTTGCAACCTTTTGGTGCCGAATAGTTGTTAGGCATTGCACCCAACAACTATCAGGAGATGTCTATGGCCAAGATCGATGCTTTTTTTAAGCTCATGCACGAACAGAATGCTTCCGACCTTCACCTGATTTCCGGTCAGCCGCCTGCACTGCGCATTCACGGTGACATCGAGCGAGTGAAATTCAAGGTGCTGGATAACGACGACCTTCGCGCCATGCTTTACGAGATAACCTCTGAAGAAAAGGTTAAAACCTTTGAGGAGACCGGAGATGTGGACTTCGGTTACGAGATTCCCGGCCTGGCGCGCTATCGGGCCAATTATTTTATGCAGAAGAACGGCATCGGAGCGGTATTTCGCGAAATCCCCAGCTCCATCATGACCGCTGAACAGCTTGGCCTGCCGCCGGTGATCTCCAAGCTGGCATCGCTGCCCAGGGGCCTGGTCATCGTCACGGGACCCACCGGTTCGGGTAAATCCACCACACTGGCCGCCATTATCGATGTGGCCAACCGAACCCGCAGCGACCACATTATCACTGTCGAGGACCCGATCGAATTCGTTCACACAAGCCGGAGTTGCCTGGTGAATCATCGGGAGGTGGGGCTGCATACCAAATCCTTTTCCGCGGCCCTGCGCGGCGCGCTCCGCGAGGATCCGGACATCATCCTCGTGGGTGAAATGCGGGACCTGGAGACGATTTCCCTGGCCATCGAGGCCAGTGCCACCGGGCATCTGGTGTTCGGCACCCTGCATACCACCAGCGCACCCAAAACCGTGGATCGAATCGTGGAGGTATTTCCCGCCCAGGAACAGGCTCAGATCCGTTCGACCCTGGCCGACGGCATCCGGGCGATTATTTCCCAGACGTTGTTCAAGCGCATCGACAAGAAAGGGCGCGTACCGGCCATGGAAATCCTTATCGCCACGCCGGCCGTGCGCAACCTGATCCGCGAATCCAAGTCTCATCAACTGCCCTCCATGATGCAAACGGGTAAAAAATACGGCATGCAGCTTCTCGACGATGCCATCATGGACCTTTACAATAAGGGACGGATTTCTGCCGAGGACGCCTACACCAAAGCCAACGACAAGGGGCGGTTTCGTCCGCTGCTCAAATCGCCGCCGACGGATTTCACCGAGGCGTAAAGCGATCCTGACCCTGGCACCGATGGCCGTAAATAGAGGGAGAACATGAAAAAGCAGGAAGTCGATCATATCCTGACCCGGATGCTGGATTCCCACAGCAACGTGTCCGACCTGAATCTCACCGTGGGAAAGCAACTACAGGTGGAAAGCTCCGGTGAACTGGTGGCCGTTGAGATCAAACCGGACATCAAGGAACTGACCCCCTACCAGACCGAGTCCTTCGCCCTGAACCTGATCGGCAAGGACCGGCGTCTTACCGAGACCCTGATTAAGAGCGGATCCTGTGACCTTTCCTACTCTCTGCCAGGCAAGGCCCGGTTCCGCGTGAACATTTTCTCGCAGACGGGGCACTACTCAATCGTCTTGCGGAAGCTGGAATCCAAAATCCCCACGATCCGCGACCTGAACCTTCCGGACACCTTTTTCAAAATTGCCAAAGATCTCAACGGCATTGTCTTCGTCACCGGGGCCACCGGTTCGGGTAAGACCACCTCCCTGGCGGCGATTCTGGAAGAGATTAACGAAGCCCGATCCGTTCACGTGGTGACCCTGGAGGACCCCATCGAATACCAGCACCCCCACAAGAAGGCCACCTTCAACCAGCGCGAACTGGGTTCCGATTACGACACGTTTGCCAATGGCCTCAGGGCGGCCCTGAGACAGGCCCCCAAGGTCATTCTGGTGGGCGAAATGCGTGATCGGGAGACGGTGGAAATCGGCCTGAATGCTGCCGAAACCGGCCACCTGGTGTTGACCACCCTGCACACCGTAGATGCCGGACAGACGATCAACCGTATCCTGGGCATGTTTCCCAACGAAGAGGAGAAACAGATCCGCATTCGAATGGCCGATACGGTGCGCTGGATCGTCGGTCAGCGGCTGCTGCCGAAAATCGGCGGGGGTCGGGTGGCCGCTTTCGAAATCCTTGGTACCAACCTGCGGGTCAAAGACGCCATCCTCAACGGCGAGTCCGAAGGCAAAACTTTTTATGAAATCATGGAAGTGGGCCGGCCATTCGGCATGACTACCTTCGACGATCATATCGTCGGGCTATACGAGCAGGGGCTGATTACCCAGGAAACCGCTTTGGCATATGCCTCCCACAAGGGTGTGGCCGGTCGCGGCATTGACAAGGTTAAAAGCGCCCGGGGTGAGTCCACCACGGATATCGATAATTTAGAGATAGACCGCCATTACGATAAAGCCTGATTGTCGCAAGCCTGTCGCCTGCGTGACGGAAAGGATCGGTTGGAAAACCATGGAAATTATCTGTGAAAGTTGCCAGAGCAAATTCAGGATTGGCGATGAAAAGCTGCCCAAGGATAAAACGGCATTCCTTAAATGCCCCAAATGCCAGAATCGCATCAGTGTGCCGGCTTTGGCCAAGGACCCGGACGACCCCGGCCAGCCGGACGTCGACGAGGATTTCTTTTCGTTCGATGAGGATGAAAGCGACGGCTACGACGTGTCGGACAAGCCCTTTGACTTTGTGGAGGAAGAGGGCAAAACTGCGCTGTTGTGCGAGTCCGATCCCATGATTATAAAGGCCATCACGCCGGTTCTGGAGGTTCTCGAATACCATATCACAGAAGTAAAAAACAGCCGTGAAGCCCTAAAAACCATGCGTTACCACAGCTATGACCTTATTGTTGTCAACGAGTATTTCGATGCTAAAAACCCGGATGCCAACGGGGTGTTGATTTACCTGGAACGCCTCCATATGTCCGTCCGCCGAAATATCTTTCTGACCCTGATCACTCGCCGCTTTCGAACCATGGACAACATGGCAGCTTTCCAAAAGAGTGTGAACATGATCGTTAATGTGGACAACATTGCTGATTTCGATAAGATTCTGAGGCGGGGAATGGCCGACTTCGGCATTTTCTATCAGGCATACAAGGACTGTCTGGCCTAATGCATTCAGCCCCGCGAAACCCGCAACGCCGATTTTACAGCAGGATACCATGAAACCCGCCGGAAAATACACCTGTGCGGAATACCGTCTAGAGATGATTCTGCTGGGCTTGAAGCGTCAGCTGGAGAATCCGGTGCTGCCTGAAGCCCAACGGGTGCATGTTGCCGAGAAAATCCGTGAACTGGAGCGGCAGATGGGGATGGATTGACCTGTGGCCGCCACCGTTCATCACTTTGGCCCTCATCTTTTCCTGATCGTTTTAACACCCCCCATCAGTGGCTTTCAGGACTTCATCGGCGCCTGGCTGGTGGTCGGGCCGGAAGCGGTCTATCTGGTAGACGTTGGGCCGGCGGCGACTGCGGACCCACTCATCGACGCAATCACCGCTCTGGGTGTGGATCGCCTGGATTACATCTGTCTGACTCACATCCACATCGACCATGCCGGCGCTGTTGGCCACCTGGTCAGACAATTTCCAGGCACACCGGTGGTGTGCCACCCCAAAGGCATCCCCCATATTGTAGATCCTGAACGCCTGTGGCAGGGCACGGTGAAGACCCTCGGAGATACCGGCCGCGCCTACGGCCATATGTTGCCGGTAGACCCTTCCTTGATCGCCACCGAATCCCAACTGGCATCGGCGCCTTTTCAACTGCTGGACACGCCCGGCCATTCACCTCACCATTACGCCATTTCCGCCAACTGTTGTCTGTTTGCCGGAGAAGCTGGTGGTGTGTGCCTGCCGTTATCTTCGGGTGACATCTATCTGCGTCCGGCAACCCCGCCGCGCTTTTTTCTGGAAACCTCGCTGTCGAGCATCGACCGGCTCATGGCAACCCGTCCCGAGACCTTGTGCTACGGACACTTCGGCATGCGCGAAGACGGTATGCGCATGTTGGAAAGGCATCGGAAGCAACTGCTTTTCTGGGAAAAGCGGTTGGCCGCCGAAGCCGCCGGGGGGGGTATGGAATCAGCGGATTTTGATAACCGGTGGGTGGACCTGCTTCTGGCGGAAGATCCGCTGCTGCATGGTTTTTCACAACTGGCGCAGGAGGTCCAGGTGAGGGAGCGTAGCTTTCTGCGTAACAGTGTCAGGGGCTTTGCCGGTTATCTGGCCAGCCGGGAAGAGAACTCCATTTCTAATTTTGAATGTTGAACCGCGATAGCGGGCGCCTTCCCCGCGGCTTGCCGCGGGGAATGTTCAATTAAGAACTCAAGGTGGCCCTTCCAGGCTGTTGCTGATGATGCGAAGCCCCTCCAGGGTGAGGGAAGACTCGACCTTTTCGATACTCTCGGCCACATTGGCCATCAAGGGCGCCAGGCCGCCCGTGGCCAGCACCATGGGCACGGTATCCATCTGTGCCTTTATGCGGCCCACAATTCCGTCCACCAGGCCGGCATAGCCGAAAATGATCCCGGATTGGATACATGCGGCGCTATCCTTGCCCACCACGTTGTCCGGCCGCTCAAAAATTTCGACCCGTGGCAGTTTTGACGCTTCCCGAAACAGGGCCTCGGAAGCGATCATGATGCCCGGGCTGATGGCTCCGCCCAGAAACTCCCCTTTCACCGAAATCACGTCGAAGGTGGTAGCCGTGCCGAAATCGATGATAATGAGGCTTTTGCCGTATTTGTGGTAGGCGGCGACTGCATTGACGATGCGGTCCGCTCCTAGCTCCGCGGGATTGTTGATCAGAATGGGCATGCCACTGTAAGAACGGGCATCCACCCACTGTGGGGCGTGGCCCAGGTATTTGCGGCAAAAGGAGTCCAGAATGGTCACCATGGGGGGCACGACACACGAGATGATGGTTCGCCGGATGGCGCCGGCATTGATACTGCCGGTGGTGAACAGGCTGGTGACGATGACATTGAACTCGTCTTCCGTCGTTTTTCGTTCCGTGCGGATCCGCCAGTCCTTAACCAGCGTATCATTCCGATAGATACCCATGACCGTATTGGTGTTCCCCACATCGATGACAAGCAGCATGGTCCCTCCACCCTATTGGCTGATGGTTACGGAAAAACGTTCCGGGCTGACCCGGACCAGTGTCGTTCTGACTGGAAGATTGATGACGGCCTTGAGGGAATGGCTCCCCGTTGCCAGATTGCTCAGATCCACGGTGACGGCGAAGGCCGGGTCGGTTTCGATCGTGTTGACGATGGCCTCCGGTCCCCTGACGGTCAACGTGATGGCGTCGGGGTGTATCTGAAGGCCTGCGGAGGCCCCCTTGACCGAGACCGGTATGCTTTCCAGCACCCGCGTGATGATATGTTCCTTTACCTCTACATGTGCCACCACAAAGCGAAGGGGCGGATCTACCGCAATGGCTTCCGGCAGGTTCAGCGGCACCTCTTTTTTGAAGGATTCCGAAGCGTTTTCCAGGTTGATGGATCGGGTTTCGACCGTGTCGATGCCGGCCAGCATGGTCGCTGTACCTTTAAGAAGGATGCGCTTCGGCTGAAGGGAGACGGCCGCTACCTCAAATCCCGGCGCCGGGTGTCCCTCCAGTATCGCAATGACCTCCGCCGTCTTTTGGGACAACCTTTCCAGCCTGATGGTCAACGACGGGGTTAACAGGGCTTTGAGCGCCACACCCGTGGGCAGGCCGACATCCGCCGGACGCACCGTCAGGGTGTGGGTTCCTTCGTCCAGACCGGACAGGTCCACCAGGCAAAAGGTTTCTTTGGCATCGATCGTTTGGAGGGTGGAAGGGGTGTCTGAAACCAACAGTCGGACCGAGTGGCGCGGGGCGTCCATCAACAGCAAGTTTTCGGAAAGGTTGTAGAAAGTGACGGCAATAGCGATTTCCCGCTCCTGTTTTTCGGTCTGGGAAATCAACACCACGGTGGCCACTCCCAGTAGCAGAGAGAGAATTACCCACCGGATCCAGGCACCGAGAACGCGTTTATTTGAAGGGGCGGATGATGTCATGGGGATCACACGGAGGTGATGGCGTTGACAACAGCAAGGGTGGCGCGGGTTCGGGCGACATCATGAACCCTGACAATGTGGACGCCTTTCATGGCTGCGGCCGCCACGGCTGCCTGGGTACCCCGGGCTACTTCCACAGAAAGCGGATCCATGTCATTTTGAGACGGATCTTTCAACAGGTGGCGGATGAACATTTTGCGTGACGGGCCGGCCAACAGCGGGGCGGCCAGCTCGTGAAACCGGTCAAGGTCACGGATAAGCTGAAGGTTGTGGCCAATCGTCTTGCCAAACCCGATTCCCGGGTCGAGGATGATAGCGGAGCGCTCCACGCCAGCGGCCACTGCCCGGTTCATGGCATCGGAGAGAAAGCTCCTGATGTCGCTAACAAGGTCCTCGTAGACCGGTTTCACCTGCATGGTATTGGGTGTGCCTTTCATGTGCATGAGAATTATCGGCACACGGCATCGGGCAGCCGTGGTGGCCATCATTGGATCTGTTCGAAGGGCGCTGACATCGTTGATCATGCTTGCCCCGGCCGCCACGGCTTGCCGGGCAACCGCTGCTTTGGTGGTGTCAATGGATATGGGAACGGCCACGCGGCCCGCCAGGCCTTCGATCACCGGCAACACGCGATCCAGCTCTTCTGATTCGCCCACCGGGTCCGAAAAGGGGCGTGTGGATTCTCCGCCGATGTCCAGGATATCCGCGCCCTCTTCAACCAATTGCACGGCCTGGGCGATGGCGCGGTCTGGTGAGAAAAAACGGCCGCCATCCGAAAAAGAGTCGGGGGTGACGTTGACAATGCCCATGATCAGCGTCCGCTGCCCCAGTGCCAGGGTATGTGACCCGCAGGTGATTGTGTATGATGGCATGGTACCGCTCATTTGAGTTGCCGGGGTTCGACGGTGTGGTTTCCACTGGCACCGTGTTGATCCTGGTCGCCATTTGACATGCTAGGGCTGCTCAGTATTTTCGCCCGAATCCGTCTCCTGCGGTGCGCTGCTGCCCTGGGAATCGTCCGCCTGCTCGGCAGCCGCTTTCTCTGCCGCCGTCGCTGACGATGGGCCGTTATCCTGAGGTTCTGCCTTGTCGCTGGGTTTGTCCGGAAGCTGAATACCCGGCCGCACCTGGCGGATGATTTCATCCAACTCGGCACCCAGGATGGTTTCTTTTTCA
>RCNC010001704.1_pt1 | contig 14846 bp, 9 predicted proteins | sample 2041301 | NCBI WGS metagenome assembly RCNC01 (sample SAMN09708231, study PRJNA481090) | Marine sediment metagenome, whole genome shotgun sequencing project. | biome: marine sediment; feature: ocean; material: sediment; isolation source: Sewage treatment plant 13A marine sediment (STP13A) ... | reverse complement strand
GGCCCGAACGCACTTGCGCCGATGGCCGAGGTAATCCAGTGGTACGCGGAAAAACCGCTGGGGTTGAAGGTCAACAGCACCAATGCCAGTGCCGCTAGAAATCGCAGTCCGAAGCCCACCGCTGAAATCGAGCTTTCTGACTTGTTGTTCTTGTCTGGCATTTACCTACCTGTTCGAGAGCCGTAACCGACCCCATGATACCCCCGGATTTTGGCATTGGCCTTTCTTTTCGAATCTTCACATTTGATTCAGTGCCATTTTGATACGCTGTTTGCTGTTGAAAAACACTACTAATAATCATTGGAGTCACCATGAAGATACGCATTTTCGCGGCCTCGGCCCTGGTCACACTAGTCGCAACGTCGGCCGCTTTCGCCCAGCAAGGCGGACCCATCACTTTTGAGTCTCTGGATGCTGACGGTGACGGTATTGTTACCAAGGAGGAATTTACGGCGAACTTCAAACCGCCTGGCCGTGATGGTCGCCCGCCCCCTGATCCGGAAACAGTATTTGGCCGCGTGGATGCCGACGGCAATGGTGAGATTACCGCCGAAGAGTTTGAGAACCGGCCGCGACGGGGCGGACAAGGACAACCGCCGCCACAGTAAAATCAGCCTGATAGACGCTTTCAGAGCCCCGCTGCGCGTCGCGCGGTGGGGTCTTAGCTGGTATTCTTCAATTTCGAAAAAAAGCGCTAGAACTCAATAAATTCGAAATTCCGGGGAACACCATGGCTGACAGTATTCTCAAGCTCACGGGCATTTTTGCCGCTGCGACATTAGTTACGCTTACCGGCTGCGCACCTGCCGTGAACACCAACGAAGCGGTCGCCGCGGCGCCAGCTGCACCTGCCGCACCGATGTACATTTCCAACAAATTGATCAGCAGGGATTGTGGTGTGGACGCGCCGTCGGACCCACCACCAGGATTCGCAAAAACACCAGGCGGAACCGCTGCGGACATGCCACCGCCGATTGCGGCCTGGCAAGCCGTTGGTGCAGATCGGCCTATCGCCGACACGATCGCCGATAAGGTTTCACCGGGTGTGACTTTGATCGGCCTCGGCTACCGTAAGCCGTTTTACCTGATTAACAATGATAAAGAAGTCATCGCTGAGTTCGCCGGTGACTACTATTCGTTCATGCAGCTGCTGCCGGACGGCAATATTCTCGGCTCGAGCAATATGTACTCCGACACCTTCCGAAAAGGCGGCGGGCACAGCGGCTGTGTTGAAGAATATCGTCCCGACGGCAGTCTCGTTTGGCGCCTCGCGCTGGCCAACGACGAGTACATTCATCACCACGACGTGCAAAAACTCGCGAATGGCAACGTCCTTGCTGTGATCTGGGAGCGAGTGACCACCGATGAGGCCATTGCCCTCGGTCGTAATCCGGAGCACGTCGCAGGGAATGGCGACTTCTGGTTCGATGGCTTTCTGGAGGTCAATCCATTAACCGCCGAGGTTGTATGGGAGTGGAGCGTAAAAAATCACCTGATTCAGGACTTCGATCCGAACATGGCCAATTACGGCGTGGTCGCGGACAATCCCGGAAAACTCGACATCAACAAGATCAATTTCAGTCGCGACGGCAGCGTTGGCCCTGATTGGACCCACGTCAATGCGTTTGACTATAACGAAGAGCTCGATCAGATTATTTTCTCGTCAAACTATCTTTGGGAAGTATTCGTAATTGATCACGGCACCACGCCGAACGAAGCACAAGGCGATGCGGGTGACTTCCTATATCGCTGGGGCAACCCTGCGAATTACGACCGTGGCGAGGAAGGCTCGAACGTTATATACGCACAACATGATGTGCACTGGATTCCGGAAGGCTTGCCGGGCGCCGGCAACATCATGATATTTAACAACGGCTCTGCCCCGGAGCGACCGCATACAACTGTCGTTGAATTTACGCCCGACATGAATGCCGATGGCAGCTACAAGCTCGGCGAGGACGGCGCTTACGGTCCGACCGAGTTGGCGTGGGAGTACGTGCCTAAAGAAGGCGAGGAGTTCTTTTCCTGGTTTATCTCTGGCGCACAGCGTCTGCCGAACGGCAACACTTTGGTTAACCACGGCGCGAATTCCAGAATGCGGGAAGTCACGCCCGAGGGTGACATCGTTTGGGAATACCAATATGACGATGGAGCGGATGGACCGCACATGACCTTCCGTGCTTACCGTTATCCTGCAGATCATCCCGGTGTAATTGCATTGACTGGTGAAAACGCACAATGAGAAGACTCGCTACGCTGATATTTTTTTTCGCCTTCGCAAGTTCTGCGGGCGCTCAGGATTTTCGTGTAACGCTGCTGGGTACGGGCGACCCTATCCCGCGCCCGGATCGTTACGGTCCGGCAACATTGGTACAAGTCGCAGGACAGGAACTCCTGTTCGATGTCGGCCGCGGCGCGGCGACGCGACTTGTGCAGATGGGCGTGAAGTTAAGCGCTCTGGACGCAACATTTCTAACGCACTTTCATCACGATCATTTGATCGGCCTTGATGATGTCTGGATGACCGGTTGGATACCACCACCGTTTGGCAGACGCAGTGTGCCGATGGAAGTCTGGGGCCCGACGGGCACCGCGAATTTACTGAGCAATCTCGAAGAAGCGTTCGAACTCAATACCAGTACCCGGATACCGGACGAGTTACTTCCACCTGAAGGCATTGTCCTTATCGCTCATGAGTTCGACGAAGACGGTGTTGTCTATGAGAAAGACGGTGTGGTCGTCACGGCATTCGCCGTTAATCACGGTGAGCTGATCAAACCATCTTACGGTTATCGCGTCGACTACGACGGTCGCTCGGTTGTTATTTCGGGCGACACGACATTCGATCGCAATCTGATCAAGGCTGCGAAGGGTGCAGATCTGATTATTCATGAGGTCGCGTTGGCCAGCGACGAGTTACTCGCGTCGTCAGAGCAGTTTCAACGCATCGTTGCGCATCACACGACACCCGAAGAAGCCGGCATCGTTTTCGCAGAAGTGAATCCAAAGCTCGCGGTTTACACGCACTTCGTAATCCTGAGCGGCCCGACGATTCCGGAAGCGCCAATGTCGACGTTGATACCGAGAACGCGAACCAACTACGACGGCCCGCTCGTAATCGGCGAAGACCTGATGAGTTTCGATATCGGCAATACGATCAGTATCTCGCAAGCCGCGCGTTAGTCACCGGGCCCGCCTGGTGGCTGGCCTTCCGGCCACACCGCAGTTATCTCGGTTTTAACGTCATTGTCTTGTGCCCATTGATCCCAGAGCGCGGTTAGCTCTGCGAGTTTCTCTGGCTCGTCCTTGCTCAAGTCCAGCATCTCGGTCGGATCATTCGCAAGGTTGAACAGTCGCCAGCTATTCCAATGCGGCTGCGGCTCATCGTCCCACCAGATGTTGACCGGATATTGTTCCCACACAGCTTTCCAGTCACCCAGTCGTAGTGCACGTTGCCCGTGCAATTCAAACGCAATTGGAGTGTCCGGCGAATGTATTAGCTCTGAGCTTCCTTCAAGCACCGGCAGGAATGACGTGCCATCCATCGGTAACACTTCTCTACCTCTGACGAGGGCAGGATCGTATTCTGCGTTCGCCAAATCGAGGAACGTCGGCATTACGTCCATCACATTCAGGTACTGGGATTGCATACTGCGAGCAGCGATTTTCTGCGGAAAGTAGGCAAACGAAGTTACCCGCGTGCCACCTTCGGAAAAGAATCCCTTGAAGCGACGGTATGGCGCTGTTGCAGCCTGCGCCCAACCGGGGCCGAGAAAAGTCCATGAGGTTGCATTGCCCAGATTCTCGTAGCTGTTGTCGAAGTAGTTTGCACTGGCAATACGATTCGAGAATGTTGGACTCCTGTCTTCGCGATCCGACTCAGCACCGTTATCCGACATGAAGAAGATAAGCGTATTGTCGAGCTCACCTTGCTCATCAAGAAAACTCACCAACCGGCCGATGTTATCGTCCATGTTTTGCATCATGCCCGCGAAAATTTCCATCTTGCGCGCCTGATAGCGCTGCTCTTCCTCACTCAAATCCGCCCAGGGCTCACCAACCGGTTCAAATTGCTCCGCATCGACATCCGGCACCACACCAAGCTCACTGGCGCGCGCCGCTCTTCGCAGCCGCAGCTCGTCATAGCCTTCGTCGTACTTACCAGCATTTTTGTCGAGGTACTCTTTGGGAACCTGCAACGGCCAATGTGGAGAAGTTAACGCGAGGTAGCCGAAGAATGGTTTGTCGTCATCGATATTCGAAGCAATGTTGTCGATTAATTTTTCCGTGAAAGTGTTGGTCGAATAAAAATTCTCCGGCAATTTATCAATTATCTTGCCGTCCTCTCTATACGTAAGGGGAATATGAGATCGCATCTCCATGTGGCTCGCCGAACCGATGATCAGAGCAAAGCTGCGTTCAAAACCACGAGCTCTTGGTGTTTGATCTTCCCCGCCTCCGAGGTGCCATTTGCCGGCCATGTAGGTGTGGTAGCCCGCATCGCCGAGACGCTCCGGCAATGTTGCAACACGTTCGTGCAGGTAACGTTCGTACCCCCAGCGCTCGCCGTAGTCACCTTCAATCATTCGTTCCGGAAACATCGAGCCCATACCGGCTTTGTGGTTATCCGATCCCGACATCAATATGGATCGCGTTGGTGCGCACTGTGGTGAGGAGTGGAAGTTAGTGAGGCGCACGCCGCCCATCGCGAGCTCATCAATATTTGGTGTCGCGATCTCGCTACCAAAGGCGCCGATATCCGTATAACCCATGTCATCGACGACGATAAGCAGGATGTTAGGCTGTTTCTCGACAACCGCCTCGGTAACGGCTTGCTCTGGCTGACAGCCCAGCAAAAACAAGCTAAAAGCCTGTAAAATAAGTAGAATTCGTACAGAGATAGATGTTTTCATACGCTAATAGTATCGTAATTCTCCGCACTCCTATAACAATATCGATAATTTACGCATGCACATACTCCTAGGCGTCATCGCCTGTTTTGTTCTCTCCGGGTTCGCCGCCCTGCTGTATCAAACAGCCTGGATGCGGCAGTTCTCGCTGGTATTTGGCACATCGGAGCTCGCCATTGCGGCCGTACTGGCGGCCTATATGGGCGGCCTGGCTCTGGGCGCTGCGATCGCGGCTCGCTATGTGCACCGCATCCGTCGGCCGATCCTGTTTTATGGCCTGTTAGAAGGCGGTATCGCCATTTCGGCACTTGCCGTGCCCTGGCTGCTTTCGCTTCTGAACGCCGTTTACATAGGGATATTCGGCGGCCAACCGGAACCAGTCGATGCCAGCGGGCTCGGACAATCGTTCTTTTATATGGGGTCTGCCTTCATCGTACTTGCGATCCCGACCAGCTTCATGGGCGCGACTTTACCGCTACTCACAAAGTACGTGGTGCAAAGTGATGAGCAGGTCGGTCCCAGAGTCGGCCTGATCTATGCGATGAACACGGTCGGCGCGGTAGTCGGCACCGTCGTGGCCGGCTTCATACTGCTGCCGGCTTTGGGTCTGAATGGCACGGTCTGGGTTGGCGTGTCCGTCAACCTGCTCGTGTTTGTTATCGCTGCCTTGCTCGCCAGGGCTGTCGCCCGCAATGCAGCGGCCGCTGCGGCGGATACAGGTGACACCGAAGAGACGCCAGTCGCAACGTCGCCGAGCGAGGCACCGTTACGTGGTCGAACGTGGATACTGCCGTTGATGCTGGTCTCCGGTATTAATTCTTTCGTCTACGAAGTTCTTTGGACGCGACTACTCGGCCATATTCTCGGTGGTAGCATCACCGCGTTTGCAACCATGCTGGCCAGCTTCCTGGGCGGTATCGCGATCGGTAGTGCGATTGCGTCTCGATTTGCGACGACAAAGGCGGCCGCCGTAAGAGCCTTCGTCATCGTGCAATGTGGAATCGCTGTTGCGTCAATGGCAATCTATGAAATGCTGCCGCTCGCGATTCCGGAAACCGTCGGGTTGAAAGGCAACGCTATACTCGCTGTCTTTATTTTATTACCAGCCACGCTATTCATTGGCGCAACGTTTCCACTCGCCGTGCGAATTTTCGCGCGCGATGAAAACGATGCTGCACCGGCGTCAGCGCGCGTGTATTCCTGGAATACTGTGGGTGCGATCGTCGGCGCGACAGTCGCCGTATTCTTCCTGATTCCTATGCTCAAATACGAAGGCGCAATTCGCGTCGCCGTCATCGTCAATGTCGCACTTGCTCTGGGTGCAGCCATATTGGTCGGCAAGCGAAATAACGCTTTCGTGACAGCGACCGCACTCGCGTTGATTGGAGTTGGCGTTGCTTATCAGCCTGCGATGCCCGAAGCCATCCTGCGAACCTCACCGGTGATGGCTGACGGCGATGGCGAAATACGCTATTACGAAGTTGGGCGATCAGCAACGGTTCTGGTATTGGAAGAATCGGGCTTCTTTAATCTGCGTACCAATGGGCTTCCGGAAGCGTCGACAAATCTGATCGGAGCGCCCCCCTATCGACACAATCAACGACTGCTATCGGCGCTACCGGTGCTAGCCCGGCCGGAAATTGAGGACATGCTGATCGTCGGTTTCGGTGCTGGAGCGACATTGGAAGGTGTACCGCCGTCGGTCAAGTCTATTGACGTGATCGAATTGGAACCACTGGTCATCGAGGCAAACCGATCGATCAGCGAAGAACGGCAAATCGACCCACTCGCCGATCCGCGCGTCAATATTTACATTAACGATGCGCGCAGTGCTCTTGCCCTGACTACGAAGAAGTACGACGCAATCGTGTCGCAGCCATCCCATCCGTGGACCGCAGGTGCATCACACCTGTACACCCGTGAGTTCATGAGTCTGGCAAACGAACATCTCAGCGAGGATGGCGTGTATCTGCAATGGATGAACACGCAGTTTGTCGACGCTGATCTTCTTAGAAGTCTGTGCGCGACCATGCTGGAAGTATTTGACAACGTTCGCGTCTACCAGTGGGACCCGCAAGTTCTATTTTTTCTCGGGTCGGCAACGCCGCTGAATGTTGAGATCGATATGGCGACATCGGGCAAGCCACTCGATGACAATAGAGTTCATTACCTGCAGAAGGGCGTCGGCTCGGTTGAAGATGCGGTGGTTGCGTTGACGATGGATCACGACAATGTCGTGGCCTTCGCCGGCGGAGCAGAACCCATCACCGATAACTTCAACCTGATGGCGACCCGTTCTGCGGCTGCAATGGATAACGGCACGACGCTCGCAATAAGTGACCTGAGTGATCTGTTGGCACCGTTCGATCCTTTGTTGAAGACGGACAGCTTCTTGCACAACGATTTCCCGGTTCGTCTGGATTTCGGCTATATATCGCGCCGTCTCGAAGGTATGTACATGAAAGCTCGCGCGGTCGCACTAGCGGATACATTGCTGGAACTTCGCGATCCGGAAGCATTCGTAATGATTGGCCTGGGCCAGCAACGACAAGGCGAGGTGCAGGAATCGCAACGAAATCTGTTGGTGGCGATTAGTGCGGACCCGAGTAACCAACAAGCCAAGTACGCCTTACTTCGACCGTGGTTAAGCCGCCTGGCACGCGGCGAAGAACCACCGCAAAGAATCCGGGAAACACTGATGGCCATTCGCGGCAGCGCTGCCATTACGATCCGGGCGTGGCTTGCAGCAAGCCAGAATAATTACCAGGAGGTCGCCGACCTGGATGACGCGCTCGCGATGGTCTTGACCACCGATCTTTGGTACAAGGACGCAGTCAAATTGCGTGTGGACTGGCGGATCAAGGTAACCACAGAAGGCATGCAGCCACGACTCGCGCGCGAAGCGACGGCCTTGATCGACGAAGCGATTGCGTTGTACCAGGACCAGGATTTTTACGCGATGCGTCTTGTATCTTCTTTTGGTGCTGACGACGCACAAGCAATGATCGAAACAGCAAGGCGCATGATCTACGAATTCGAACGCGAGATAGAACTTGCAGAGAATGGGCAAATCGACCCAGGGCCACAAGCGATTTTCACAAAGCAAAAGCAGATTACGGCCGTGCAAACGGTGCTGGCTGAATTGCAGGATGACGACCGGATCGCGCCGTACAAGATAGAGCAACTAAGGTCTGCAATTGGCCGGGTTTCCGAGCGACTGCAGGTTTTGGCCGATAGGGCTGTTCTGCCACGTTGACCGCGTTCCAATACTCGGACTCCTGATAGCGGCTGAACCAAGAATATCGATATTATCGGTATTTTTCTAAAATAGTGGATATAATCGTTCGATAGATTCGCCTATAATTTGGAATTTAGTATCCGTGCCACCGCCTCATTTTGTGAACTAGTTTTCTATGCAACTATCTGATTCAAAACATTTTTTACTAGTTTTATTAGCCATCTCGAATACAGCCTTCGGCGCTGATGCAACGGCTCTGGAAAAATCCGCCATTGCCGCGCGTGCGGATACTGCACCAGTCATCGATGGCGTGCTGGACGATGCTGCCTGGGCGGACGCGACCGTCATTGAAGACCTCCTGCAGTCCAAACCGATCGAATATGACCCTCCCACCGAGCGAACCCAGTTTCTGTTGATGTATGACGAGAACTACCTGTATATCGCGGCGCGTGCTTTTGACAGCAGCCCAGAACTTATGACCGCGAAAATGCTGCGGCAGGGTGGCGGTTTACGCAACGAGGACCGCGTGAAAGTTGTACTTAGTCCGTTCAACGACAAGCGCAGTGGCTACGCTTTTCTCGTCAATCCGAATGGCTCGCGCTTTGACGGCATTTATAAGGACAACGATTTCGAAGGTGACTGGAATGGGATCTGGCTTGCCGAATCGCAAATCAACGATGATGGTTGGACCACCGAGATCGCGATTCCCTACAAAACGCTATCGTTCGTTGCAGACACAGACTGGGGAATAAACCTAACTCGCGAGGTTGCACGCTTGCAGGAAGAATCCGCGTGGTACTCGCGAAATCGAACGACGAATCCAAGCATCGTTGGCACATTGACCGGATTAACAGGACTGAGCCAGGGTGTTGGTCTGGATGTCGTTCCCGCCGTAAGTGTCACTAACAGCCGCGACTATGCGTCCGGGGAAGATGACAACAATACCGAACCTTCTCTAGACGTCTACTACAAGATCACGCCCAGCCTGAACGGGTCGCTGACAATAAATACCGATTTCTCCGCAACTGAAGTCGACAATCGCCAGGTAAATCTCACCCGCTTCGGGCTTTTCTTTCCGGAGAAACGCGACTTCTTTTTGCGCGAGTCGGATATCTTCGAATTCGGTGGCATCGCCGGCGATGACAACAACGAAACATTTTCGCGTGCTGACCGGGAGAACGGTCGGCCTTACTTTTCACGACGCATCGGGCTAAGCAGCACTGGCCAACCCGTAAGTCTTGATGTCGGCGGAAAAGTCAGTGGCCGAGTCGGTCGTTGGAATATCGGTGCACAAGCCATTCATCAAGTAGAGTTCGAAGACATCGATGCGACCGATATTCTCGTCGGTCGGCTCTCGGCGAATATTTTCGAGGAATCCACGCTCGGCCTAATCGTCACCGATGGCGACCCGCGTTCTAACCTGGACAACACGCTGCTTGGCGTCGACTTCCTGTATCGCAATACCCGCCTGCCGGAGGGCCGCCAGTTCAAGGCTGACTTTTGGTATCAACAAACGGACACCACGGGTCTCGACGACGACGATACGGCATTTGGTGTCTCCTTCAGCATGCCCAATGAAACGGGCTGGCGTGGTGGCGCAGCGTATAAGGAAATTCAGCAAAATTTTAACCCGGCCGTCGGTTTTATCAGTCGTACAGGTATCCGCCAATCCTCCGCCGACGCTGGCTATACGTTTCGGCCTAACGGAGCTCTGGTGCGTTCAGTCGAGAGTAATATTTATGCACAACGCATCGACCTCATCGACGGTGCACTGCAGTCGCAAAGCATCCTGATTCGCCCCTTGGAAATGCGTAGCAGCAGCAACGACCGCCTAAGCGTTGCTTACAAAATGGACAAAGAGAATCTGCTAAATCCATTTGAAATTTCGGACGGCATACTTATTCCAGCAGGAAACTACAGTTTTGACACCACCGAAATCGGTATCGAAAGCAGCGCTCATCGCGTATTCAATGTCGAACTCGAAGTCGCCGCTGGAGAGTTCTTTGATGGGGACATTCTGTCAGTCGAATCGAAGCTGGGTTGGCGGCCATCGAAGCACTTCCGTATGGAAATGGCGTACCGGGTTGATGACGTAGAGCTGCCGCAAGGTGATTTTACGACACGACTTGCAAGCACGGAACTGGAGCTCGTATTTTCGAATACGCTCTCGTGGGTAAATCTCATTCAGTACGACAATATCAGCGACTCAATAGGCCTGGCCAGCCGGGTGCACTGGACACCGCAGGCGGGTCGCAATATTTTTCTTGTGCTTAATCACAATTACCAGGAACGCCTAAGCGATGGCGACTTTCATTCGACCAACACAGACGTAACGATCAAGGCGGACTACACATTCAGATTTTAAGGTGAAACCATGAAAATTGTTATTACGATGCTCGCAGTGCTGCTTGCTTTCGGCGCCAGTAATGCCCAGGAACGTTCCCTGCCACTGCTGCCCGACAAGGACACCATGCTGCTAACCGTGTTTCTGAAACACGATCAGTCCATGAACAACGATGAACGCGCCGAACTGATCAAAGCAACTGGCTTCAACGACATGTTCCCACCCGAGAACGTCGAGATCGTCGATCACTACGTGATGATGGGCATTGGTCAGGTTCTCGTGTTGCGTTTTCCGCCCGATCATTTGCGCGCCGTCAATGTCGCGATCGAGCGTGGTGCCTGGGGCGCTTATCAAACTGAGTTCTATGTGACCTATGACCTGCGAGCTGCCAGGGAGGCGCAAAAATGATGTCCAACAATTCAATTCGTTTCTGCCTGCTGGCTGTACTGCTTTGCTTTTCGGGAACCGCCCTTAGCGCTGATGATGACGCTGGAACTCCGCCCAACATATTGCTGTTGATAGGCGACGACATGGGTAACGAGACCCTGTCCTGCTACGAGTGGAGCAAGAACCCGGCGAAAACGCCGACACTGGATGATCTTTGCAACGGTGGCGTGCGCTTCGACAACTTCTGGACCCAGGCGGCGTGCACACCAACGCGGGCGACCATGCTAACTGGCCGTTACGCTTTCCGCACAGGCATGGGCAGACCAACCAGCAACCCTGACGTCGCGGGCTTTTTCCCGGAACAACCACCAAAACCTGAGTCCGCCCCCGCTGAAGATGCTCGTGGTGGCGGTGGTCGTGGCGGTGGTCGTGGCGCCGACAGGCCCGCCGATTGGGGCTTGCCGTTGACCGAATTCGCTTTGCCGATGGCATTCAAAGTTAACAAGCAACTGGGTTATTCCACGGCGGCAATAGGCAAGTGGCATATGTCGGATCGACGTAACGGTTGGGAAGATCACCCAAATCTGATTGGCTTCGATCACTTCGCTGGGCTTATTCGCGGTTTTCCAGACAGCTACTTCACCTGGAACAAAGTCGTGAACGGAGAGTGGTCGGGCGAGACTGGCTATTTGCCGGACGACAAGACGGACGATGCCATTGAATGGATTGCAGACCAGGCCGACAAGCCGTGGTTCTTGTGGATGGCATTTAATCTGATTCATACACCGTCGCATCTGCCACCTGAAAATCGCTGGCACAGCGACTGGTCGCATATCGATCCACAAGCGAGCCCACGCAGTGACGGTCTTGCCTATGCAGATATGATGCTTGAGGTACTCGACATAGAAATCGAACGCATCCTGAGCTCCATGCCAGACGACGTGCGCGCCAACACCTACATTATTTTTATGGGGGACAATGGCACCGGGCGAAACGCCGTTCGTCCGCCAGTGGCGCCAGGAAAAGCAAAAGGCGGCATGTATCAGGGCGGCCTCAATGTGCCGTTGTTTGTTGTTGGCCCTGGCGTTGCACAAGGATCCAGCGATGCGCTGGTCAATTCGGCCGACATGTTCGCAACCATCATGGAGCTTGCGGGTATTGATCAGGCGGAGACCGTTCCGGGTCATGTTACGATCGACTCAGTCAGCTTCGCGCCATATTTGAAAGACCCATCACTGGACTCAAAGCGCACGTTTGCGTACGCCGATGTCTTTGCAGGCAACTTCGCCGGCGTCGCTGACGCAGATTTTGCGATTCGCAACGACAGGTTCAAGCTGATTCGAAGAAACGGCGAGTTTGAGTTTTACGACCTGCAGGAAGATCCTTTCGAAGCGAGCGACTTGTTTGCTGGTGAACTCAATCAAGTGCAACAATCGCAGCACGACGCGTTACTTGTCCAAGTAACCGAATTAAGAGCCGGGAATTAATTATGCGAAGCCAAATTGCTATTCTTGTTCTGCTTACCGTTATGCCGCTTGTCAGTAATGCTCAATCTGCGGAAGAAAACGGTGCACCGAATTTCATCATCCTGATCGGTGATGACATGGCGGTTGAGACTGTCGGCTGTTACGGCGTTGGCTCGACACCTGCCAAAACACCGACCATCGACCAGTTGTGCGATTACGGCATGCGCTTCGATAATTTTTGGTCGCAACCTGTGTGCTCGCCAACGCGAGCTACGATACTTACCGGCCAGTTCGGTTTTCGAAACGGCGTCGGCACACCTGCCACCCATCCACGCATTGACTACCCGATACCTGAGAAACCCGTAGGCAGTCCAGCCGAGGGTGGTACGCGCGGTGCCGGTGGCCGCGCGGAAGGCGGACAACGAGGTAATCGTGGGGCACAACAGAGTGAGCCGGTCGTGCGCGAAGGCTACACCGAGCCGGCGAACGAGCGGCCCAGCATTTCGATCGACGCCTACGGACTTCCAACTGCGCTGCAAGCGGATGAGTCGCTGGCTTACGAAACCGCTGCGTTCGGCAAGTGGCATCTCGCGTCGGACGACAATGGCGGGCTTGAGCACCCGGGCATCGTCGGCTTTGATCATTACTCCGGCAATTTTAATGGCGGCGGAGTCGAAAGCTACTTCGCGTGGTCGAAGGTCATCGACGGAGAAATTACTGCAGGCAAGACAGGCTATGCGACCAGCGACACCGTCGACGACGTCATTGGCTGGATCGAAGAACGTGACGGCGACAAGCCATGGTTGGCGTGGGTAGCATTCAACGCACCGCACTCGCCTTTCGGTGCACCGCCAGCGGAACTGCTGAGTGAAGAAACCGCTGCCGCTTTGGCCGTCGCCGGACCTGACGACGGCATGCTGCCCAGCTATCTTGCGATGATTGAAGCGATGGATACGGAAATTGCCCGACTGCTCGCCTCAGTCGACCCGGATGAGCTTGCCAACACTTACGTTATTTTTATGGGCGACAACGGCACTCCGAATGAAGCGGTAACCGCCCCATTTACACAAGGACGGGCCAAAGGTTCGGTTTACCAAGGTGGCATTAACGTGCCTTTCGTTGTCACCGGACCTGGTGTCGAGAGCGGCACAGTCACGCAGGCACTTGCCAACTCCGTTGATCTATACGCAACCATTCTTGATCTTGCTGGCACTGCTGTCGATGCAAAACTCGACAGCGTCAAACTTGACTCTGTGAGCCTGGCGCCGGTACTTGCGAACCACTCTGTTCAAGCTCGCGACTTTGCCTATGCGGATGTGTACGGCCCGCAACTAAGCGGCATCGTCAATCGCAAAGCGATCCGCGATGATCGATTCAAAATCGTCATGGATCTGCAGTTGAACACCACCGAGCTGTATGACTTGTCAGTGGATCCATACGAGACTGAGGATCTGCTACAAAAAGACCTGGAAGAAGAAACCGAAGTTCGTTACTACGCTTTGCTCAGGCAACTCGAAGAGCTGCTGATAAGCAAGTAGCTTATTCTTCTTCCGGCCGAACTTTAGTCGCGCCGCTGAGCTCATCGCAGTTGTATTCGGTCAGCGGCTGTTCTGATCGCAAGTAGGTGTTCGATCCGGAATATGGCGTCGCGAAGTACTCTGCGTCCGTCGCTGCATAAGTGCGAACCAGCTGACTGCCGTCGTCGGACAGGCTTAGTCGTTCACTAACCTGCATTTGGTCGCTGTGCAGGTAGCCACCGTTGGCATCGCCAGCGTGCGGTGTCAGGACGCCGGCCTTAAAGCCGGTCGTTTCAATTACCAGCTCATCACCTTCGAAATGTCCGATGGAAAACCCGGTCAGGCTGGGTTCGTAGTTGTCAGGCATTTTCGGATCATCGAGGTGAATCGTTCTAACCGTGTCCATAAAGCCGTGCCGAATGACGACTTTGTCATCCAGCACTTCGATCTGGTTAACAACGCCGGGCTCGCCCCAGACGCGGGTGATACTGGATGGGCTGCATTCGAACGCAGGATCATCGTAGCGCGAGTCGTACTTGGCGCTTGCTACTTCTCCCGCAGCGGTAAGCTTGAAGTCTCTTGGTCCGCGCGGCGGTCCACCACCTCCTCGGCGTTGCCGCGGTGCTGGCTCCCAATTGCCAGCAATGCCAGTACTATCGCTGGGAATATTTGTTGCCGGCGCAGCTGCCAGCAAAATCGGTGCTGCGGCCTCGATAGGGCCGTTCCGGCTAACGCGCGTTCCATCCTCGAGCGTTCCCGACTGGAAAGCGCAACCTTGTGGGTCGCGCCTTGCTTCAATCGCATCGATCTTCACCTTGGTGCCGGGCGCGAATAGTTCCTTGGTCCAGCCTTTACGTTTCAACTGCGAGGCTGCGGACATTTCGCAATTCCAGTTTGTAACCGTTCCATCTTCGCTCGTGACATCGAAATACAGGTATGCGTGCGGATTAACGAATTTAAAACCCGTAACCACGCCTTCGAGCA
>RCNC010001703.1_pt1 | contig 14857 bp, 9 predicted proteins | sample 2041301 | NCBI WGS metagenome assembly RCNC01 (sample SAMN09708231, study PRJNA481090) | Marine sediment metagenome, whole genome shotgun sequencing project. | biome: marine sediment; feature: ocean; material: sediment; isolation source: Sewage treatment plant 13A marine sediment (STP13A) ... | reverse complement strand
AGCTGTTCATGGCCAACCTTTGATGCATCATCAATCAGGTCAATCGCCAGCTGAATATAATGCGGAATTTCTACCTGAAGCCAGTTCACAATAAAAATTAAAACAACTGCAAGCATGTATGACTTACGATTCAAGCGCAGACAATGCGCGATAAACTGCCTTTTAATCATGCGATTCCTTCTTTGGCGGATGATCAATGCAGTACTGATCAATACAGGCTTTCACAATGCAGTGGCTCGGCTCACCAATTTCTTCCAGCGCAACCAGCAGCCATTCTGGCAAATTATGATATTCGTACAATCCAGGAATTGCTCGGCCACAGTGATATACGTACTACAATGATATACACACATACGGTCAAAAGCGTTACCATAAAAGAGTTAAGAAGCCCCTTGGATTTTTAATTTACACTCCCTCGTTAACTTGCTGAAAGATTGACTTATCAATGGCAATCTTAATCCACCAGGCACTTCTATATTCTAAGCTTATTCCTGTTAATCTTTCATTACCAACCCACTCAATTCACAATTTTTAAAGGGTGCTCACTCTGTGATACCTCACACAGTTTATATGTTCTTCAAACAACCCCAAACAGGAGGAACATATGATACCAGACAAGTTTATGCGGACTGCTAAAGCTGAATACTTTTGTAATGTTTATGAATTTATTGGTCTTGGGGAAGGCCAAAAACTAACACCCAGGGAAGTATGCGGCATTAAAATGCAGTACAACAATGTTCAAGATTGGTTTGAGAGTCTTGCCACGATTGGGAAGCTGAGAGTAATGAAGCATCTTCTTCAGCAGCATAACGGATCAACAAAACAAGGCGTGGTCGCCTGATCTCTCAATTCTCTCAGGTTTGCTTACATAGTGCTTACACAGGAGCAAAAACAAAAAAACAGTCACCCAGTCAAAACGACTAAATGGCTGTTTTTATTGGCACGCCCGACAGAATTCGAACCTGTGACCTACGGATTAGAAGTCGGTTCAGGGCGAATTTCACAGAAGTAAGAAGTAGTAAATGGTGGTAACAGAAAGTAAATATTTCAATATAAAATCAAACTATTAACTAACCACACTCCCCTGTTGCTAGCGACTCCCATTTACTACGGCTTACCACCATTTACTATGATTTAACCTCAACTTTGGCAACACACATGATTACACAATAAAGGATTTGAACTTGAATAAAGTTGAGGTAGGCACCTACTCAATAAAGAGATCTACAGATCAGGTTTTGCGTCGTCTACTCTGCCGGAGGGAATACTTTTTCGAAAATTACCAGTAAGGTCAGAATGGGGTACCAGGAACCTCTCATGTTCTCTGTCATCTGTTCAAGATTGAGAGCCCCCATGGATATCTCCTTCTGTATAACAATTACTTACCCCCACAATTTTTGGCCTGAATTTAAATTTAACACCCATCGATTTTTGTGATAGCCTTTTAAAGATAGCAAATATATTAAATAAGGCATTGTGAGCTATCCTCCAAATTCTAGCCAATTAGAACAAGCGAACTTTTGACCTTTCAATATCTAATGGTTCGACTTTGAAATAAAGATATTTCATGAATCGCTTGAGGTTGAACGTGAAGAGTAGGATGCTTTTGGGAGAGATACTCGAAAGGTTGCAAGCAATAGATAATTGAACAAACCATGTGATGCTAACCACTCGTCTTTGGTTCAAATCATCAAATGAAAAGATTTAGAAAGAAAACATCACTGAATAGTTTGGGATAAGATGCGTAACTAATGGAGCGCAGACATAAGAGAAAATAAATTTTTTAGTAATCACCACAATTTTACTACCCGTAGAATCAACAAAATTTCACAGGTGGAGTTATAAGGTGCTATCTCTGATTTTTATAGATAAAGGTTCCAGCTATCATAATAAAATCACTGAATCTAATTATTGGGCTAGTAAAAAGGAATTCTCCGATATAGCCGCTGACCCAGAGGCAGCTGAAGCCTTAGTTGAAGAAACTATTAATTTTGTTCAACAATATGCAAGCGAATTTGATTGGTTCGAATTGAATTTCTTGAGGAATGCTGACAAAAAAAACCTAGCTGAGTTTGTGTGGTTGTTGGTTACTCCCTTAGAAATACAGCTGGAAAAAGAAGGTGTTCTAGAGAAGTATGGTATTTCTCAAGATCTACATCCTACCAAAAAGGAATTAGATCGATTTGAAAAATATTTTCGAAATAGAGAAAAAATTGGGTCAAGATTTTTTTTCACTTGGGTACATGCTGCCATACTTGATTGGGTCTTTCTACTGCTACCTTATTTCAAATTCATGCAACTAAGTAAATTGCCTCGTGACTACTATGATAGCGATTTACTTATAGGGCCATACGTTTACGGCAAGATTCCTGAACTTAAAGATGATCTTCGAAGACTGGTAGTAAACGACTTACCTAATAGTAATGCTTATGATTCTGCATTATGGGCAGTATTCATGCGCGAGAAGTTATTAGAAATTATTAGAAAGCAACGCAACGATCAAATTGAATATCTTGATGAAGGTATCAACAAAGAAGACCTAATCATTGAAAATAGCAAGATTCAATCAGATGGATTACTAGAAAAGTCGATAATTGATCAAAGTTCAGCTATAGCCCTATTTCTTGATTTTTCTAAGGATGAAAAATTCTCTTCAGACAAAGAGGTAATTCTCACTTTTATTATAATGATTAATGAAGACTATGCAAACGACTCTTTTCTTACTGAATGGGTCGACAAACATATAGCATATGCAGAAACTCTGGGTGAGAAATTACAGCAAAAAGTAAAGGAGATACCGGATCATATCATTAATCAAATGAACACCCTTTTTACACAATATTCAAGGGAAGCACATAATTCAGAAAAGAGTCTATATTCAAGATTAACGGTCTCTGATTTTTCAAAAGAGCTTAATGTTTTCTTAAGAAAGAATAATATTGACTGGATGGATGTGTACGGTGAAGTAATGAGTCAGTTTGTAAAAGACCTTTATCGTCAAATTCGCCCAGCCACAGCAAATGAGATCTCATCAATTCCCCAGAGTAACTCTTTGATAAATGCTCCTGCAGATGAAATAATCTCTGATAGTACACAAATAAGACTTGATGTGGATGGTGACTCAGAGGGAAAATTCAACTCGATGCTCACCCAAAATTTCCCTATCATAAAGAAGTTGTTCAAAGAAAAAGCAGATGACTTGTCAGATTTAGTCTTGCAAGATGATAAAAAACTATCAGATAGTGATAATGATGATAAATCACACACTGTGGGTAGAGTTTCTTACAAAAATCAAAATGTCGCACTTCTAGACAAAGTGAAAGCCCAATGGACATCTTCTCCAAAAACTAAAGCACCCTTAGTGATTGCCGGGAGTTTACTTAGCGCTGTGATAATTATTTCTTTTTTTATCTTTTCGGGTGAAGTACCAGCGATAAATGATATGAAGGAAAGTACTCAGGGTGAACCTTTTGCGTCTGTAGTAAAGCCTCTAGCATATAATCCAGTCAATAAAGACAATGAAGTGTCAAAACCTGTTAACTTTTCAGTCTCCAGTGCTGTAATGGCAAAAAAACTAGATTTAAATTTTGATCCCCAACTTGTTGCTAATTCTTTCCCCTCTGAGACTCGTCCACTATATTATTACTTTATATACAATGGTTCTATAAGTGACAGAATACTTGAAGCTCAAATATATCAGAATGACACATTACATTCCTCATATCAACAACAGGATTTCCAATATTCTTCTAATGCAGCCTGGCTCGCAATAGACTCAAACTTGAGTCCGGGCGAATGGTTAGTAAGATTGTATTCCGACAATAAACTCGTCAACATTATCCCATTTTCCATACTCTCGAATGTACTAGCAGAAAGCAGCCGTGTAACTAAGGAAGAGAAGCAAAAAGAACAAACTGAAACTTTTTTCCCAACTCCTCGGGTGGAACCAATTATATCGAAGGCTGAAAAAGTGGATGAGCCTGTCAAAGATAGTGGGGAAAATGATCCTGAGCCGATTGCAGAGTTAACTCATACTCAGAAGCAGGTTGAACTGGTAGAAAACCGTCACTCAGGCCCACCAAAAAATCTTGGCGAAGAGGTTGCTGCAGTAACTTCAGCGGTTCCAAACGTTACAACTAGAAACAAAAAGGCTGACTCGCAACCAATTTCACTATCTCAGAAGAATGCAAGACTTTTTGTGTTCCCCATGCCGTTAAACTCCCGAATTCGCGTCCTAAATATTAAGCCAAAGTACAATTATGGCATCGAATTGCCAGCGGGTGATTACCACCTTGAGATATCGGCTACAGGACATCAAACTATCAAGAAATGGATTAGCATTAAGCAAGGTGAGAATAAACATTTAAGTTTTGAATTGACGCCAGATGCAAAACAGGCTGTTGAAATAACAGGAAGCGGAGATTCTGAACTAGATATTCTTTTGACCATGATAGAATCTTCAGATGTCGAAGAAATGAGAACAGCGGCAAAAATACTGGCAAGTAATTATTATGATAACAATTTTGCTTTAGATAAGGCAGAGCAAGTCCTTCTTGCAAATTATGAATCTTCCTCGAATAGCTGGACATCCAACGATGCTCTTTCATATCTGTGCAAAATGCTAGGTGCATCAAAACAACAGCGATTTCAAGAGACCCTCATGCTTGTTGGCCATCACGGAAATAGTTTTATACTCATGTGGCATGCACAATGGAGTGCAAGTGCTTTAGATTAACTTTCGTTTTGGCAATGTTAAATTCAATGATCAGTCGTTGAGATTACACTATCAGGAATAGTCTAAAATTTTGATTTTGCTTAAATGGTTAAGCTTGACTAAGGATATCTTTCTCACTTGTATTTTATCAGGCTCCAAGCCGCAGCCGAAAGACTTGTCCCTCGCAAAAATTAATCCGAGACCAAAATATAGTAATACCTTATCCCGTATGCAGCGATTGAATGTGATAATTTGATATCAGATTACAGGAGTTAGGTTGCTCTGAGGAAAAACCTTTAATTCTAATCATTTTGAACACAGTTCAGCACAGATCGCCGATCGTTTCTCAAAGTTTCACAAAACGGCAATTCAGTTTTTAGGCTGCTTTTTTCCACGCGTATCGATGATGTATTCCACCCATCCGCGGCAAAGCGATTATCTTGCACTTCCCGGCAGGTCTGAATTGTATCGCCCGGCTGTCGGGCGAATCTTTTTCAAGGCTCAAATGCGTTCTGTCATTATGATAATATTCGAAATAGGAACAAAGAATGTTTTTCAGGTGAGCTTCGTTCAAGACGATGACGTGGTCTGTGCACTCTCGCCTGATCGAGCCGATCACTCGTTCAACAAAAGGGTTTTGCCAAGGGCTGCGCGGGGCCGAGATCACTTCTTTGATGCCCATGTTTTTCACTCGACTGCGGAAGAAAACGCCATAGATCGAATCCCGATCCCTCATCAGATACTTCGGCGCATGATCACCAGGACGAACAGAATATTGAAGGTGGCTGTCGGAACAGTGAAAAAGTCAATCGAACACTTGTTGGCATGATTTTTCAGGAAAGTCCGACAGGTCTGAGACGGCTTTGAGTTCGGCGGACGCCGGGGCATAAGGTTCGATACGGTTCGTTCGGAAACCTCGAAACCCAGCCTCAGCAATTCACCATGAATCCTGGGCGCACCCCAGCTTGGATTGGCTGCAGCCATCCTCCTGACAAGATCACGGATTTCACGACTGACTTGAGGCCTTCCCGGGCCTTTGGATTTGAATTTCCAGAAAAGTTTGAAACCCTTGCGATGCCAGTGGACAACAGTATTCGGCTTTACAATGACGAGAGATTTGCGCCAGGGACTCCAAATTCGGGAAAGCAAAACCCAGAAGAGCCTATCTACTGTATGAATCTTAGGCCGTCTGCTGGTTCGCTTCATTACGACCAATTGATGGCGAAGCGCAAGGTTCTCGGCAGCGAGATACGTGGTGATTTTTGAACTACGACCAAATGAACAAACTAAAATTCCCAAGCGTTTTCATCATGATTCCAGCTTGGCAGGTGCATGCAAATTTGTCAATGATTTCAGAAAGTAAGAATAATTGCGAAGGACAGGATTGTAAAATTCGCTGAAAAGAAATCAGAGCTTCGGGAAGCACCTTTCATTGGAGAACAAGATGACCCCCCTCCCAATAATTTGGACATGTTAAAAGTAGAGCTTTTCGGACAGTTTTTAAGAACATATCTTGCCTAAAATTTCGTACTGAACCTTTGTGCCATTATCATTTAGGCCAGAATACATCTCTGCACCTATTTGCTTGTCACCTGGGCCAACGAGAAATATACACTAGTAGTCAAGATTTGCTTTCGTGAACTCCCTACTTGGTTGAGATTTCAAGATATTTTTCAAAATATTATTCATTGTTCTACTATCATTATCAAATCCTCCATGGGTGTCACTACTCGTTCTAGTACCAGAAGATGTTTTACCATCACTGATTTCAAAACGCAGAATTGACGATCCGGGAAGATTTCTGAGATAGCGGTAAAAAATCTGCATACCAAGCAATCGCTCACCTAATTTTTCTTCAAAGGCATTGGATACCAAATAAAGTAGTGATTTGCGATACAATGGTGTAACAGTATCTTTAAGCTCTAAGTCATTATTGAGGTTATAAATAATCATTCGGTTGATACCGAAGCTATCATCATCTCGTGCGTGAAGCAATTGGCGATAAACATTTTTAAAGATCTCATGAGTGCAGGCCGGAGCAAGCAGAGAACACGATTCTATTCGGGGAACATTGGCAAAACTTCCTAAGGTTTTCAGAAGGGAGGCCAGCAAGATTGCTCCTGTACTATGCCCAACAATATGCACCTTCTTGGGTTGTATGCCATCAGCACTAAAAGCATTAAGAAAAGATTGTATCGTTTGAGTACCAGCACGTCCCGGCTCGAAAGGTTTGTTAGCTCCACTTTTCATCTCTCGCCAGAGTGCACGACCGAGCTGTCGGGTCGATTTTTCGATGAGTAAATCGGTAAAATCAGTAAACCCACCCACACGCTCTTCAATATCATCTTTTTTCCCAAGTATAATGTCCTTTATCTCCTCAAGTAACCCTGTATCGTACATGAAATGAAAGGGGTAAATACCATTGTCTTTGAAGATTTCCTTCATAGCTGCAATTCTGCGGGCTGAATCTTTAATACTGTTCAAGCCACCATGGGCATAGAGCAATAGATGTTTGTAGTCTTGATTCTCAGCTACGTATTTTGTTGTATCATTGATGCTGGGCAAATCCATCCAATATTTGCCTTTATCATCAAAATTTCCATCATCGATGTGAACAAAATGGCCGAGTATTTCAGATCTGGTTGGACTTTTTTTGAACAACCCCATTTCTCTATTACTTTTGGCCGATACATTTGGAGTAAGATGCCAAATTTGTGGTGTTGAAAGAGCAAGTCTTACAACCCAGGCATCCTTGATATTTTCAAGCCAATCTTCATATGACCAAAGGGCTACACCATTGTCCCCCCACGTTTTACCCCAAGAGTTCTGGACAAGAAAACCTATACTATTATATCCAACAATTGCAAAAGCATGTCCGCCGATTTGGGCACCTTCATAAGGAATGACGCCATTTTTGACATTTTTCTTCCGCCATCCTTCATGCACGGTAGCACTCACATAGATGGCGTTTACCTCATTAAGAGCGGCATGAAAATCGGATAACCTTTTATTAATGCGATAATAAGCACCGATTGTCGTTTTCCTTGCATCCCTTGCTTGATCTAAAGTAAGTTGCCACCGCGCATCGGAAACGGAATAAGGCCCGAGTTTATCTGAGCACACTCCTGTGTTATACCATCCTCTAATTGCACCACGACAACTTGATCCAGAATACTCCTCTCCATCCCACTCATCAAACCTCTTAGCCATTTCATATAACATTCGGGGACTGACCTTGCGTTCACCTCCGCGTTGGGCCAATTGTAGGTTGATAACTGCTGCAAGACCAAAGCCAGTACACGCGCCTTCCTTGCCTTGGTCAAGAATTTTGAGTTCTTTTGGACATTCAATTTTGTCATTAAGTGAAAGAAGCGTGGGTTGATAGGCGTAATCACGAATATCAGGTGAATCCTCTACCGTATTGAGCAGGAACCCATCTAGTCGCTTGAATGAACCATCTTTTTTGTTACTAGCCTTGCTCTTTGATTTCTTTCGTTTTGTCTTGGTCATTATTATTCTCCCCTTAAACATTTTTGGAGGTTGTGGGTGCTCAATTTGCTAGCCAGTCACTAGGTAACCTGCATTCAAATAATTAGTTGATACAAAGTTGATAACCCTATCTATCAATTTACTCAGTCAAATGGGCAATGATAGTAGCTTATGAAATTACTTAACTTTACACCAGATCAACTTACAAATTTTATAATGGCATCACTAATGACACATAAATAGTTATTTTTCTGCAATTAAAACAGTAGGTTAATATCGCTAAAATAGCCAATGGCAGCCTCATATGAACTATACGAGCCATTGCATGACAATATTCCTGTGAATGTCAGATTTTTACTCCTTATGTGGGTTAAGTTCTATCCCTGAGTATTTCTTAATTCATGTCTTGTTATTGTCTCACAGGGTCTGACGGGGAGTCATCACCAAAATCACAAGTATGAGCTTCTTACGTAGGTATACTGATCTGAACCAGACATGACCATCAACTCCTAAAATCCATCCTTTACCCGATTAGCGCATTCACCAAGAGATTCATCAGTTTCACAACCCAGATTCGCTCTCAGATTCTTCTCGGTTAAAACAGCATTGGCTTCTGCTAAGTCTTTCTCTTCGTCCGATTTCAGTTCTTCCTGTAAGATTCCCACTACAGCCTTTTTATTCGTATCCGATGCGATTGCTTTGGCGATTGCCAGGTTGAAGTCGGACTTTTCTTCCGATTCGTGGAAGATGGTGTTAGCGAAAATTCCTTCAATCGGTTTTTGCGTGGTGAAACAGGGAAAGATATCTGATGGTCTATTATCTACCCGCTGATATGTAAAGAGTTTTTTATCCTTATGAGTTATGGCATTCTCACCAGGTTTTTGGGCTCCCAGGTCGAAGGCATTTGAATAAAGTTCAACCTTTTTCCCCTTTTCAAGGGTAAAGAAAGAAGAAGTAAAACTGAGTTTTTTCTCTCCTGAACGGTTGGTCTTCGTCCCGCCATGGATATAATCGATGTACGTAGGCCGTGGACATATTTCTGAATAGTTTCTGTCCTTCTCGTTATTTTGCGCTTCCTGCCATTGTGCAAGAGTTAAAGCTCTCGTCTCCTCAAAAGTTTTCAATTGCTCAGAACTTAGCCCTTTTCCTCTTGCATGAAGCAGAGCATCTGCAGCCTTGATGTAGCTATCCTTTGCCTCGCAGTTTTTTCCTCCCATTCTTTATGTGCCTCAAACCGATAATTATCCAGATACAATTCGACATACACCTCCGGGACTCCTGAGAGCAGGATACCGCGTTCTCTAATATGATCGACAGCAGCTACATCCCAGTTCGGATGATTCTTCTCTTGGATTGACTGCCTCGCTTCAGCATCAAGATCACTGAATTTGCCACGAACAAAAATCAGGCACTTATTCGGTTCACTGGTGTTATAGGGATCAAGAATCTGCCGATAGGCAATTGCCGTTGAAGTGGCGCTCTTATTTGTTTCCCGTGTTTCTATATAGTTTGCGACTGCGTCCAAGGCGAAGTTTGTCGCTATAGGCACAAGCACAGAAGAGACAACAGCCATAGTTACAATTGCTTCCGCTGGAGGTTCTTTAGATGGAGGAGGATGTGAGATTACCGGGGCAACGGAATTTACGTCGGGTTTATAGCAGCTGGCGATGGTAACCATCTCTGGGGCCGGGCTCACCGGTACCCCTTGATTTTTTTGTCAAATTGCCACATGAAGATAGCAGCAAAACGAGAAAAAGCGAACCATATATCAAGTGTCGAGTTTTCATTTTTCTTCTCTCAGTAGATTATTATCACCCTCACTTAAGAGTGATCCTCATGAATGATTAAACTGCAGATGAAGAAATCGCCATTGTCCTATCTCAGATATCCCGCGAATATACTCCCACATGCAACGTCACCCGCAAACGGGATGACCTACTCTCTTAACGACAGCTTGTTGCGGATTTTCCGTTTATAAAGGGGTTCCTCTTACTCCAACGCATAGTGATGAGGTATAACAAGGTTTATATCGGTACCATTGATCTCAGTTAACTCACCACCCCAGACCAGATCGTAGAGTGTTGCAAGATCACTTTTGTCCGCTTTTGTCAACTCACTATCATCACCATAGTTCATAATTGAGAACTTATTGTGTTCCCCATATACTTCAGCAGGCCATGCGGTCTCTCTTATCTTAGCGAAGAAGTGACGCAGGCCGAAAATGTGACCGAACTCATGCAATACTGTATCAATCTGCTCCTTTCTGCTCTGGGAGAACATTTTGGGAAACAGCAACAGATCGTTTCGGCCATTATCCGGAAAAAATGCTCTGGCCAGAGTGCAGCCATTAGGATTGCAGTTGTCGTCGACTTCAACTCTCACCTTGAAGTCCCACCCCTTTGAGTTTTCAGAAAATCGTAGTGGGGCCGCTTCACCCCACCGAAGCAATGCTTCCCCAAACAACTCTCTTACATAGTTTTGCAGTTTTTCAGGTTCGGAAAACATGGACAGGGACGTTTCATCGAACTTCCACCGAAGTATCATCCCTTCGTCCCATAACGGAATGAAGCCTTCAGAGGCATCCACTACTATCTCTACCGGAGACCTGTTTCCGGCGGTTGGAAATCCTAGGCTATCGGTGGTGCAGATTATACCGTGTGCATGCCGGTGAACCAGGGGGGTTTTCGTATCAAAAAACGCTTTTTTACTCTTGAGTTTAAGCAGCTCTACCATTTTATTGGATGTGCTTTTTTTACTCTTTGCCATGGTTGCTACCTCCTTTTTTCTTTCGATGAAAAACGCAGGCTTATAACAGTACGTCGAAATTCGTAGAGGGCTTTAGAGGGAATCTAGGGTGGTTTTGTTGTCTTGAATGCAATCAATCTTATGGCTCAACAAAATTCTCGCACCGCCTGCTTTATAAAAATATATTATTTCCATAATGTGGGATGTCAACAGATATCGAATTGTTTTCTTCTTTATCTGTCTGACTAACCATGGATTTCTATGGTTACGGAAAACTGATTAGAACCCTAGCCGGTGAAGGTATTTCCTGATAGTCGGCAGGGACACACGTTATCGCAATGGTAGAGGCTACTATTGGCAATGTTAACTATTTAAGAAAAATTGCAACTTTACACTGTTCCTGTATCTCTCTGGTTTCCCGTTAGCAAATCGTCCAGTATCTATCAATCAGGAGCTTCACAGGAACAAGTTACACCTGAAGCTGACTTTAGTCGGCTAAAGCTTCAAGCTGCCAACCTATAATTGTCAATCTTAGAAAATGGTTAAATGCATTTTAAGTGTATTGACATATTTCCTTCCTGGCATAGTTTTGTTTTTATGTATGTTCGAGTTTCCTAACATGTGCCTCGGATTTTCCAATTACTTCCAAGGAGAGATTAATGCCAGTTGAACATGCTGAGAATGGTAATCTACAGACCTTCTTGTCACAGATTGGTGCTGGATTGGATCAATTTTTAAATTTCGATCATCCAGATGCGTTGCATCCCAGTGCTAGCTGGCGAGAAGTTCTCGACACACCTCTACCTCAGCAGGGCGTTGGCATTGAAGAAGTAGTACAAGAACTGATTACTCAGGTAATCCCAAATGGTTCTCCTGTGCCAAAACCAGGCTTTACCTCGTTTATTACCACTGGGTCAACCACAGTATCAACTCTAGCCAGTACCGCAGCTAGCATTGCTTCTCCTCAGCGGTACATGCATACGGCCTTTAATTTTCTGGAAGAACTTTCTTTGCAGTGGTTGGCTGAAATGTGTGATCTTGGGAATATGCGAGGCGTGTATAGTAGTGGTGGTTCAGTGGCTAACCTTATTGCTTTAGGTGGTGCCCGGCAGTCAGCTTTTGAGAAAATTGGTCATGACCCAGCAGCCGACGGTGTTAATAGACCGGTAAGCGTTTATGCTAGCCAAGAATGCCATCATACCATTCAACGTTCTGGTGGCGTACTAGGAATTGGTCGACGAGCAATAAAGATAATTGATTGCGACCATAAAGGCAGGATGCGTGTAGACCTTTTACAAAACGCAATTTTGGAAGATAAAGCTGCTGGTATCCTACCGATGGCTATCGTTGCCAATGCTGGCACAACTAACACAGGTGCAATTGACCCGCTGCAGAGAATTGGCGAAATTGCAAAGGAGTACTCTATTTGGTTCCACATTGATGGAGCATATGGATTACCTGGCATTTTAGATTCACAGGTTAGTCATCTATATCGGGGGCTAGAGTTAGCGGATTCTGTAATCATAGATCCTCACAAATGGCTTGGTGCATCGGTTGGTGTTGCCGCAACATTTGTACGTGATAGGCAGTTGCTATACCGATCATTTACACAAGAACCTGCAGACTATCTAGAAGGCTCCGTAGAGCAAGAAGATAATTGTAGATCAGTCATTGAACACTCACTGGATGACTTCGGCATTCCCTATTACGACTTCAGCGTAGAATTGAGTTCACCATGTAGAGGAGTTATAGTATGGGCACTGCTTAAAGAGATAGGTGTTGAAGGTATGCGCAAAAGAGTGAGACGTCACAATGACATGGCTCGCTATATTTCAAAATTTGCTAATGAGCACCCGGATCTCGAAGTTTTGAGCGAGCCAACTCTTTCTATTTGTTGTTTTCGTTATGTCACTTCTAATTCCGTAGATCTCGATCGTTTTAATCAAACCTTACACCGACGTCTTGTTAGAGAAAATCAGTATATGCCAAGTACTACCAGGGTCAATGGGAACTTGGCACTACGCCCGTGTTTTATAGGAGCACGGACAAATCAAGCCCAGGTAACTGGTCTACTAAATTCGGTTTTAAGAATTGGAAGGGAACTAGAAGATACTGAAAATATGACCCTGAAAGCTGATATGGATAGTCATTAATCATCGAGGTTTGAAATGAAATTGAATATTTATCAAGTAGATGCTTTTGCAGAAAAAGTGTTTGAAGGAAATCCCGCTGCAGTATGTCCACTAGAAGAATGGGTCAGTGATGACGTTCTTCAAAAAATAGCTGAAGAAAATAATCTTTCAGAAACAGCCTTTTTCGCTCCTGAAAATCAAGGCTTCAAGTTGCGTTGGTTTACCCCTGTTGCGGAAGTAGATCTTTGTGGTCATGCCACATTGGCAGCAGCTTATGTTCTTTATAAATATCTAGGTTATTCAGGCCCGGAAATATCGTTCAGTACTAGAAGTGGCCATTTGGTTGTTAAGAAAGTTGCAAAAGGCCTACGTATGGATTTTCCAGCTTCGGTCCCGGAAGTGGTTCAGGCACCGAATAACTTAGTGGCAGGCCTTGGGCGGGAACCAAAAGAAGTATTGGCGGCTTTTGATTATATCGCTGTGTTTGATAGCGAAGATGAAATTCAAAATCTAAATCCTGATTTCTCCAAATGGTTGGACCTTGACCTAAGGGGAGTAGTTGTAACGGCCCTTGGAAAAGATGTAGATTTTGTAAGTAGATGTTTCTTCCCAAAACTACGGGTAAATGAAGACCCTGTTACTGGCTCAGCGCATTGCGAACTGGCTCCTTTCTGGGGTGCGAGGCTTGGGCTTAAGAATCTAAAGGCTAAGCAATTATCGAAGAGAACTGGGCTGGTTGAGTGTTGTTTGATAGAAGATAGGGTTATACTTTCTGGCAATGCAGTAAGTTATATGCAGGGTCAAATTCTCATTTAATATAACCATACATACGTCGAACCGGACACGCCGCTGAACGAGGAGTTAAGATTGCCCCATCGAAGGTCTGAGTTTCTCATCAATTCATAAACTTAGGGTTGTTCCTGTGAACCTCTGATTTCCTATCAGCGAATTTTCAGCCCTGTAGCTCGCAAAAATTACCTCCCATGAAAGTTTGGCAACAGAATTACCAGAAAAGGATAGAAGTACGACAACAGATGGCAGCAGAATGCTGAATGTTGACGCCAAATACGTATTGAATTGCCCGATTCAGGGATAGAAACGACCGTTCTTTGAAAAACGAGTTAATTGGTGCGTCACCGGATCATGGATCACCCATTTCGTTCTGTTGACGTTTGAAGCAAAGAGGGAAAGGTGCAGAGAACAGTTATGCCGCTTCTCGCCATTCATACCGGTGGTGAAGACCTCCGAGTCGTGGAAAGGCTATCACTTTACCGTTTTCAGGCCCTTCTTGGACTGGCCGGACTGATGGTGTATCTTTATTCAATCCAAGGTGTGTCCTGTCTTCATGGTAATAATCCAAATATTCGCTCAAAACTCTTTTCAAATGGTTTTCGTTCAAGATTATTAGGTGATCCGTGCAATCACGCCGTATGCTACCGATAAGACGTTCAACGAATGGATTCTGCCATGGGGAACGCGGTGCAGTTATTACTTCGGTAATTCCCATGTTCTTTATTCGACCAATGAAGAATGATCCATAAGTACTGTCACGATCCCGTATAAGATATTTAGGGGCAGTATCCCAAGGGCACGCTTCTACGATCTGTTGAGCGGTCCATTCGGCTGTCGGACTCATCGTTACATTGAAATGGACCACTGTTCTCCGATCATTCCAAAGAACTATAAACACATACAGGATCTTGAAAGTAGCTGTCGGTACTGTGAAAAAATCTATGGAGAAAGTACTATCCATGTGATTCTTTATAAAAGTACGCCA
>RCNC010001702.1_pt1 | contig 14860 bp, 10 predicted proteins | sample 2041301 | NCBI WGS metagenome assembly RCNC01 (sample SAMN09708231, study PRJNA481090) | Marine sediment metagenome, whole genome shotgun sequencing project. | biome: marine sediment; feature: ocean; material: sediment; isolation source: Sewage treatment plant 13A marine sediment (STP13A) ... | reverse complement strand
ACCTTCGATTTCCCCTGTCTGCTCACCATCCACCTTCTACCTTCCACCTTTTACCTTCTACCTTACACCATATACCTATTCCCGTTCCAGCATCGCCAGATACTCTGCTTCGCTCACGATGGTCACCCCCAGGGATTCAGCCTTCTTGATCTTGGCGGCGCCCACTTTTTCCCCGCACACCAGGAGGTCGGTTTTTCCGCTCACAGCTGTCTGCACTTTGGCGCCCAGCTTTCTGGCCACGGCCTGCATGTCCTCCCGGCTGCCCTGCTGCATTTTTCCAGTGAACACGATACCTTTGCCGGCAATGGCGTTGTCGGCTATCGCCGTTTCTTGAACCAGGTCGGATTTCTCCAGGTTGAACCCCAGCGCCAGCATATGGTCGATGGTTTGCCGCAACGTCTGGATGCCCTGGTGGATGGACAGGCTGGTGATGCCGCCGAAGCCGTTGATGGATTCGATCTCCTCGCGTTCGGCCGCGAGCAAATGTTCGAGAGACATATGCGACAGCAGTTTGCGGCTGTCGCCCTTTCCCAGGTTGGCAATACCGAAGGCAGCCAGGAAACGCCAGTCCTCCACCGGTTTGACCCTGCTGATGTTCAATGCTTCGGACAAGTTGCGGGACTGCACCGGACCGAAACCGAGCGCCTCAAAATCAGCTTCCTGCAAGGCATATATTTTCTCCAGGGTGTCGAACCCACCAGCCACCATCTTCTGAATACTCTTGATGCCAAACCAGTCTGCATTGCCCAGGGTCTTGAACCAGTGGCTGATGGACTGTTCGATCTGGGCCCTGCAGGAAGGGTTGGTACAGCGTAAGAAATCGTTCTGCCAGGTTAATTCCGTCCCGCACACCGGACAACTCTCCGGTAAGGCAACTGTTTCGACGGGCGTGATGACCTTCTCCAGCTTGGGAATCACCTCGCCGCTGCGGATGATCTCGACAAGGGCGCCTTTGCCCAACCCCTCCCGGACCACCATGCCTGCATGGTGGGCTGTCACCCGCTTGATGGTAGCGCCCGAAAGCAACACCGGTTTCACTTTCATGACAGGGGTGACATTGCCGGTGCGGCCCACCTGCCAAGTGACGTCTTCCACCTCTGTCACGGCCGTGGCTCCCTTGGACTTGATGGCGACCTGCCAGCGATAGTGGTGCGTCGTTGCCCCCATGGCTTGCTTGAGACCATCGTCAACAACCTCGGCCACGACACCGTCCATGGGGTAGTCGGTGGCCTCGGTCAGATCCGCAACAATGACCTCGATATTCTCCAGCAACTCCCTAGCGCTGCCCTTCCAAAAAGAAAGCTCGCTGTAGGGGACAAAGTGGACGGCCTCACCCTGCAATGCCTTATGGGCAATCTCGTTGACCGTGTCCGAAGATATGATCCCCACCACCATGTTGCGCGGATGTTCGAAGGCGCCGGACAGGTGTTCTTGAAAATAAGACTGCCGAACCACGATTTCGCCCAGGCCATGACCCCGCCCCCCCACAGGGATTACCCCTTTGGTAAAGGCATTACTAATTTCATAGCCTGTCTCTCCATTGCCCCTGGAAGCAAATATCTTCCCGTCATCCCTGCCGGCCAGGCCATCCAGCTTGGGAGTAACCCTGAACAGGATGGCGGTGATGCCGATTTTATCAGCGGCTTTTTTCACCCGGCTCACAAAACGTTCGATGCCTTCAGTCGTGTAGGCCTTTTCCGTCGACAACATGGGGACAGGGTGCCGGATCTCCTGCTTGCCGGTAAACGTTTCCGGCTCAACCCGCACCAGAAAGGGATGGTCCGGGGCAAAATGCCTAAGGCGCCCCACCAGGTCGTCATACTCGTGATCGCTGACCAGCGGGCTCCCGCTGCGGTAGGCGGCATTACACTCTTCAAGCCTTCTGATCAGCCTCTCGATATCATCCATCCGTCAGCACCCTGCATAGTTTTTCAACAATATGAACCGCCTGCGCACGGCCTTTCTTAAAGGCCTCACTTCTGAAACCCGGGTTCCATGTTAAAGAGAACAACTCATCCGACACCACCAGAATACCTGCGACGTCAACACCCAAGTGATCGGCAACACTGAAAAGGCAGGACATTTCCATCTCCACGGCCAGGGCATGCCTGTTTTTGAAATGAATCACCTTCTCCCTTGTTTCCCGGAAAGCGCCGTCTGTCGTCCAAACCAGGCCTTCATGGGACTTGATGGCTTCCTCGTCCAGAATGCGGCGCAGGATTTTCAAAACAGCGGCTGCGGGTTGGGAGATCCCCCCTGAGGCTACATTGTAGTGCGGAGACGTTCCTTCGTCAACGATCCCGCCAATGGGAATGACTATATCGCCGATGTTCACCCCCTCGGTCACGGAACCGCACCACCCCAGGAAGATTAATTTCCTGACTCCCCACCTTACCAGCGTCTCCATCAGCATGGCGGCGTGGGGAGCGCCCAGAAAAGGGCCAGCCAGGGAAATGTTGCCCGTCAAATTATCCCCGATATACAGGCTGCCCGTATAAAGGGAGCCCGGTTTGGTCTGTGCCAGACCCAGCGCTGGAATCAACACCTTGAGATCGGGTTTGGGGGCCACCATAACTGCTACCGGCCCCAGGGATGGTGTGCGCTTTCCCTTGACGGGCTTTACGATGGGGGTACTGTTGTCCATGTTAGACGTCCAAACGTGGAAAGAGGCTTGGTTCGAAACAGGAAATTAATTCCAGTACTAAAACCTGGCTCTTTGGGCCAAGTCAGAGCTCTTAGGCTCTGCCGAAAAATTGACCTGAAGTTTTGAGTGATCTAAAGTTGCTGAATCGCTTAACTTTAGGTCACTTTAGTCACTTTGTGTTATGAAATAAACACTCCCTTCCAGGGAGAAACCAGTGCCGGGCCCTCTGGACCCGGGTATCTACTCGGGCGGAGCAGATGCAGCCAACGTATCCTTGATTTCATCGATGGTGTCGTACAGCCACATCACGTCTTCCATGCTCAGGCGCCCTGCTTTCATTGGCGCGCGTTCTGTTCCGTCCTTCTTCAGTAATATTCTCGGGCCGATCTGCAGCTTGGGTTGGCCCTCGTTGTACTGGTTGATGGTCACCACCAGACCGGTTTCATCACACTTCCAACGTTTGAGTACTTTATCTTTATCCGGATCGAACGGCATATCCCCTCCATTATTGAATTATTAACCCTCTGTGTTCTCTGCGCGCTCGAGTGTAAGCGGGCGAGAGATATTTAGTTAACCAACCAAGAACCAATGGCTAAACCGCCAACTTGGAAAAATCGGCAAACTGGTCGAAAAGGGCGGCAATGCTCCCCAGAAGCGCCAGGCGGTTGTTGCGCACCTCGGCATCCTCCGCCATTACCAAGACACCGTCGAAAAATGCATCCACCGGGTCCTTGAGGGACGCAATTATCAACAAGGCCTTTTCAAAATCACCGTTGAGAAACAGTTCGGCAACCTGGACTTGCACTTCTTTGAAAGCCGCGAACAATTCCTTTTCAGTGGCGTGCGAAAGCAGATCCTCCCGTACCTGACCCTGGGGACCGCCTGCGGTCTTCTTGATGATGTTGACCACCCGCTTGAATGCGGCAGCCAGTGGTTCAAAGTCCGGTGCCCCTTTCAGGTCTTGGAGCGCTTTCACCCGTTGCCATACATTGGGCACATTTTCCGCACCGGCACTGGTGACCGCGGTCACCACATCCTTGGAGAACCCTTTTTCCACCAGAATGTGCGCCATGCGGTTTTGAATGAAGGCGTACACTTTTTCCAGGGTTTCCTGAATTGGAAAATCGGCTTTTTCATGGAAGAGTTCCAGGCTCTTGACTATGAGATCGTTCAGGGAAAAGGCAAAACCCTTGTCCAACATGATATTGACAATGCCGATACCCTGCCGACGAAGCGCATACGGGTCAGAGGCCCCGGTGGGAATAAAGCCCACTGAAAAACAACCGCAGATGGAATCAATCTTGTCTGCGATGGCCAGGACAGCCCCGGTAGCGGTCTTTGGCAACTGACCACCCGAATAAGTCGGACGGTAATGCTCTTCCACGGCAGTGGCCACATCATCCGGTTCACCGGCCACACCGGCATAAACCCGGCCCATCACCCCCTGCAGTTTGGGGAATTCCACCACGACCTGACTCACCAGGTCGGCCTTGCACAACTCCGCTGCCCGGGTAACCCTGGCCTTGAAGCCGGCATCCATACCCTCTGCATCGGCCAGATAGGCGGCAAGTCTTTTAACCCTGCCGACCTTCTCCTGCATGCTCCCCAGTTTGGCTTGAAACAAAACCCCTTCCAGCTTTTCCATCCAAGGGCCGAAGGAAACCTTGACATCGCTGCGAAAAAAGAACTGGGCGTCGGAAAGCCTCGCCCGCAGCACACGCTGATGCCCGGTGGCCACCAGATCGAGATCCTTTGTACGGGTATTATTGACCGCGATAAAATAGGGCATCAATCGTCCGCTTTCATCGATGACGGCAAAGTACTTCTGATGTTCACGCATGGCCGTAATCAGGATCTCCCGGGGGATCTCCAGGAATTCATCGTCAAACTTTCCGGCCGTGGCAATGGGGTACTCCACCAGGTTGGTGACGATGTCCACCAGTTCGTCATCCGGCAGGACTTTACCCCCCACTGCGGACGCAGCATGCTCGATCTCCTGGATAACCATCTTTTTTCGCGCTTCTATGTCTGCTATGACCTGAACATTTTTCAAGCTGTCCAGATAGGCCCCCGGGTGGTCAATTTTGACTTTACCGGGATGCATGAAGCTGTGACCGTATGTGTGTCTGCCGCTTTTGAGGTTACCCAAGCCGAATGAAACAATGCTACTTCCCAGCAACGCCACGATGGAGTACATGGGCCGCGCGAATTGAATATTCAACTCCGCCCACTTCATGGTTTTGGGAAACGGCGTGGCCAGTATGACCTCGGGCAGAAACTTCTTTAAAAGGGTTTTCGTGGCCACCCCTCTTTCCGTCACCCTGGCACTCAGATAGCTCCCCTTTTCGGTATTTTGCGACTTCAGTGCTTTGATTGGCACACCTACTTTTTCGGCAAATTTTACAGCCGCCATAGTGGGTTGGCCGTCCGCATCAAAAGCCACCTTTGTGGGCGGTCCCAGCACATCCTTTGAAACAGTGGGTTGTTTGGTAGCTACACCTTCAACCATAACGGCCAGGCGCCGGGGAGTTCCGAATGTTTTTACATCCCCGTACTCGATGCGGGCCGCGCTCAACTTTTTCAACAGATTTGACGCGATGGCCTCCAGAGCGGGAGCGATATATCCTGCGGGTATTTCTTCCGCACCGATCTCAAGCAGTAAATTGTCCATGATCACCTCTAAGAGTTCTAAATCGAAAATTGTGTCCCTTGAACAGGGAATGGTATGGCTGTTATGTATTCCGGTTCAACAACGGATACCCCATGGCCTTTCTCTGCTTTAAATATCCTTCCGCCGCCGACCTGGCGAGATTCCTGATACGCCCAATGTAACCGGTCCTTTCGGTAACACTGATGGCGCCCCGGGCATCCAGCAGGTTGAAGGTGTGGGAGCACTTGAGGCAAAACTCATACAGCGGCAGAACAAGCTCTTCCGCGGCCATCCTTTTACCTTCGTTTTCATACATGTTGAACAGATCAAAGAGCATGGCCACATCGGCTTTTTCAAAATTGTAGGTGGACTGCTCCACCTCCTGCTGATGATGGACATCGCCATACGTTACAGTGTCGTTCCATTTAAGGTCATACACATTATCGACACCCTGCAGATACATGGTAATCCGTTCCAAACCGTAGGTCAGTTCTACAGGGATGGGTGACAACTCAACACTGCCGGCCTGTTGAAAATAGGTAAACTGCGTAATCTCCATACCGTCCAGCCAGACCTCCCATCCGAGCCCGGAGGCACCCAGGGTGGGCGATTCCCAGTCATCCTCAACAAACCGTATATCATGCTCCAGGGGATCGACCCCCAACACCTTCATGCTCTGAAGGTAGAGCTTCTGAACGTCATAGGGTGATGGTTTCAGAAGCACCTGATACTGGTAGTAGTGCTGAAGCCGGTTGGGGTTTTCTCCGTAGCGGCCGTCGGTAGGGCGTCTCGAAGGCTGTACGTAAGCCACGTTCCATGGTTCCGGCCCCAGCGCTTTCAGGGTCGTGTTGTGGTGAAAGGTGCCGGCACCGACTTCCAGGTCGTAGGGCTGTGTTATTACACATCCCTTTTTTGCCCAGAACTGATTCAGCTTTAAAATAACATCCTGAAAATTCATAAAACATCCTCGCTATACCATGTTTTTTATGCAGATAGGGGTTATCCCGACGCTGTTAGGGATGGATTCCAAGCCCCTTGCGGTCAATGGTTGAATCCAGCAACCGAGCATCCGCTCGAATTGAAAGGACTGTTTCCCACATCTCTCGCAAACTGTCAATATCTTCAGCAGTGCCCAGCGCCCAGACACACCCGCCTCCGCCGGCGCCGGTAAAGCGTGCGCCACAGCCGGAATCAATTGCCGCGGTCACCAATTGGGCGCCGATCTCATCCAGTACCCCCGGTGTCATGGCAAGGCGCAACGCTACTTCCCGGTTCATGCCGGCCGCAGCTTTCCCAATGTCCATGCCTGCCATGGCGCTGATGAATTGATGGGTGCATTCGGTCACCTGAGCCCATCGCTCACGCTTCTCGCCCGCAATGAACTGCCGGACCCACTCCCCGTTGATATCGGCCGAGATGTGGGGTGCCCCGCAATACGCCACCAGGGTATGTTTTTCCAGATCTTTGAACATGGCGGATTTCATTACAGGAACCCGCTTGAAAATGGGCGACCCCATGCTCATCGGCCAGTACCAGGCGTTCACCCCGCCATAGGCCGCAGCAAGGTGATCCTGCAGGCCGCAGGGAACACCGGCCACACTCGACTCGAGGGCGTGCGCCAGCAGGACAGCTTTTCTTCGGGTCATTGGCTTGCCCCCTGAACGAGACTCGGCTTCCTGCAGGGCTGCCACCAGGGCAACCGCAGCTGCAGAAGAACCGCCGAGGGCGCTGCGTGGCGGCGAAGTCGATTCTATGGTGATCCGAATGCCATCGGCGTTGAAATAGTTGGCCACCGCAAACATGAAGCCGAGCGGATGGTTAAACGGCGCTTGTCCCGTGGGAAACTCAGTACTTTTAAAACCCTTTGACGCAACCCTGATGCGCCCCTTTTCCCAGGCTTCGATCCGTGCGAAGGTTCTCAAGGACAACGCTATATTGAAGGTACAAGGCTTTAGAGACCTCAACGGTATATAAAAGGTGCTCAAGTCCAAGGTACCGCCCATGTCGATCCGGCAGGGTGCCGAGGCCGTTATCGGTCCTGATTTTAAGATTTCTCTGATGTTAATTTCCATTTATTCCGTTTCCTCATCAATCCGCATTCCAAACCCCGCCCCCTTAACCGCCCGCTTCGCTCAAGACGCCAAGGACGCCAAGAAGATCTTTTTGTCGAATCGGGTAACTGCCAATCTTATAGGACTAAATGGCAGTTTACGATTCGACAAAATCTTCGACCCTGCGGGTAACCATATTCATCCTAATAAATAAAACCTTTGCGATCTTTGCGCCTTTGCGGTTCAAGAGTTTTCAGACCTCTGACCTTATACCCTATACCTTCCACCTTATACCGTATACCTTCTACCCTACACCTTCCACCCTATACCTTGCACCTTATACCTGGCTTTATTCCGCATTCCGAATTCCAAATTCCGAATTCCGTCCCCTCAACTGTCTCAGGAATTTCAGGCTCCGGGGTTCCTTGCCCAGGTGATAGGGAACAAAAGATTCCAGAAACTGAAGGCCCTCCTTCAAGGCCTGTGCTGAAAACCGGATCCGAGCCGCTTTTCGGATGTCACCATTGTCAATCCATTGAAGTTGCTTGATGGTTCCTCTGGAAAGGCAGCGCTCGTCCGCACCGTAGGGAGCACAGCTTTCGCAGACAACACCGCCTTTGGACAGATCGAAATTCATCCGATGGCGCGGCGCAGCATCGGTTTCGATGCTGCAGGTGCAGCAATGGTTCAGGTTGGGGCAGAGGCCAGAAAGGCTCAAGAAGCGCATTTGAAACAAAATGCTCAACACCTCCCCGGATATGGTTCCAGCGTCGAGTTCTGACAGGACGTACGCCAGCAGGTCGTATATCTCCGTCTGAGCCCGCCCCTCTTCAAGCCACAAGTTGGTCAACTCGGCCCAATAGCTGGCATAGGCGGTTTTCCTGATGTCGGTACCGATGTTGAAGAGCGGCTGTATGAGGGACGCCTCCTTCACCAGGGCAAGGCCCTTTCCCCTTCCCTGACTAACAACGATTTCCAGAGAGTTGAACAGTTCCAGGATCCCCCCAAACCGTTTCTTGCTGCGTTTGGCCGACTTGGCAATGGCAGAAATCTTGCCCCTGTCCCGGGTCAAGAAATTGAGAATGAGGTCGTAATCTCCGTAGTCCACACGGCGTATCAGTATGGCGTGAGTTGTATAGGTCGGCATTGCGGCAACTCGAAGGAATTGAATTTGGGGTTAAATAATTTTCTCAACTTTTCTCATCCGCCCGGCCGTGCTGATCTAAAGCCCCAGCAACTTCGTTGCAATCATGAAATAGAAAAAAACGCTGATGACATCAATGGATGTGGTCACGAAAGGGCCGGTGGCGACTGCCGGGTCAACATTGATCCTGGCGAATACCATGGGCACCAGCGATCCGACCAGGGCTGCTATGGACATGGATGACAACACCGCACAACACACGGAAAAAGCCAACGCCAGCGAGCCGAATGCCAACTGGGCGACTGCGCCGATAAGCAAGCCGTACATCAGACCCAGGATGATACCGATGGTGAGTTCCTTTGACACCACGGACCAAAGCTCTCTGATATTGATACGGCCGGTGGCCAGCCCGCGCACCACAATGGTCGAGGACTGGGTCCCAATATTACCGCCCATCCCCATAATAACGGGAATAAAGGCAGCCAAATAGGCAAATTGTTTAAGGCTTTCCTCAAAGCTTCCGATGATATAAAACGCGACAATGCCGCCGATACAGCTCGCGAACAGCCATGGGAAACGAATGCGGGTGCTTTTTAAAACAGATTTGGTTTCGACGAACTCTTCGCCGACACCCGCCATTTTCAAGATATCCTCGGTGGCTTCCCGCCGGAAGATATCGATGACGTCATCGACGGTCACGATCCCCACCAGCTTGTTGGTTTCGTCCACCACCGGAACGGCCAGGATATCATAACGGGCCACGATTCTGGCCACTTCCTCCTGGTCCATATCGGTCTTAACCGAAAAAACATCCGTGGTCATGAACGCTTTCAACGGGGTTTGGGGGGGAACGACAACCAGTTGCCTCAGGGAGATGACGCCCACCAGATTTTCATATTCGTTCACCACATAGAGATAGAAAGGCATCTCCACGTCCTGGTGCTCTTTCTGCAGGGATTCAATAGCCTCCTTGGCGGTAATATCCTCACCCAAGGCAATGAAGTCAGGCACCATGATACCGCCGGCCGTGTCATCCTCATACCGCAGCAGCCCCTCAACCTCTTCAGAATCCTCTTTTTGCATCCGTTGGAGGATCTCATCGGATCTTTCATCTGGAAGCCGGCCGATAATATCGGCGACATCGTCATTGGGCATGCTCTCTAGAATGGAAACGATCTCTTCCAATTCCAGCCCTTCGGCGAATTCCAGGAAGGTGTCCTCTTCCATCTCGCTGAACAGGACACCCTTCTGCTCCGTATCCGAGATCATCTTGAAGAGCTTGTGCTGATCGGGCAGGGTCAGAAAATCGAAAACCCGCGAGAGGTCGGCGGCATGGGTTTTGTCCACAATCTTTTTAAGATTGTGCAGGGCATCGCGCCGCAGCAGCCGTTTGATGCTTTCCACAAGTATTTTGTTGCGGTCGCCCTGCATGTAGGCCCCCTGAGTTTATAGGACATATACGTCTTATAGGTCCTATTGGACCTATACCGACATGATGAATTAAGTTTAAAAAATTATCATGAAAACGTGAATGATAGCAAGTAGAATCCATGCAGACGACGGGATGCATTGACACGGCAAGCGGTTATATGGCAGGTACTACCGTATGATTTTGATATGGGCCTGGCGTTTCAAGTCCTCCAACCACTCCGCGTATTTTTTATCCACGGTGGCATTGTAAAGCTGTTCTTCAATTTCAGGAGATGCCGCCTCATAACTCTTACCTCCCTCCACAACAACCTCTTCAACATAAAATATCTGATACCCCTGTTCTGTGTCCAGTATGGCTGTGTGGTCACCCGGCACCAAACCTTCCAGGGCTTCTTTTATCTGCGGAGAAATATCGTCATATCGAATCTTGCCCAGATCTCCCCCCTTTTTGACCAGGGACGATTCTGAATATTCCTGCGCTAGGGTTTCAAAGGGTTCGCCATCCTTCAGCTTTTGCAGAATCATTTCTATTTTAGCTTTTGCCGCAGCTCTGCCATCCTCATTTTCCAATGAAATTGGAATGATAATAATGCGGAGATGATAATGAAGCTCACCGCCGTACTCATCCGCATGGTTGTCATAATACGCCTGAACCTCTTCATTGGTGATGACGATCTTCGACCTCACCTGTTGCCCCACCAACCGGTTTCTCAAGGCCTGGTCTTTCATGGACTGCCTTAATTCCTGAAGCGTCATTCCTTCGGTTTTCAAGGCATTGCGGAGGTCTTCATCGGACCACGCTCTCGATGCCTTGAGACGCTCGATGGATGCATCAATTTCCGCCTCACTGACGGTAATCTTGTTTTTCTTGATTTCCTGGTCAGCCAGTTTCTCGTCTATGAGGTTTTGAATAATATCGTTTCTTACCTTGTAGAGCATCTGACGTTCTTCATCTTCCGCATATCCCATGGATTTTGTTTTTTCTTCATACGGCTTCAGCTGCCGCTGCAATTCCAGATAGGTGATGATTTCATCGTTGACCACGGCAACAATGCGGTCGACAATCTCCTCGGCCCGGACAACACCAACCGTCCAAAGCCCGAGAAATAGCATACCTGCCAGCATCCACAACCGCAGGCGGGACATAGGTAAATATTTCCTATTCCATTTGTTTGCCATATGTGTCACGGGTCGATCAGCTCTTCCCAGGCTGTTGTATTTATTTCCACGTCATACCTTGTCTGCAGGTCCATAAACCAGGATCGGTAAATATCCTGTGCTTTCTGCCGCCGTACCAGCTTAATCACTTTCTCATTATCAGCTGTATCGTTCAGCTTCTGACCGCCAGCGGCACCACGGTCAGGGAAGTAGGCCTCATATGAAGCTGACACCTCTTCCGGCGTCAGGACTATCGATGTTTCAAGATCTTCCCGTACTACTTTTTCCTTGAGCAGGCGCATACGCAGTTGGGCTTTCCATTCATCATATACAATCGCTTGTTCCACCAGGACTTTTTCAAATTCACCCGCAGGATAATCCGCCCGGATTGCCTCGATAGCTGTCGAAAGTTCTTGATTGGATATGGCCAGGCCCAGCTCATCGGCCCGTTCAAGGAGGATTAATTCCTCCGTGAGCTGGTTAAGCAGACGCAGTTTCATTTCTTTCTCAATCACAGGGTCGGCGTCCATTGACACAGGAAATTCTGCCGAAGCTGCATCGTATCTGCGGTTGAACTCACTCACCGAAATCGATTGGTCATTGACCCTCACCAGCGATACGGCCGAGGGTTGCGCCTTTTGGTCGCTACACCCTATTGCCATCAGCCACACGAGGCAGAGAGCCCAAATATTCCATCGATATCCGGCATGAATACGTTTCAATTCAGGTTTCATAACACATGGTCGCTCATGAAAAAATTATCAAATTTCATTCAAAATTCAGGAATGAAATTATATATTTAGGTGCTCACGGGTTAACATGGTGCGCAATATCTTTCAAGATGTTTTTCCCCTGGGCGAGACGATCATACACTCCGCGGTGCGACAGCCTGACTGTCAGCACATGCGCCGGGGTCAGTCTGAAGCGGTCCGCATTGGCCGAGATCAGCGCCACAATACCAGCTGAATTTTCCTGATGCGCTTGGGAAAATTGCAGCGACATACTGCTTTCGAATAAATCCAAACGGGCCACACCAGCCTTGCGGGCCAATATTTTCAGCATGATTTTCAACAACAGGTTCCCGGCCTCATCCGGCAATGTGCCGAAACGGTCAATCAATTCCTTTTTAAATCCCGATAGTTCAGCGGTGTCGGTCATCTTTGCCAACCGCCGATATACCGACAACCGTTGATCGATATCGTTGATATAGGTTTCCGGAACATAGGCTGAAAGGGCCATATTGATTTCCGGCTCCAGCTGTGGGACATGGCGCTCGCCTTTCAATTCACTGATCGATTCTTCCATCAGCTTCAAAAACATATCATAGCCTACGGCCGCAATGTGACCTGACTGGGATGCCCCCAGAATGGTACCCCCGCCGCGAATCTGAAGATCACTCATGGCAATCTGAAATCCCGCCCCCAAATCGCTGTGTTCCATAAGGACCTTCAATCGTTTTTGCGCATCACGCCCCAGATAGCTCTCGTCCGGAATAAACAGATATGCAAAAGCCTGTTCTTCCGACCGCCCCACACGCCCGCGGAGCTGATACATCTGGGCCAGGCCAAAGCGGTCGGCCCGATTGATGATAATCGTATTGGCGGATGGGATATCCAGCCCCGACTCGATGATGGTGGTACAGACCAGAAGATCGATGTCACGCTCCACAAATCGCTGCATCACCCTTTCCAGATCCTTTTCATGCATGCGCCCGTGGGCCACGTCCAGCCGCACTTCAGGAACCAGGGTTTTAATATACCCGGCTGTCTTTTCGATAGTATTGATGTTGTTGTGCACAAAATAGACCTGCCCCTTGCGCTTGAGTTCCTTGCGGATAGCCTCACGGGCAATGCCGTCATCGAATTCACAGATATACGTGATGATGGACTGTCGATATTCGGGCGGTGTCGCGATTAGAGAAACGTCGCGGACGCCCACAAGGGACATATGCAGTGTCCTGGGAATGGGTGTTGCCGTCAGAGCCAGCACGTCGACGGTATTCCTGATCCGTTTCAACTTTTCCTTGTGCCGGACACCGAAACGCTGTTCTTCATCCAGGACAAAAAGGCCCAGATCCTTGAATCCGACATCCTTTTGAAGCAGCCGATGGGTCCCGATTACGATGTCCACAACCCCCGATTTGAGCCCCTCGATGATTTCTTTCTGTTGCCCTTTTTTTCGGAACCGGCTCAAACAAGCCACCCTTACGGGATAATTTGCGAACCTTTCCGAGAAGCTGGCATAGTGCTGTTCGGCCAGAACCGTCGTCGGCACCAGCACGGCCACCTGCTTGTTGTTGAACACGGCCACGAAGGCAGCCCGCATGGCAACTTCAGTTTTACCATAGCCTACGTCGCCACACACCAGCCTGTCCATGGGAGAGGGCTTTTGCATGTCATTCAGGACATCCTCTATGGCCTTGATTTGGTCATCTGTCTCTTCGAACAGGAAACCTGCCTCGAAATCCCGCAAATCGTTGTCCATGGGCACGTGCCTGAACCCATGGTTGACCTTGCGCACGGCATACAGTTTCAGCAATTCACCGGCAATTTTTTCTGCCGACTTCTTGGCCTTCTGCTTGACCTTGTCCCACGAAACACCCCCCATTTTGTCCAACACAGGAATGGTGCTCTCAACCCCCATGTATTTTTTGATCAGGTTCATCCGTTCCACCGGAAGGTAAAGCTTGTCTTCATCCCGGTAAACGATCAGGATAAAATCATTGTCCACACCGGATATATCCATTTTTATCAAACACTTGTATTGACCTATACCGTGATCCTCGTGCACCACAAGATCATCTGTCTTGAGATCTTCAAAAGCCAGCAACTGACGGTTTACAGGGCTTCTCCGGCTTTTTTTACGGCGTTTTCGTGCACCGAAGATTTCCTGCTCTGTGAGGACGGCCAGCCCTTCGGACGACCACACAAAGCCCGTGGAAACCTTCCCCCGGCACAGGTACACCCGCCCGTCCCGCCCTTGAAGACCCCTTTGCCAGTACGGGAAGGTTTCCGATGCGCGGACCGCAAGCCCGTAAGGGGTGAGGAGTGATTTCAAGCGTTTGGACTGGGCATCGGTGGCACACGCCACCACGGTCACGTATCCCTCTTTTTGTTTTGTCTCCAGCCATTCCACCAAGGGAGCCGCTACATGATCCCGATTGGATGGATTTTTAAGAGCCCCCGACAGAAGGGTGTTATCATTGATGTGAAAGGTGTATTGCGCGGTTTCGTCAAGGGTCTTTTGATGGTCCCGAGCAACGGGCAGCATTTTAAATGCCAGCGGATAGGTCCTGCCCAGTTTCGCCTGCATTGCCGGTTGGTCCAGATACATTTTACGGGGTTCCACGGCAAAGGATCCATCCTCGAGGGCTGCATCAAAATTTTTCATCACCTGTTCTTCGGCATCACTGGCAGATTGTTCAGAGGCCTCTGGATCAGCAAACACCCACAAGGTCTTCTCGGCAACATATTCAAATAAGGTTTCCAGGTCGGGATAAATCAAACCAATGAGGCTTTCGATACCGTCGAAAACACCTTCCTCCCTGACCCGTTCCACCATCTTCCGAACTTCGGTGACAGGCAGGTCCTGACGGGCCCCCTGCTCCCTGATACGAGTGACCACCGTCTTCTTCTGTTCCTCCCCCAGTATAACTTCTTTCGAGGGGATGACGACCACCTCTTTGGTATTCTCCCGGGTTCGTTGCGTTGCCGCCGAAAAAAAGCGGATGCTTTCCACAAAATCCCCAAAAAGTTCTATCCGGAAGGGATCCGGGTACAGGG
>RCNC010001701.1_pt1 | contig 14861 bp, 8 predicted proteins | sample 2041301 | NCBI WGS metagenome assembly RCNC01 (sample SAMN09708231, study PRJNA481090) | Marine sediment metagenome, whole genome shotgun sequencing project. | biome: marine sediment; feature: ocean; material: sediment; isolation source: Sewage treatment plant 13A marine sediment (STP13A) ... | reverse complement strand
GGCATTGATGAAATTACTGATTATCTCCAGCGTACTCATGGCGATAGTGATGTATTTTGTCACCATGCAACTGATCCCGGGATCGTTTGAGTTGGGTGGTGAAACCTATTCTAACATGGGTGTTTACGGGTGCTTCCTGTCTGGTCTCATAGCCGGGTTGGGCGTTGGTTTATTGACGGGTTATTACACTTCAGACAAATATGCTCCGGTGAAGGAACTTGCCAAATCCTGTGAAACAGGTGTTGCAACCAACATCATTTATGGTTTGGCGCTGGGCTACAAGAGCACGGTTCTGCCCTATTTGTGTATTGCGGTCAGTATTTTCGTCTCATGGAACCTGGCCGGTATGTACGGTGTAGCCATCGCTTCGCTGGGCATGCTCGGCACACTGGTGATTGCATTGACGATCGATGCTTATGGACCTGTTGCTGATAATGCCGGTGGTATTGCTGAAATGGTCGGTCTCGACAAAGAAGTACGTCGTCGTACCGACATCCTGGATTCGGCAGGCAACACGACTGCTGCGATTGGTAAAGGCTTTGCCATTGGTGCCGCTATCCTGACCTCGTTGGCATTGTTTGCTGCTTTCATCACTGCCTCCGAAAAATTGCAGGGTGGGCCCATCAATATGAGCTTGCTTGATCCAATGATCTACACCAGCGTGTTCATCGGTGCGGTGTTGCCATTCCTGTTTACGGCCATGACGATGAAGTCGGTCGGTAAAGCCGCATTTGCCATGATCGAAGAGGTGCGTCATCAGTTCAAGACCATCCCGGGTATCATGGAGGGAACCGGCAAACCTGACTACGAACGCTGTGTCTCGATCTCAACCCAGGCAGCCCTGCGTGAAATGATCGCGCCGGGAATCCTGATCATGGGTACACCTTTGGTGGCTGGTTACCTGTTTGGTGTGCAAGCCGTCGCCGGTATCCTGGTTGGGTCACTGGTCACAGGCGGTGTGCTCGCCATCGCTTCCTCCAATAGTGGTGGTGCATGGGATAACGCCAAGAAATATATTGAAGTGGGCCACCATGGCGGCAAGGGTTCGGACTGTCACCATGCCGCAGTGGTTGGCGACACGGTGGGTGATCCTCTGAAAGACACTTCTGGTCCTTCATTGAACATCCTGATCAAACTGTCAGCCATCCTGAGCCTGGTGTTTGCACCATTCTTTGTTCAGTACGGCGGAGTTTTACTGGGTTAATATCCAGGTAAGTCTATAGAAAAGGGGCCATTCGGCCCCTTTTTTTTATGTTCAGGACAAGGTGAGGCCGGTAAACGGTCGAGAGGGTGCCCTGGGGTATGAACGGTATGCCGCGGGCGCAGGGATGCGCTGGAGCGGCGTGTTTCAGTTTTGCACGTCGTAGGGTGGGTAACTTGTTACCCACGATTGTTGTTTCAAAGGGTGCAAATGAATTTCTTTAAATCCGTGGGTAACAAGTTACCCACCCTACGTCTTTTCGCTCCCGTAGGTAATAACACCGCACCCTAGGTTTTTTTTCTTTAAAATGAGGGTGTCCAGACATTTTCTTTATGGCTTTTTCTGACTTTTTTGTTAACAGTTTGATTTTTGTTGATTATCTTGAAGGAGATTCAAATGGATAGTGGAATGGCGTTATATCTGTCAGTGGGCGCAGCCCTGCTGGCAGTGATTTATGGAATTCTGATGGCCCGTTGGATTATTAAACAACCCGCCGGTAATGAAAAAATGCAGGAGATCTGCAGCGCGATTACTGAAGGCGCAAATGCTTACATGAATCGCCAGTATTTAACCATCGCCATCGTTGGAGTCATTTTGTTCGTCGTGGTCGGTTTCTTTATTGGCTGGCCCACAGCCATTGGTTTTGCCATCGGTTCGATATTTTCCGCAATGGCCGGTTACATTGGTATGTATGTTTCTGTTCGTTCCAATGTGCGCACCGCTGAAGCTGCCCGCTCAGGTGTGGCTCCGGCATTGAAGATCGCCTTCCGGGGTGGTGCCATCACCGGTTTGCTGGTGGTTGGTCTTGGTCTGCTCGGTACCGCTGGTTACTTCGCCATCCTGTTAAACCAGGGATTCAGCACCGATGATGCTATACACGCCCTGATTGGTCTGGCCTTTGGTGGATCATTGATTTCAATCTTTGCTCGTTTGGGCGGTGGTATCTTCACCAAGGGCGCGGACGTTGGCGCCGACCTCGTGGGTAAAGTTGAAGCCGGTATCCCGGAGGATGATCCACGCAACCCGGGCGTAATTGCCGATAACGTAGGTGACAACGTGGGTGATTGCGCGGGTATGGCAGCTGATTTGTTTGAAACCTACGCCGTCACCCTGATCGCAACCATGCTTTTAGGCAGCCTGATGGTAGATAGTTTTGGCACGAGCGCCATTTACTATCCGATGGTACTGGGTGCTTTATCCATTATTGCTTCGGTGATTGGTACATTTTTTGTCAAGACCAGCAAGGGCGGTTCCATCATGGGTGCACTCTACAAGGGTGTCATCGTGTCCGGAATTTTGGCCGCTATCGCCTTTTACCCGGTCTCAATGGCGATGATGGGTGACAATGGATTGAACCTGTATTTTGCTGCGTTGATCGGCCTGGCGCTGACTGCAGCTATGGTTGTCATTACCGAGTATTACACTGGCACAAACTATAGCCCGGTTCAGAAAATTGCCGCTGCATCAACAACAGGTGATGCAACCAACATCATTGCCGGCCTGGGTATTTCAATGAAATCCACCGCCTTACCGGTGCTGGCCGTCTGTGCCTCTATCTGGGGCGCGCATTACTTTGCAGGTCTCTATGGTATCGCCATCGCTGCGACAGCCATGCTTTCCATGACCGGCATGATTGTCGCGCTTGATGCCTTCGGTCCGATCACGGACAACGCTGGTGGTATCGCGGAAATGGCCAAACTGCCTGAAGATGTACGCAAGACCACCGATGCACTGGATGCGGTGGGTAATACCACCAAGGCCGTTACCAAGGGTTACGCGATCGGTTCAGCCGGTCTTGCCGCGCTGGTTTTATTCGCCGACTACACCCACAGCCTGACCAAGGCCGGTCACGCCGGTATGACATTCGACCTGTCAAACCACATGGTTATCATCGGTCTGTTTATCGGTGGAATGGTGCCATTCCTATTCGCTTCAATGGCGATGGAAGCCGTTGGCCGCGCTGCTGGTTCCGTGGTTGAAGAGGTACGACGTCAGTTTCGCGAAATCGACGGCATCATGGAAGGCACCACCAAGCCGGATTACTCCCGTGCTGTAGATTTGCTCACCAAGGCCGCTATCAAGGAAATGATCATTCCTTCATTGCTGCCATTGCTGGTGCCGATCGTAGTTGGCTTGTTGCTTGGTCCACAGGCCCTCGGTGGTTTGCTGGTCGGTACCATCGTTACCGGTCTGTTCGTGGCCATCTCCATGACCACCGGTGGTGGTGCCTGGGATAACGCCAAGAAATACATCGAAGATGGTCACTTCGGTGGTAAAGGCACTCCAGCCCATGCAGCAGCTGTCACCGGTGACACCGTAGGCGACCCGTACAAAGACACAGCAGGTCCTGCCATTAACCCATTGATCAAGATCATCAATATCGTTGCGCTTTTGATCGTACCTTTGTTGTAATCCAGGCGGCTAACATCGCCGAAATTAACAAACCGGTTCCAGGATATGGAACCGGTTTTTTTGTAGGGTGGGTAACTTGTTACCCACGATTGTTGTTTCAAAGGCTGCAAATGAATTTCTTTAAACCCGTGGGTAACAAGTTACCTACCCTACTTGGCACCCACGTTTTACCCATCTGTGTGGTTTCGTTCCCGTATGTATTGACATCGCACCCGATTTGGCACCTGCGACATACCATTGAGCTGGAATTTCTGGCAATATGATTTTCATGGATTACCGGTTCAAATTATTCAAAGGATTGATTGGTACGGCACTGCTTGCTGTGCTTGTCTTGACCCAGACACCTGCGTTGGCCAAAGACACTTCTGGGACGACTGCGAGAAGCGAAACACAACGCTACATTATCATTCTTGATGATCCACCTTTAGCGTCTTACGACGGACGGCTCTTATCGACACCGGAAAGAGACACTGAATCAACAAGTTTGGCCGCCACCGCCAACCATTTCACCGGTGCTTCAAAACTGGATGTTGAGTCATCAGCTTCACAACAGTATTTGCGGTTCCTTAATGAGAGACTTAAGTCCTTTCAAGCAGAAGCCACACTAAGCTTGGGACGCAAACTGAAGCCAGCACACCATTATCGAAACGCCCTGAATGGTATTGCCACTGAACTGAGCAAATCTGAAGTCGAGGTTTTAAGAAACATGCCCCGGGTTAAGTCCGTTCTGGCAGATGAAATCATGCACCTGGATACCGATTCAGGGCCTGACTGGATCGGTGCGGACAAAATTCACCAGGGTATCAGCGGTTTTGAACCAAACGGGGGACAGGGAACTGTCGTGGGTGTGATTGATTCGGGTGTGAACTGGGATCATCCCTCGTTTGAAGATCCGGGCTTCCCCGGTTGGGATCACGTTAATCCCTATGCTTCGCAATTGGGCCTGTGTAGTGATACCAGCGTACGGTGTAACGACAAACTCGTGGGGGTGTATGACTTCGTGCAGGATAACTCCAGCACGACATGGATCGAAGAAAACACCCAGGGTAAGGACAATTCGGGTCATGGCTCACACGTTGCCTCGACGGCGGCGGGTAATCCCCGGGATGCAGATATTAGTGGTATTACCGTGCAGGTGGCCGGTGTAGCACCCAATGCCAATATTGTCAGCTACCGGGTTTGTTATATTGGCGATCCCGATGATAGCGAGGATGACGGCTGCCAGGGTTCGGCCATCCTGAGCGCTATTGACCAGGCTATTACAGACGGTGTGGATGTGATCAACTATTCCATCGGTGGAGGCGCATTCGATCCCTGGCTGTCAGGTAACACTCCACGCGCTTTTCTCAATGCCAGGGCAGCCGGTATATTTGTTGCAACTTCGGCCGGTAATTCCGGATCCGATCCTGGCACCATAGGCTCGCCCGCAAATGCCCCATGGATCGTGGCTGTTGGTAACGCGTCCCATGACCGCGTTTTGGGTAGTCTGGTTGAAAACCTCAGTGGTGGTGATACGACCCCACCGGGAGACCTCGTTGGCCAGAGTGTTGTGGCAGGAATTGGTATCAGGAAAATTGTCCATGCCCGGGATTTCGGCAATGCATTGTGTGGGGCGGGTGACGCCCAGCTAGGGTCCAGTTGCGGTGATAACACAGGTGCTTCTTCTCCCTGGCCCAATAACAACCATGTTTTCAATGGCGAGATTGTAGTTTGCGACCGGGGTATCTATGGACGTATTGAAAAAGGCAAAAATGTACTGTTGGCGGGCGCTGGTGGCTATATTCTCGCCAACACAGATGGCCAGGGTGAATCGCTCAACGCCGACCAGCATTGCCTTCCGGGGACACATATTGGTGACAGTGACGGTGACGTCTTACGTAGCTGGCTGGGCAGCGGTAGCGGTCATCAGGGGTCGATCAGCGGCTTCGACCTGTACAATATTTCCGAGGCCGGCGATGAAATAAGCAACAGCAGTTCACGTGGACCGAACCCCACACCTGCAGGAATCATGAAACCCGACCTGATTGCACCGGGAACATCGATACTGGCCGCTATTGAAACGGCGAGCGATTTTGATTTCAAGTCGGGTACTTCCATGGCGTCACCCCATGTGGCCGGTGCGGCGGCCCTGCTCAAGGCCGTTCATCCTGATTGGACACCTTCCATGTTGAGCTCGGCTTTGTTAACCACCGCCACCGCCGAATTGGCTCATGACTTCGATGGTTCGGAGGCCACGGTGCACGAAAGGGGGAGTGGCAGGCCAAGACTGGATCAGGCGGTCTTTGCTGGTTTGTACCTGGATGAAAGCCGGCTCGGCTTTTTGGCAGCGAATCCGAATTCGGGCGGTGACCCAAGCAACTTGAACTTACCCGGTCTTGTTGATCCGGGTTGCCATGATACTTGCGAGTTCCAACGCACGGTTACTGACCTTGTTGGAGGGGCTGATTGGACGGTGACAACCAAGGCCTTCACAGCTGGTGTGGCAGTTAACGTTGTACCGGATAGTTTTATTTTGACCAAAGGTGGGAAGCAATCCCTGGGCATTACCGCCGATTTGACTCAGTCCGCCGTCATTGGATCGTGGGTTTATGGTGAAGTGCGGCTCAGTTCAACGGGCTTAACTGATGCGGTTTTGCCGCTTGCGATATTTGTTAATGGTGGGGACCTGCCGGACAAATGGCAGATCGACAGCACGGAAATCTCGGGTTCAAAGCAATTTACCCTTGATGGACTTGCCGCCATGCCGGATGCCACCTTTACCAGCGGAGGCCTGGTTGAGCCCATCGTGACAGTGGAGAATGTGCCACAGGACCCAAGCCCTGACGATCCTTATGATAGTTCCGCGGGGGTGATGACAGTTTGGCACCAGGTACCCGCCGAAACACTTTGGCTGTACGCCAAGACGCCACCATCGAGTTCCGATGACGTTGACCTTTATGTCGGTCGCGACAGCAATGGTGATGGCAAAGCCCAGGAGAGTGAGGAGCTTTGTTCAAGTCATTCTCCAATAGACGTAGAGTCCTGTGATTTGTTCACACCTGTTGCCGGTAATTACTGGGTCGTCTCACAGAACTGGGCCGCGGGTGGTGCAACGGACGAACTTACGCTGGAATCTGCAGTTGTCGGTAAGAGTACCAGTTCTGGTCTCATTGCCAGCGGTGACGGAATTGTTCCGGCGGGTGAAGCCCAGACCCTACGTTTGTCCTGGGATAATGTAGGCGCGGTTCCGGGTACTCAGTTGGTCGGTGCAGTTGGTATAGGAACCGATCGCGATAACCCAAATAACATCGGTATTATTCCTGTTGTGTTCAACAAGACAGGCGTTGCTGCCCCCGAAACACTGGTATTGATGAATGGTGTTACCCGTGGTCTGACAGTTAGCGGCAATGGCACACACGACCGTCTTTTTGTCGATATCGCACCAGGGACAGACTCATTTACCATTTCAGCATCACGGCAAGGCCCGGATACCGAGTTGAACGAGTTCCTCGAAATGGAGCTTTACCGGGATGACTTCGATGATGCATTCACAGACGCACCTTTCATTGCAGTACCTGATATGAGTGGTGGTCCTTTGAAATCTGCATCAGGTACCGTTGATCATGGCCCGACTTTACCCATCAGCGGTGACGATGCCGTGCCCGGTCGCTGGTATGTTGTACTCAAGAACACGAGCACTGCAGATGCGAGTGTTGAAATCACGGCCGATATGAGTTTTTCAGGCACACCTGTGCCATTGAGAAAAGGTCTGTGGCAGGCATCTTCCCGGGAAGGGCTCAGGCAGGGTTTTGATTACACGGAATCCGGTAGTTACCGGGCGTTTCTCTGGTACACCTACGATGAAACGGGACAGCCTGCCTGGTACATCGCTTCTGGTCTTGAGCCGGTTGGTAATGTCTGGGTAGCTGATTTATTACGTGTGACCAACGACGGGACGCTGCAACAGGAATCACCGGTGGGACATGTTTCAGTCACCTTACTGGCCGAGGATGACTCGATCTTCTCATTTGTATTGTTCGGTGAGGAAGGCAGTGACAGGGAACGCCCAAGTTCGTCGCCAACTACTTGCCCGACCATCAATGAAACCGAACCCAGTTATCACGGAACATGGTCACGTGCGGCAGTAGGTGTCGGTGGGGCCACTGTTGTGGTTAATGGCATATCACAGGGATTTTTACATTACATATTTGATGACAGTGGCAGACCTGTCTGGCTGGAAGGCGCGCCAGATACACCGAGCCCGACCGAACCGGAATCGACCTTATTGCAGTTCGGTGGTTATTGCGCCGTATGTGATGAGGATGAACTCACCATTGATACAGTGGGATTGTTTACAAGAGAGTTCTTCAGCGAAGACAGTATGACGTGGAATCTGAATTATGTGTTGCTGCCACCACTGAGTGGTTCCGTGGATCGTACGGACGACACGGCGAAGCTGAGTGCAAGGGTGGCTTGCGAATAACACCGCACCCTACGTGGTTTTCGTTTTATTCTGATACCTGGATTGTGTCCGACCATGTGGAAACCACTTCACCCTCAGGGTTTGTAACGACGAGCGAGATTTCGTGCGTTCCCACCTCAGGTCGTGCGCGAAAGCTGGTCTCGCCCAAGCCTGACGAGTGCAGTTCTTCGTCTATATACCATGAGTAGGTATTGACGACATCAGGATTCAAGTCGACTGAAATCAGTTGCCCGTGTAAATAGTCCGGAAGAACAATCCTGTATGTAAACGCTGGAGATTTAACCCGGTTTTTGGGTTTCGTGGGGTGCGATTCGCTAAAAGATGCATTAATCCAACCAGTCGCTTTACCGTAAATGGTGTGGACATAAAGTGTATAGGATCCAAGTTGAACCTGGTCTTCATTCGCCTTGATCGTGATAGTTCCATCACTGTGAGTTTTGAAGTCGAACATGTAGCTATAGTTACTGAAATGGGTTCCGTTCTTGGAGGTTTCAGGAACGTCGTCTCGATATTTATATACTCCGGAAACAATTTTCGTGATTTCAGTGGGCAAAACCGCTTGACCTTTGTAGGTTACGAGCACTTTTTCGGACTGAGAAATATCCTTCAGCTCAACCTGTTCCGGAGAAAGCGTGACCTGGGCAAAAACCGAAGTAGACAAAAACATGCCAAGGAATGAAGCCACTAAATATTTATTATTAACCATGTGTAGTTATTTACTACATTTCCCGGGTTTTATCAATTTTCGTAGGGTGGGTAACTCGTTACCCACGATTTACCAACCCTGGTGTTTTACCCCCCCCGTGATCGTTACCCACGATTTACCAACCCTGGTGGTTAGCTCCTGTGTCTGGTCAGTTGTTCAAAAACTGTATACTCAGGGAAGCGAGGCTATATTTATTCTTCAATTCAAAGGATTCCAACCATGCAAATCAGAGACATTCTCAAGGAAAAAGGGACAGAAGTGGTAACGATTGGTCCTGGTCAGGCCATCCACGATGCCATCAATAAACTCAACGAGCACGGCATCGGTGCATTGGTTGTAACGGACGGAGGTGAGGAGATTGTCGGCATCATCACAGAGCGGGACGTCCTCCGAATATGCGGAAGCAACTATGCCGGCCTGTTCGAACCCACGGTGCAAGAAGAATCCGATGGCCCTATCCTGGTTCAGGATGCCATGACGAAGGAACTCATCATCGGTATTCCCGATGATGACACCAACTATGTCATGGGAATCATGTCGAAAAACCATATGAGGCACCTGCCAGTTTTGGATAACGGGAGCCTGACAGGAATCATTTCCATGGGCGACCTGGTTAATGCTCGTCTTGAAGAGAAGGTCTTCGAGAATCGAACACTGAGGAGCTATATTCAGGGAGCGTAACGCGTTACCCACGATTCACCAACCCTGATGGTTTCACACACCTGTGTAATAACACTGTACTCGTAGGGTGGGTAACTTGTTACCCACGATTTACCAACCCTGGTGTTTTACCCCCGTGCGTAACGAGTTACGCACCCTACGAGATCAGTTTCACCAACCTTGATGATTTCGGCCCGTGCGTAATGAATTACTTACTTAAAGTTCTAACTTTCATCACCAGCCAGATACTCAGCAGGAACAACAAACTGGCGATATAGAACTCCATCGTGGGGATCTCCATATAAATAAAATAAGCAATTATCCCGGCAAAAATAAACTGCCCCATATTGATGATGCTAACCGTTTGGCCTCTGAGCTTCTGCATCGAATAATTCAGAATGGTATGACCGCCAATGGTCGGAACGACGGCTAACAGCAGAATCATCAATCCCTCATATGGACTATAGCTGTGGATCGGAGACGAAAAGAACAGCGCCAGGACAAAACAGAAAACACCGGCAAGCAGATACATGGGAAATACGTAAAGCCAGATTGATTCATATCTGGCACTGTCTTTAGCGAGCGCCAGGTAGTAAGCAAATAAAACCATCGAAACCAGGCATACCAGGTCTCCAGTCAGATATTCTGCGCTGATATTAAAATCACCTACCGACAAAATAACCAAACCCAACAAGGCCAGACCGGTGGCGATGACTTCATTCCGGGTAATTTTTTCCTGGTACATCAATAGCATAAAAAATGGCATGGCCAACGGCATCAGGGTCACAATGAGTGTGGCATTGGCACCTGTGGTCATACGGGCACCGATAACCCAGGTAATAAAGTGAAGTCCAAGAACAAAACCCGGGCCAATGGAAGACCGGAACAGCGTCCCCAATTCACCCTTGTGGAATCGTCGATAATCTCTGATAAACAGCGGTGATATCAAGAGACTGGTTAGCAAAAGCCTGTAGGCCGCGAGCATGACCGGGGCTTCCGAGCTTTCCCGGATATATACAAACGATGTTGACGAGGCAAAAACGCCAAAGATCAGCAATACGAAATAGAATTTCAAAAACAGCCCTCAATCCAAGTTTCTGTCAGGTTCGTTATTGATACATAAATTGTGGGACGTATCCAGCCTCTTTTCTTATCACATTGGCAATAGGCGAATACCCTACAAATCAATCAGCAAAACCCCATTGTCTCACCACCAAACTTTGAGATACCTTTGCATTGATCTCAGCAGCTACTATAATAAGTATATACTCTTTGTATATACAGGTGGCTACAATGACCAGGGTTAACACCAAAATGTTCAAATCCAACAAGACTCAAGCTGTTCGATTGCCCAAGGCAGTGGCATTTGACGAGTCTGTTACCGAGGTTGAAATAGTCGTTGTAGGAAACAGCCGTATCATTTCACCCGCCGGTGATAGCTGGGACCAATGGTTTGATGGCCCTGGCATTTCAGATGACTTTATGAATGACAGGGAGCAGGCCGAAGACCAGGAGCGCGAGGCTTTCTGAGCTTCCTCAACACAACCATGCTCAAATACATGATCGACACCAATATCGCGATTTACACCCTCAAAAACCGACCTGCCAAGGTACGTGCGGCTTTCAAAAACCACTCAGGCGAGATGTGCATATCATCCGTTTCAATGGGTGAGTTGATATATGGTGCTGAAAAATCTGCCCAGGTGGAAAATAATCTCTCGATTATTGAGGGCCTGGGAGCGAGGCTAAAAGTTGAGTCTTTTGATATGAAAGCCGCCATGCACTTTGGTCAGCTACGGGCCGAGCTTGCAAAATCCGGCAAATTGATCGGACCATACGACATGATGATCGCCGGACACGCCCGTGCCCTGGGGCTGATACTGGTGACTAACAACCGACGGGAGTTTGACCGGGTTTCCGGTCTGCGGGTTGAGAACTGGGCTTGATCAACCCGGCGCTTTTTGTAGTCATACCTTTAATTATCCTATTTCTCCTGACAGGTTCTGCATACAAATTTTTTCAGAGAATTTCATGTTAATATCGCACCATGTTGAATTTCACCGGTACAGTCATGAAGCTTCCGTCTCTATTCAAACATGCCCTTTTCCTGACAATGTTGCTTTGTCTGCCGTTCGCTGTCACGCCGGTGTTGGCTGAAGAACCCGACCTGCAGGATACCTTACGCAGGTTAGAGTCACTGCTTGAGCAACAACAACAGGAACTACAGTTGCAACGCAAGGAACTGGCCGAGCAGCGCGCCCTGATTCAACAACTGCAGCAATCTCAGAAAACAGAGCCGGGCGAACTGGAACCAGACCTGAGCAAAGAGACTCCTGTCAGCAGTCTGACTGCACAAACAGACCCTGATAAAGCGCCAGCAGCGCCTGTCGAAGACAAGAAGAGTGACGGGCAGCAACTTGCAGTCACCGAATCTGTTGCGACCGATTCAGCAATGGAGTCAGCAGATAATAGCGGGCAACAACAGGCCCGCGCCGAGTTGGCTAAAAGGGAAGAGGATGCCTCGTTAGGCATTGAAAAAGAACAAACACCGATTCAGGAGGACCCGTCCAATACCACTTATGACGTGGACTTCCCGGGTGCCTGGCACTTACCGGGCTCAACAGCAGCTATGAAGATCGGTGGCTATGTCAACCTCGCGTTGATCAACAGCTTCGACCCGATGCTTATTTCCGACCGCTTTATTGTCGGCAGTATTCCGCCGGACGACCAGGACGTCCCGGGTGCCAGATCAGGCACCGATGTCACGGCCAATCAGACGAGAATCAATTTCGAGGTGCGCGAAGAAACCAGCCAGGGACCACTGCGTGCCTTTGTAGAGGCAGATTTTTACGGAGACGGTGATACGTTCCGTTTACGCCATGCATTCGGGCAATTTCGCTGGGCGCTGGCAGGAAAAAGCTGGTCGACATTAATGGACATCGATTCGAGACCCGAAGAGGTTGATTTCGAAGGTATCAATGGAGAGATACTGGCACGCCAGGCCCAGGTCCGCATATTCCCGACATTCGGTGAATCCATGAGTTTCAAGCTGGCGCTGGAGGATCCCAGGACCGACGTGGTCAATGGCGTAGGTGCAAAAGGCCGTGGAGATCTCATTGCGAGTGTCGACCGCCTGCCTCTCGGCCAATTGGGAAGCTGGAATTCCCGGGTGGCATTTATTCTTCGCGATCTGAAGGCAGATCAAGCAGGCGCAAATATCGAAGACGAACCAGGCGGCAACGCGACAGGATGGGGTATCACAACCAGTGGTCGCAAATCTATTACACACTGGGGCGAAAAAGACTTTCTGCTCTGGCAAGTGACCTATGGCAAAGGTGTCGGTCGCTATCTTAACGACCTCAACACGATGGGCGGTGGTGATGCGGTGTTCGATCCGGATGGTAAACTCCGGACTCTGCCGGTATTCGCCGGTTATGTTTCTTACCGTCACGAGTGGCCAGCTGAATTTATGTTCCTGAAATCCTGGCGGGGAGTTCTGCGTTCGAATTTCACCCTGAGCTGGGTGGACATCAGTAATTTCGATTTTCAGGATGACAAGGACTATGACTCAACGATTCGAGCATCTGCCAACCTGATATACCTGCCGACTGCTAATGTCAGGTTTGGTGCTGAACTGCTTTGGGGCCAACGCAAGTACAAGGATGAAAGCTCGGGTTCGGCAACACAGTTACAGTTTTCAGCGCGCTACGACTTTTAACGAGCCTTCCCACATGGACTGAGTGGGAAGGACAGGTTTAAGCTCGCGACCTGCGCTCCAATGCGCCCTCAACCAACGAATAAACTGCCGGTACCACCACCAGCGACAACAGAGTCGAGCTGATCATCCCACCGATAACCGCCACCGCCATGGGTGCATTGGAATCCGAACCGGCACCGGCACCAAAAGCTGCGGGCAACATGGCCAGGATAATGGTCATGGATGTCATCAAAATGGGGCGCAGACGAATCGGGCAGGCTTCTTTCAGGGATTGTTCGATACTCTTGCCATCGGCACGGCGCTGGTTGGTCAGGTCTACCAATAAAATGGAGTTCTTGGCCACCAGGCCCATCAATAAGACCAGGCCGATCATGGAAAATATATTCAGTGTGTGGCCGGTGATCCACAGGGCAACAACACCACCGATAATGGCCAGTGGTTGCGCGACCATGATGATGAAAGGCTGTATAAACGAGTTGAACTGGCTCGCCAGCACCATGTAGACCAGGATAATGGCGACGACGAAGGCAAAAATCATGTAGTAAAGGGTTTTACCGAATTCTTCCGCCCTTCCCGACATCTTGACCTCGTAACCCAGTGGTAACAGACCTTCAGTTGATGCCATCACCATATTGACGGCCTCGCCTAAGGAAATGGTGGGAGTGCTGTAAAAATTAGCAGCGTATTGAAGGTCATAACGTGAGATGACGGCGGCGCCGAGTTGTGGTTGCAGGTCGACCAGGTTTGCCAGGCTGACCATTTCACCATTTGAGGAGCGCAAAAAGATGTTGGAAATGTCATCCCCGTAGGTCAGCTGACCTTCGCCGGCTTTGAGACGGATGTCATAGCGTTCACCATCACCGGGGTCATCATTGAAGCGGGCGATATCCAGACCACCGGCCAATACATTGATGGCCAAAGCGACATCCTCGGTGGTTAAACCCAGGCTGCGCACCAGTGAGCGGTGTATTTTTGTTTGTAACTGGGGCAGATCCAGTTGTAACTCCAGGTCCAGCGTGCCGATTTCGGGTTGGGCAGCCAGTCGCTGTTTAACAATATTGGCCAGTCGTGCCACTTCGTTCAGATCCGGGCCTTTGAGGATGAAGTAAAGAGGTTCACCACGGTTGCCGCCAACCATGGGCATGGGTGAGGGGAAGGCCTGGACACCGGCAACTTCGGCCAACTCGACACGTAGTTTTTCAATCATGTCGACCTGGCTGATTTCACGTTGCTCCCAGGTCACCATTTTCACCAGGAAGCTGGCGTTGCTGACCTGGCGCGAGCGATCCGCGCCAACGGTGACAAAATAGGTCTCAATATCCTCGTCGTGCTTCAGGATCTCTTCAATTTCCCTGATCTTGTCCTCTGTATAGTTGATGGAGGAACCCAGTGGTGCTTTCACACTGATGATGAAACGGCCTTCGTCCTGTTCGGGCATGAAACCCGAGCCGGTATGGCTGAAGAAAAAACCACTGGAAAGTACAACGGCGAGGGTAATCCAGGCTACAAACTTTCGGTTGCCAAGGGCGAAATCCAGCAGGTTTTTGTAGACTCTATCCATCCCATTAAAAAAACGGTCCATCATGTGGTACAGCTTGCCGTGCTTTTTCTCAACCTTGAGGAAGCGTGAGCACAGCATGGGTGTGAGTGTCAGTGACACAAACAGGGATGCCAGCACACCAAAGGTAACAACGACTGCAAA
>RCNC010001700.1_pt1 | contig 14862 bp, 15 predicted proteins | sample 2041301 | NCBI WGS metagenome assembly RCNC01 (sample SAMN09708231, study PRJNA481090) | Marine sediment metagenome, whole genome shotgun sequencing project. | biome: marine sediment; feature: ocean; material: sediment; isolation source: Sewage treatment plant 13A marine sediment (STP13A) ... | reverse complement strand
AGCGCGATCAGCGCGCCCAACAGAATGGCCGTGGTTCCAGAGCCTGGAATACCAAGCGTCAGAAGCGGCACAAAGGATCCGGTACAGGCTGCGTTGTTAGCGCTTTCCGGTGCCGCAAGGCCTTTCAGACTCCCTTTACCAAACTGCTCCTGGTCCTCTTTCGGAGCAATGTTGCGTTCGACAGCGTACCCAAGGAATGACGCTATCGTGGCCCCCGCTCCGGGCAAAACTCCGATCAGAAAGCCCTGAATTGATTGCCGCGCTATTACCGGGGCAATGCTGCGGGCCTCTGCGGCGGTAATGCGCAAGTCCTTGATCTCGTTCGCCGCGCCCTCGGTCTTGGAGCGCGCGGGATCAAGCACCAGATAGATCGCTTCGGGCAATGCAAACATAGCCATCGCAAGGGTGATAAAACCAAAGCCGGACTGCAAATCCATAACACCCATAGTAAAACGTGGAAGGTTGAACAGCGCGCCTTCGCCAACCGTTGCCATGATCAGGCCCAGCAGCGTCATAAGAACTGCCTTGGTCACCTGCCCGGTCCCAGCAAAGGCTGCAATCGCCGAAAGGCCCACAACCATCAGTGCGAAATACTCTGCCGAATGGAACAGCAACGCGACTGATGCAAGCGCTGGTGCAAAGATCATCAGCATGATTGCCCCTATGGTACCGCCGCAAAACGATGCGATGGCGGCGACGGTCAATGCTTTGCCCGCCTTGCCCTGACGGGTCAGCGGATAGCCATCAAAGCTCGACGCGACCGTAGAGGCAACACCGGGTGCATTGATCAGGATCGACGAGGTTGAACCGCCAAAAATCGCTCCATAATAAACCCCGGCCAGCAGGATCAGGGCCGCCGACGGATCGCCGATCGAGATCGCAACCGGAATCATGATGGCGATGATCGACATTGGCCCAAGCCCCGGCAACATGCCGATGAATGTGCCAATTAGACAGCCGCCGATGACCATTAGGATGTTGGTCACTGAAAACGCGGTCGAAAGACCGATGAGAAGACCTTCGATCATGACCTATATCCCCATAAAAAACGGCCAGGGGCGCAGGAAAATTCCTAATACCTCCTGCACCAGATACCAGATTGCCACTGCAGCAGTCAGTGCTACCGGGATCAGAATAAGATATCGACGTTCGCCAAGGACCGAAGCCCCGACAACCAGAAAGCTCACGGTCGAGAATAAGAACCCGGCCGGGCGCAAAAGCAGCGCGTAGGCCACCATCAGGGCCAGCAATGCCGCGACCTGTCCAATTTTATAGTCCCCAAGGCGCGTATAATCGATGTCGCCTTCCTTGGGCCCGCTTGGGCCTTTTTCGAGGCCGACTAAAATAATCAACGTGCAGACGATCGCCATGACCGACAGCACTTTGGGAAAGGTCGACGGCCAGATCGGATTGCGCTTCATAAACGGCGCCATCCCTTGATCCATCGTGAAAAATGCAGTGTAGCCATAGGCTAGGCAGATCATAAGAATGATCAGCGCGATCCAACGATCCAGCGCCATTTTCTCTCCCCCTTAGGTCGTTCACTGGCCGTTGACCGACCCTTAGCTGAGACGCCCGGCGCATTCTCCGGGCGTCTCTTTATTGTGCTTATGAAAGAGCCTTACAAAAAGCCGAGTTCTTTCATCAGGTTGCCAATGACTGTTTCCTGATTTTCCAGGAAGGCCTTGAAGTCGTCACCAGAATTGTGGATGTTCACCCAGCCGTTTTGAGCGCGCACGGCTTCCCATTCGGGGGTTTCATACATCTTGGTGATGGCGTCCTGATACATAACAAGTTTGTCATCCGGCAGACCCGGGGCAGCAAAGAAGCCACGCCAGTTTACAAAGGCGATGTCGATCCCCTGTTCCTTCATGGTTTGCGCATCTGCAAAGGCATCGACACGCTCATCAGCGGTGATGCCGATGATCTTAACTTCGCCAGCGTTGGCAAGGTCTATCGCTTCAGAAAAACCAGTCGACAGCGCTGCAATTTCACCAGACAGCAATGCTGCCATTGCCTTACCACCAGCATCATACGGGATATATTTAACAGCAGTTGGGTCTTCTCCTGCTGCCTGCATCACCATAGCTGCGACGAGGTGATCCATGCCGCCTGGAACCGAGCCACCGCCGATGGCTGTACCGCTCACGTCTGCCTTATAGGCCGCAAGGAGGTCGTCCATCGAGTTGATCGGGCTGTCTTTGCCCACAACAATTGCGGCATAATCGCCAATTGTGCCCGCCACGAGGGTCAGGTCACGGAAGTTATGTGGGAACACACCGGTGAGCGAGCGGATCACGATGGGAGTGGAATTCACCATCAACGTGCCATGCTGGCTTTCTGCGTTTTCAATCATATAGCCGATGGCTTTGCCGCCGCCGCCGCCTGACATATTTTCATAGCTTGCTGTACCCACAAGACCAGCGCCCATCAGGGCCTCGCCTGTGCCACGCGCTGTGCCGTCCCAACCGCCGCCGGCACCGCCGGGGATCAGAAAGTGGACGCTGTCGAGCACTTGATGCCCGTCTGCGAAAGCTGGCGCGCCAAAAGACAGCGTCGAAGCGGCCGCAGCCAACATGACCCGGCGGGTCAGGTTCAGTTTAGTCATGGTATCCTCCCATTTGACAAAAGCGATCGTTGTCGCTCATGACGGAGACAGTAACATGTAATGCTGACACAAACCTGTCACGTCCCCAGAACGAGGAATCATTCCCAATGCGGTTTTTGCTGGTCGAGGACAATCCGGGACTGGCATCGGCTATTTCGGACCGTTTGGGCATGGACGGGCATGTAGTTGATCATGCCGAGGACCTGCAAAGGGCCGATGAATTTGCGGCTTCAGGTGAATACGACTTGATTTTGCTGGATATTATGTTGCCAGACGGCGATGGCCGGGATTTTCTGAACTCACACCGACGGCAACAGGACGACACTCCAGTGATTGTTCTGACCGCCCGATCCGAAATCTCTGACCGTGTCGGCGTGCTTGACCTGGGCGCAGATGACTACATCACAAAACCCTTTGATTTTGCCGAACTTGAGGCCCGTGTACGCGCTGTGCTGCGGCGCCGTTCCGGTGGCGGCCAAAACCAGAAACGATTCGGTGATCTGGTATTTGACCGGTTGTCAGGCACTCTCGAGATCGGCGACGAACAGATCAGCCTGCGCAACAAGGAACTGCGGTTACTGGAAGTTCTCCTCGCTTCACCGGGCAAGATTTTCTCCAAACCAAACTTGGTGGACAGGCTGTTTTCCTATGACGAAGACGTGTCAGAAAATGCGATCGAAGTTTATGTCGCACGGCTTCGCAAACACCTGAAGGGATCGTCGGTCGAAATTGCAACCGTTCGCGGCCTTGGCTATCGGATCGCTGAACAATGACGGCAATTGTCCCGACCAACGGATCACTGCGGCGTCGTCTGACGTTGCAGCTGGTTGGGAGTGCAGCGGTTCTGGCCACTATTTTGTTCCTCACGGTTCTGGGCATAGCACGCACGGTTGCCACTGAAACCCAGGACAACACGCTCACCGCTTCGCTTACGGCTATTCTGGATTCGATCTCGGTTCAGAACGCAGATCTTTCGATTGATATTCCCTATGCGGCCTTTTCCATGCTGGGCACCGTGGGGGACGAACGGGTCTTTTATCGTGTCACCGCAGATGGCGCATTTCTGACTGGCTATGAAGATCTGCCAGATGCCGTGAATTTTGACGCTGATGGCCGCGGAGTCCTGACAGCCCCTTACAAGGGCGAAAGCGTGCGGATTGTTTCGGCCAGTCGACAGCTGTCGGTGGACGGGCACCCTGTTGAAGTCCGGGGATCACTGGCGCAGACCCGCGCCGGACACAACGCGACTCTCGCCGCTATCCTGAAACGTGCCATCCTGATTGGGCTTGGATTTTTCACGGTTGCGGTTTTGCTGGCGGTTCTGACGGCGCAAAGCACTATTCGCCCGATCCAGAACCTTGCAGCATCGGTATCGCGCCGGGGCCCGAAAGATCTGCGACCAGTGGTGGCGCCCGTCCCTGCTGAAATGGTGTCGCTGGTGACGTCGCTGAACCGCTTTATCGAAAGGCTCAGCACATCCCTGACCCGGTCTGAGGATTTCATTGCAGAAGCCGCCCACCGCGTGCGCACCCCACTGGCGACGGTGCGGACACAAGCCGAAATCGCGCTGAGACGGGCCAAACGCCCAGAAGACAGAACCTCGCTCAAGGATATGATCCGGGCCATCGACGAAAGCTCGCGCGCCGCGGGCCAGATGCTGGACCACGCAATGGTAACTTTCCGGGCCGACCAGCTCGATCAGGTCCCGGTTTCGCTGATTAATCTGGTTGAGGAACTGGTTGAGCGATTGCGTGCCGTGGCAGAATTAAAGGACATCGAGCTGATTGTAGAGCACGCCGAGCCCGTCTCTTTGGCAGTTGATCCAATTCTGGTCCAGAACGCGGTGCGCAATATTTTGGACAATGCGATCAAGTATTCACCTGAGGAACAGAGCGTAACAGTTTGGGTTGGCATAGAAAATAATCTTGCCGTCGTCCGTGTGTCAGATCACGGCGCTGGCTTTCCTGCGCAAGATACCGATCGACTGCTGGTTCGGTTTGAGCGCGGCGACAACGTCCGCACCACAGTGGGGTCGGGTCTGGGGCTAACAATCGCAAAAGAAGTGGTGGAGGCCCACGGCGGGCGGATCACAATATCCAACAATGAGACAGGAACCGGTGCATGCGTAACCCTCTACTTTCCGCTGGCCTGATCCTGTGTGGCTGGGTTGCACTGGCCCTGCCCGCCTCTGGCTTTGAGATTGAGCTGCAGACACAGTTTGATGTGGATGACCCTTCACAAATGCTCAACATAATCTCAACTGCGGATACCGATTTGTTTGCGCCTTTGATCTTGGCATACCAGAACCGCAATCCAACCGTCTCAATCAACTATGTGACGGTCAGCAGTGCAGAGTTGATGAAGGCACTACAGAATGAAGGCGCGTCGTTTGATCTGGCGGTTTCTTCTGCGATGGATCTGCAAACCAAACTGTCCAACGACGGTCTGACTCTGTCGCACAGCTCGGCTGCAACTGAACTGGTGCCGGAGTGGGGAAAGTGGCGCGATCAGGTTTTCGCCTTTACCCAAGAACCCGCAGCCATTGTTGTTTCAAAAGCGGCGTTTGAGGGGGTGGAAGTGCCCCGCAGCCGGCAAGATATGATATCGCTCTTGCGCAGCCAGCCGGATCGGTTTCGGGGCCGTGTTGGCACCTATGACATCCGTGTCAGTGGTCTTGGCTATCTGTTTGCAACGCAGGACGCGCGAACCTCCGAAACCTACTGGCGCCTGATGGAGACGATTGGCAACCTCAGTCCACGGCTTTATTGCTGCTCTGCTGATATGATCAACGATTTGCGCACCGGTAAACTGGCGGTGGCTTATAACGTATTGGGCAGCTATGCGCAGGCCGCAAGTGATTTGGGCGGCGCCATCGACGTGATTGAACCCCGCGATTTCACAACCGTAATGCTCCGGTCTGCCGTTATTCCGACGAGCGCAGACAACCCCGAACTGGGTGCGGATTTCCTTGATCATTTGATCCGGTCGTCTTGGAGCCGTGAGGGCATCGCCTACTACCCGTTTCCACCGATGCTCCCCGAACTGGATCCGGACCGCTCGTCGTTGCGCCCGATCCGGTTGGGACCCGGCCTGCTGGTCTATCTGGACCCCTACAAACGTGCGCGGTTTCTCAGTGAATGGGAAGACGCGGTCATTCAACGCTAGATGAGGCTGGGCATCACCCGCGGCGACGCCGTCCGCCCACGCGCGCGCCCCGCCCGCGACCTTCGTTCCCAGCTTTGACCGGCTGTTTGTTGGTCCGGATCCATGCGCTGCCATTTGGATCATTATTGGTTAGGAAATTGGCGGCACGGATCGCTTCCATTTCTTTGCCCGCGCGTGGCATGGTCGATCCCAGCCCCGTCAGCGTTGCAAGGACTTCTGGATCAATGTCATCCGGAACAATGATGCCAGCAGCAGCCAGCGCCTCCCTGCGTTCCTGCAATTTGAGTGGTCCAACCGGCAGCGCGACCGGGTTCATGATCGCGGATGTCATACCCGCGCCCATTGCCATTGGCAGGAACGCGTTGTTGATGCCGTGCCGATTAGGCAATCCGAACGAGATATTGGATGCACCACAGGTTGTGTTCACGCCAAGCTCTTCGCGCAAACGGCGCACCAGCGCAAATACCTGCAGCCCGGCAGTTCCCATCGCGCCAATGGGCATAACCAGCGGATCAACCACGATGTCATGCGCCGGAATGCCAAAATCAGCGGCGCGTTGCACAATTTTCTTGGCGACCTCAAAACGGACATCAGGGTCTTCGGAAATGCCAGTGTCGTCGTTGGAAATGGCAACCACAGGCACATTGTATTTCTTGACCAACGGCAGGATCAGTTCCAGACGGTCCTCTTCGCCGGTCACAGAGTTGAGCAGCGGGCGGCCTTCACATACGCCAAGTCCGGCCTCCAGCGCGCCAGGAACGGAACTGTCAATGCATAAAGGAACATCAACAAGTCTCTGAACCAACTCGAGAATCTTGACCATCAACGGCGGCTCTGTTTCATTGGGATTAGGGTTGGAGTTGTAGACAACACCCGCATTCACATCCAGCATGGTCGCCCCGGCAGCCACTTGCGCGATGGCATCCTTTTCAACCGTTGAAAAGTCGCCCGCTTCCAGCTCGGCTGCCAGTTTCTTGCGACCAGTTGGGTTTATGCGTTCCCCGATGACACAGAACGGCTGATCAAATCCGATAATGGCCGTTTTGGTTTTGCTTTCGACAATGGTGCGGGTCATGGATGGTCCTTAGGGAATTCATTTGCGGGACGGGCAGAAGCGCCACCGTTTTCGATGGCCCAGTTGGCATTGGTCTTGATGCCACCCAACGGGAAGAAATGGACATTGGTGATGTTGAAGTCCGGATGTGCCGCCTTGTGGGCAGCAAGCGCGGTAATAACATCGGTTGGTTCAAACGGCAAAAGCAGCTTGGTCACGTCTCTGGCGCGCTTTTGCAGCACTTTCAAGGACGGGCCAACACCGCAAGCAATGGCGAACTTGATCAGGGTTTGCAGCTTGGCCGGACCAGCAATGCCGATATGGATCGGCAAGGTTATTCCCGCCGCCTTAAGATCATCAGCCCATTTGATGATTGGAGCAGCCTCAAATGCAAATTGTGTGGCCAACGCCAACTGCGCGTCTGTGGTTTCTGAGAATTTCTGTTTCCAAACAAGGGCATCTTCAACGTTCTTCATGCCGCCATTTGGATCGATGTCCCTGTTGCCTTCGGGATGTCCTGCGACATGCAGACGTTTGAACCCTGCCCTGTCGAACGCGCCATCTTCCAGCAGTTGCATAGAGCTGTGAAAATCGCCGTGGGGCTTGTCGACACCACCGGCCAGCAACAATGCCTGATCTACGCCAGCTTCTCCCTGATACCGGGCAATCCAGTCTTCCAGGGTTTTGGCATCCTTGATAATCCGGGCCGGAAAATGCGGCATAACGGCAAATCCATCGGTGGCAAGGCGCTTGGCAGTTGCCACCATGTCTTCGATTGGCGTGCCCTCAATGTGGGCAATATAAACCCGTGTGCCGTCTGGCAGCAGGTCGCGAAAGCTGTCAATCTTTTCGGCTGTGCGCGGCATTACTTCGATAGAGTAATCCTGCAAAAAAGCCTCAACCTGGGGGTTGAGATGTTTTTCACCAGGTGCTTCGCGTCTTTTGAAATTCAACAAAGCCATTGCGGCCTCCCATATGGATCGGTGTCGAGTCAGGATCAGGCCCAGCCATTATTGGCAATCAACGCCTTGATACGGTCTTTGTCGTATTCGACCTCAAGACGTTGCGCCTCGGCCTCTGCAATCTGGTCAGGATCGCCATCAACGGCATAGGCCGCAGCCTTGCGCCATTCCGCCAGATAGGAATCCGTGTCCTCGGCGCCAATTTTCATCGCCGCGCGGTCAATCGCCTGCTCAAATCGCTCTTCGAGCTGGCGCTTGGATCCGCGCCGGCCTTTGCCAACGATAACCTGCGCCGGGATATCGCGCCAATATACTATTGTAACGTCAGGCATCATTGATTCCCCAAAAATCGTCTTGTTGGCCTCTGTCTAATGTACCTCGTGCCCGCGTCACTGCTGTTTTTCGACAGAACACGCCCTATCCGCGACGCGTGCGCAACCTCCCATACTTAGCGGCGCCCGGCTAGGGAACCGGTCGTGAAAAATCCGCAGGTTAATTATGAGGTGGCGCACTGCTGCGAGACGCTTGCGCGACAACTGACAAGGAGATAGCGTGACCTTAACTCGAAATGGAGGGCGTATCCTATGGCGCCCAAGCGTCCCAATGGTGCGGGCGCGTTCCCGATACCGGTTGAAAGCCCCGCGCCGAAACCGCTTGATCCGGCTGAACTGTATGCAGCGCTGGATCTGGGCACGAATAGTTGCCGCATGCTTATTGCCCAACCTAAGGGCAGTGGGTTTCATGTCGTCGACAGCTTTTCCAAATCCGTCCAGCTGGGTGCGGGTCTTGAACGCACGGGCCGGTTGTCGCGAAATTCAATGGCGCGCACGGTTCAGGCGCTGCGCATTTGCCAGCAAAAATTGAAGCGCAACAAGGTCAGACGTATGCGCCTGATCGCTACTGAAGCCTGTCGGCGCGCGCAGAATGCGGATGAGTTCATTCAGCAGGTGCGACGCGAAACCGGCTTGCAACTTGAGATCATCCAGCCCGAAGAAGAAGCCCGGCTTGCGGTGATTTCCTGCGCCCCACTGGTGAGCACCAAGACCGAACAATTGCTTGTGGTTGATATTGGCGGTGGATCGACCGAGCTTGTCTGGATTGACATCAGTTCTGTGCCCAAACGCGACCGGCCAAGTGCGATCATGCGGCTTCATGCCGGCTTTCATCCCGGCGACAGCCCGTTTCCGGCGGCAAAGGTTGTAGACTGGATCTCTGTGCCGCTGGGGGTGGCAACTTTGCGCGACCAGTTCAACGACGTTGAAGACGACGCCGCCCGGTTTGCGCTGATGAGCTGGCATTTTGAAGAGAACATGGTTGATTTTGCTCCCTACAAACACGAACAGGAGCGCGAACGGTTCCAGATTGTCGGAACGTCAGGGACCGTGACCACAGTTGCGGCAACCCATCTCGGCCTCAGACGTTATGACCGGACCAAGGTCGACGGGCTGCGCATGAGCACGGACCAAATTGACAAGGTCATCCGCGGATACCTCAATCAGGGCCCCGAAGGCCGCCGCGCTGATCCCAGGATTGGGCAAGATCGGCAGGCGTTGATCATGTCCGGGTCGGCTATTTTGCAGGCTTTGATGCGGATTTGGCCCACGGATCGGCTGTCCGTTGCGGACCGGGGGCTGCGCGAAGGGCTGCTTTATGCGCAAATGAGTGTTGATGGCGTCTTGGAAGATGGCCCGTTTTGACTTAGAGACCGTTGCTCGCACATTTGTTGTGCGGACAGGAAGATTTTGAACACTTGTAACGGGCAGAGGCCGCAGAGCATCATGGCAAAGACACCCAGTGGCAAAAACACATCCGGGCGTGGTGAACGGGATCTGAAAGTACAGGTCAAGAGCGCGCGCGGACGAAAGCTTAGCTCGACCCGTTGGCTGCAGCGCCAGCTAAATGACCCTTATGTCAAACGCGCCACTGCCGAAGGATATCGGGGCCGCGCTGCCTACAAGATACTCGAACTGGACGAAAAGTACCGTTTTCTGCTGCCCGGCGCGCGCGTGGTTGATCTAGGTTGCGCTCCGGGAGGCTGGTGTCAGGTTGCCGTCAAACGCGTCAATGCGCTGGGGGAACGATCCGACAAGGCTGTTGGCCGGGTTCTGGGCGTGGATATTCAGGAAATGGAACCGATTGCCGGGACCGATCTGTACCAACTCGACTTCATGGAAGATGACGCTGATATCAAGGTCAAGGAATGGCTGGGTGGTAAGGCAGAAGTGGTGATGTCTGATATGGCCGCCAGCGCATCTGGCCACAAACAGACAGACCACTTGCGCATTATCGCGCTGTGCGAAGCTGCGGCGTATTTTGCCTTTGATGTGTTGGAAGACGGCGGTACGTTTGTTGCCAAGGTTCTGGCAGGCGGTGCTGAAGGCGATCTGCAGAAACTGCTCAAGCAGAAGTTCAACAAAGTTGCTAACGTAAAACCGCCAGCTTCCCGCGCAGACAGTTCGGAAAAGTTCGTCGTTGCAACCGGCTATCGCGGTGACAATGCCGACTGATGAGTTCAGGCCTGCATTGCAAGCGAGCGGCGCGCGTTTGTTTTGATCTCGTCTGCTTCTTCAGCGCTGACTTTGCGAATTCCAAAGCTTTTCAGACGCGCAGCGGTATTGGCGGCCTGATTTTGTTGACGCAGCATCTCAAAAAGGCGGGCGTGACGTACTTTACTGATGTGATCGCTCATTGTCTGGTCCTCGTTTGTCTGACTTCGAGCATCACTTTTGCGCGCAATTGCGGCGGCAAGTTGCCATTGTGGCGTTCTTTTTGAGAAAATACAGCGTTAAGTTGTTTAGGGGAAACACACCAAACCTCGCGTTGTCCAGACGTCAGACAGGTAGTCTCGATCCATCTTGCCGCAGACCGGGCTTTAGTCAAAGATCACCCTATCGCAACGAAACCTTCAGACGCTTCTTATCAGAAAGTTGCTAACCAGTGGTTTATTGCTCTTTTGCGGCCTTCAACACGGCTTTTATCAGGTCTTCAGGAACCTCGCCCATATCCATATCAGAATAAGGTATTTCTGCCTGCTCGCGGGTCAGCGTCACTGTCGATTTATAGGCTTCAAGATAATCACGGCATTCGCGACACATTTTCAGGTGAACGTCGAAAACGAGCTTTTGCCGATACGTCAGCGCATCATTGAAATAGTCAATGATGAAGCTTTCGAATGTCACACAATCAATCATGAACGGCATCTTGAACGCAAATGCCGCAAAAGGTCGTTTGGTGCGCTTTGGCGTGTGAGGGGTCATGGCTTTTGACCTTTCAAAACAGGCTCCAGCAGTTTCTTCAACGCGGCTCGCGCACGATGCAAACGTACTTTCACATTAGCCTCGCTGATGTCCAACATCTCGCAGACCTCGAGTGTACTCAGTTCTTCGATATCGCGAAGGCATAAAACGATACGATAGGGATCGGGCAACTGATTAATCGCCGCGCTCACCGCTCTACTGGTCTGGGCTTTCTCAAGCAGCTCTTCAGGCGTCTCCGTCTCGGTTAGAACGAATTCGACACGGCAGCCTGAGCCATCAAACTCTGGCATCAAACCGTCGATGCTTTGCTCCTGCCTGCGCTTTATCTTGCGCAGGATCATGAGCGCTTCGTTCACCACAATTCTGTGCATCCAGGTTTTGAGGGCCGATCGACCCTCAAAACCGTCGATATTGGTCAATATCTTGGTAAAAGCGACCTGTACTGCATCTTCCGCATGGCCTTTGTCTTGCAAAATCCTGACAGCCACCGCCAACATCCACGCCATATTCGAGCGCACAAACGGCTCAAACTGCTCCACATCGACCAAGGGACCTTGTCGCCCTGTTCGTCCTTCTGATTGATCTAATCGCTGATCCAAACTCATCCAAATCCCAGATGTGCAAATCCCTCCTTGTCTTATACTCATTTCAAGTCGGAACCAATTGCCTTGCCCGAATATCATCTTTTTTGGCGCGGCCGATTACCGCCGATTGCAATCAAAACTCTTCCAAAGCAATGTATCCTTTGACAACAGTCGGCATCAAAGAACCGTGCCCGGATGATTGAGGGCAGGCAAAATGCAGGATTGATTTAATGATAACAACCACTAGAATCTTGGATTCGAGGCAGATTTTCGCCATAAAATGCAAAAGGGCTTAGCGATGAAAATAGCGCTGCGTTTGGCCACTTTAGTAGGTATGATTGTGATCGGCAGGGCCCCGGTGGCAGCGCAAGAACTGATTGTCGGTGCAGGACAAACACAGTTTTTTGATGAACTCTCGACGGACAGCGCGAAAGTGTCTCTGGAATACCGACATTCGCCGTTTTATCGGAGGGGCCGGATTGATCTTGCCTTGGCTGCCGCCGCGGTAGCGCATACCAGCGGCGATTTTTTTCTGGGTGGCGGTTTGTCTGCCCGGTATGCATTCCATCCCAAATGGTTCGTCGAGGCCAGCGTCATGCCCGGTGCCTATTGGGAAAATGAGCAAACGAACGATCTTGGCAGTACATTCGAAATACGCAGCCAACTGGCGCTTGGATACACTTTGAACAGCGGCAACCGGATTTCCGTTGGGATCTCTCACAAGTCCAATGCCAGCACCTCAGAAAGTAACCCGGGCGTTAATTCTCTGTCCGCGAGGTGGCACTTCACTTTTTGACGTGACCCATTTTTGGCACACTTTGCGCGACATTTGGGGCACTGATCACCCCACCACCAACCGCGGCGCGCACGCCGGTGGTCCCAGGACACGAGGTTGGCAAGCCTTTGACCACCCGCGCCGCTAAATAGGCGAATGCCTGCGCCTCAAGCATGTCGCCGTCCAACCCAACCGATTCTACAGCGACCACCGGACAATCCAGCGACACGTCCAGCATCTTCATCAACACCGGATTGTGGCGTCCGCCCCCCGTCACCAGCACACGCGCCGGTGGCGTTGGGCAATGGCGCATTGCCTCAACCACACCTGCGGCACACATTGCTGTCAGGGTTGCGGCCGCGTCTTCATCATTCAGTTCGTTGACCAAAGCGATCATTTCCTCAAAGTCATTTCTATCCAAAGACTTAGGCGGCACCCTTGAGAAATACGGCTCTGCCAGAAACAGCTCTAGCGCCCCATGTTCAACCTGGCCGCCGGCGGCGATTTTTCCGTCCTCGTCAAAGGGAAGTCCGCGTCGTGCCAGCAGCAAATCATTCACCGGCGCATTGGCCGGTCCTGTGTCAAATGCCAACAACGCCCCGTTATTCTCAGGCGCATCAAAGGATGGATCGACATAGGTCAGATTGCCGACACCGCCCAGATTGAGAAACACAACCGGGGCCTGCGCCCCCATCCATTTGGCACAGGCAAAATGATAAAACGGGGCTAAAGGCGCGCCCTCGCCGCCCATGTCCACATCCGAACTGCGGAAATCCCACACAACTTTGGTGTTCAGAGCACCTGCCAACAGGGACCCGTCCCCGACCTGCAACGTGCCTTGCGCCCGTGGCGCGTGGGCCAGAGTTTGTCCGTGAAAGCCAATCAGGTCGACGGGCTCAAACTCTGCCAGCACCTCCAGATGCGCCGCTTCGACCACCCGGGCCGCCGCAACAACCGCGTCGCCGTGCCACTGCCCGAGGCCTGCACGCAAAACAGTACGTTCTTGATCTGAATAGGCTCTATATGCGGTCGGACCAAAACCGAAGATATCGGTACCGTTGGTCTCGATCACCGCGGCATCAACCCCGTCCAGCGACGTCCCTGACATCGTCCCGAGGGCTCGTACCACACTTGCCTGTTTCGCGGCCTTATTCATGGCCTTTTCCTTTGCTTCACTGCCGCCTATACACTGCCTCGCAACCATGGCCAGAGGCAAGACATGACGTATCACCCCAAATCGGATTTCATCGCAGTGATGATGCAACGCGGCTTTCTCGCGGACTGCACCGATTATCAAGGTCTGGACGAGGCTCTGGTTAAAGGTGGGCAGCCCGGCTATATCGGTTTTGACGCCACGGCCAAGTCTCTGCATGTGGGATCACTCATCCAGATCATGATGCTGCGTTGGCTGCAAAAAACCGGCAACAAACCGATTACCCTGATGGGCGGCGGCACGACAAAAGTGGGCGATCCTTCGTTTCGCGCTGATGAACGCCCTTTGCTGACGCCAGCGGCGATTGACGACAACATCGCCGGCATCAAGCGTGTGTTTGAGAATTATGTGTCTTACGACGATAGCCCCACCGGCGCGCTGATGCTCAACAACGCGGAATGGCTGGACAATCTGAACTACCTCGATTTCCTGCGCGACATCGGGCGGCATTTCTCGATCAATCGGATGTTGTCGTTTGAGAGCGTGAAATCGCGGCTTGACCGCGAGCAATCTTTGTCATTCCTTGAGTTTAATTACATGATCCTGCAAGCCTATGATTTCATGGAGCTTCACCGCCGATACGGGTGCATCCTGCAAATGGGTGGATCAGATCAGTGGGGCAACATTGTCAATGGTATCGACCTCACCCGCCGCGTGATCGATGGCGAAGTCTACGGCCTTACATCGCCACTGCTCACCACATCTGATGGCAAGAAAATGGGAAAGTCGCAGTCGGGCGCCGTGTGGCTGAACCCTGACATGCTCAGCCCGTATGAATTCTGGCAATTCTGGCGCAATACAACCGACGCAGATGTTGGCCGGTTCCTCAAACTGTACACCGAGATGCCGGTCGACGAATGTGACCGGCTTAGTGCGCTGGCAGGGTCCGAGATCAACGAGGCCAAGGTGCGTCTCGCCAATGAAGTCACTACACTGCTGCACGGCGCCGGTGCGGCGCAGACCGCCGAAGCCACAGCCCGCGACGTCTTTGAAAAAGGCGGCGTCGGGGAAGATTTGCCAACCCTCACGCTGAGCGCGGCGGATGTTGCCGATGGCATCTCTGTGGTACAGTTGATCGTGAAATCAGGTCTGGCCGGGTCTGGCAAAGAGGCAAAACGCTTGATTGCTGAAAACGGTGCGCGTTTGGATGATGCACCGCTGACCAATGCCGGGTTGATGATTAATGCGGCTGCGCTGTCCAGTCCGATCAAACTAAGTGCGGGTAAGAAACGTCATGCTTTAGT
>RCNC010001698.1_pt1 | contig 14868 bp, 15 predicted proteins | sample 2041301 | NCBI WGS metagenome assembly RCNC01 (sample SAMN09708231, study PRJNA481090) | Marine sediment metagenome, whole genome shotgun sequencing project. | biome: marine sediment; feature: ocean; material: sediment; isolation source: Sewage treatment plant 13A marine sediment (STP13A) ... | reverse complement strand
CTGATCAGAAATGAGGAATTAATACCAGTTGATGGTATTCTCATAAATGGTCGTGCCCAAATTGATTATAGCTTTGTAACTGGAGAATCGGAAGCTGTTTTTAAGGAATCTGGTGATAAGATCTACGCCGGAGGCAAGCAATTGGAAAGTGCCATTGAGATGGATGTTTTAAAATCAGTCTCACAGAGTTACCTGACCCAACTATGGAGTAATACCGTTTTTAGTGACGACAAATCAAGTAAATTCCAAACACTAACCGATAGCATTGGAAAACGATTTACATGGGCCGTTTTAACCATTGCTTTTGTAGCAACAGCTTTTTGGCTGTATTTTGACAGTAGCAAGGCAATGAATGTTTTTACAGCCGTTCTAATTATTGCATGCCCATGTGCAATTGCGTTAGCAGCCCCATTTACCCTTGGAAATATGTTGCGGATTTTTGGGCGCAAAAAATTCTATTTAAAAGACACAAAAACCATTGAACAATTGGCTCAAATTGACACGGCAATTTTTGATAAAACAGGGACCATAACCACAACCCAAAAAAGCAGCGCAACCTATGAGGGTATGCGGCTTTCCTTTGAGGAGGAATCACTTTTGAAAAACACATTGCGAGCTTCGAACCATCCATTAAGTCGCACATTGTACGATTTGTTGGCAGCCCACAATATAGTGCCTCTTGATGAATATCAAGAACATTTAGGCCAAGGTTTAGAAGGCAAAAAAGATGATGGTCATATAAAAATCGGCTCTGCGGATTTCGTAGGTAATTCAATGGATACGGATCCCCAGAATACATCAGTTCACATAAGCAGTAATAATACCTATAAAGGGCGGTTTGTGTTTCACAATCACTACCGTAATGGTGTCTCCAGCGTATTCAAAGAAATGGACAACACCTTGGCTTTGGCTATTTTATCCGGTGATAATGAAGGTGAAAAAACCAGGCTCGAAAAAATATTGCCTAAGCTGACCCCAATGTATTTCAACCAAAAACCGGATGACAAATTAAATTTTATAAATTCACTTCAGAAACAGGGGAAAAAAGTAATGATGGTTGGTGACGGATTAAACGATGCCGGGGCCTTGGCGCAGAGCGATGTGGGTATCGCCATTTCCGAAAATGTGAATGTTTTTTCTCCTGCATGCGACGGAATTCTTGATGCTTCAAAATTTGAACAGCTCTATAAATATATTGTTGCATCAAAAAAAGCAATGAAAATCATTAAACTAAGTTTTTTATTGTCATTTTTATATAATATTATAGGGTTGTATTTTGCAGTAACAGGGCAATTAGAACCTGTAATTGCAGCAATTTTAATGCCCTTAAGCTCTATTAGCGTCGTTGGGTTCACAACCTTGGCAACTAGTGTTATAGGAAAAAAATTAAAATAATATAAAAAAAATGACAAAAATCATTTTTTGAACTTTGTCAGAAATGTAGTTTTACGTCGAAATTCAGGTATGGTATGAGTGTTATTTATGTGTTATTGACTATCAGCATTATTGTTGCGATAGGCTTTTTCGCAGCGTTTATAATTTCGGTCAGGAGTGGACAGTACGATGATACGTATACGCCCTCTGTGCGTATGCTTTTTGAAGATGAATTGGTAAAAGACCCTTCTTCAACTTCTTCAACAAAAAATGATGACGAGAATAAATCAATCCAACTAAATAAAAGTCAAAAATTGTAATTATGGAAGTACAACAGTTCTATTACGATAACAAAATCGTAAAAAATTTCATCTATGCCACCATGCTATGGGGAATTGTAGGGATGTCAGTAGGTCTACTCTTGGCCTTCATGTTCCTTTTTCCGAACGTGACCGATGGTATCTCTTGGTTGAGTTTTGGTCGTTTAAGACCCTTGCATACCAATGCCGTAATATTCGCCTTTGTAGGTAATGCGATATTTGCTGGGGTATACTACTCGACCCAAAGGTTGTTGAAGGCGCGGATGTACAGCGATTTCTTGAGTAAGTTTAACTTCTGGGGATGGCAATTGATTATCGTAGCTGCAGCTATTACCCTACCCTTAGGGTATTCAACTTCAAAAGAGTATGCAGAATTAGAGTGGCCTATAGATATAGCTATTGCTTTGGTCTGGGTAGCTTTTGGGGTTAACTTAATTGGCACAATGATAAAGAGAAGACAGCGTCATTTATATGTCGCCATCTGGTTCTACGTTGCCACATTTGTAACAGTTGCCGTATTACATATTTTCAATAGTTTGGAATTACCGGTCAGTGCTCTAAAAAGTTACTCAGTATATGCCGGCGTGCAAGATGCCTTGGTGCAATGGTGGTACGGACATAATGCGGTAGCATTCTTTTTGACCACACCGTTCTTAGGTCTTATGTATTATTTTGTGCCTAAAGCTGCAAACAGACCTATTTATTCCTATAGACTATCCATAGTACACTTTTGGTCTTTGATATTTATCTACATCTGGGCAGGACCACACCACTTGTTATATTCTGCCTTACCTGACTGGGCGCAGAACGTAGGTGTTGCCTTTTCAGTAATGTTGATTGCGCCGTCTTGGGGTGGTATGATCAACGGATTATTAACACTTCGTGGCGCTTGGGATAAAGTAAGAACAGACCCAACCCTAAAATTCATGGTTGTTGCGATTACCGGTTATGGTATGGCCACTTTTGAAGGCCCAATGCTTTCTCTTAAAAACGTAAACGCCATTGCTCACTTCAGTGACTGGATCATTGCCCACGTACACGTTGGCGCGTTGGCATGGAACGGATTCTTGACCTTTGGTATGATCTATTGGTTAATCCCTAAAATGTTCAAAACAAGGTTGTTTTCTATCGGATTAGCCAACTTCCATTTCTGGATTGGCACCTTAGGTATAATTCTATATACATTACCAATGTATGTTGCTGGTTTTACCCAAGCACTTATGTGGAAGGAATTTAACCCTGACGGAACATTGGCTTACGGTAACTTCTTGGAAACCGTAAACGAAATTATTCCTATGTATTGGATGCGTGCCATTGGTGGTAGTCTTTATATCCTTGGTGCAATTGTTATGATTTACAATGTGATCATAACCATTAGATCTGGCAGCAAGGTTGAGGATGAACTAGCCGAAGCAGCTGCATTAACAAGAGTTTCTAAAAGCAGAACCGCTGGTGAAACTTTCCATACTTGGTTAGAACGTAAACCAATTCAATTAACCATATTAGCAACAGTAGCCATATTAATCGGTGGTTTGATCGAGATAGTTCCGGTCATAATGGTAAAATCGAATATCCCCACCATCACAAGTGTTAAACCCTATACTCCACTCGAATTGGAAGGAAGGGACCTTTACATTAGAGAAGGTTGTGTGGGTTGTCACTCTCAAATGGTACGACCTTTCAGAAGTGAGGTTGAACGCTATGGTGAATATGCAAAAGCAGGTGAATTTGTTTACGACCACCCATTCTTATGGGGTAGTAAACGTACTGGTCCTGACTTATTACGCATTGGGGGGAAATATTCAGATAGCTGGCATTTTAACCATATGTATGATCCACAGAGTACTTCTTCAGGTTCCATTATGCCTGCATATCAATGGTTAGTGCTTGACGAGCATGATCGTAGCAATATACAAGGTAAAATGGAGGCCATGGTTAGTTTGGGTGTTCCATATACGGAAGAGGAAATCGCCGACGCGCCAAATAGTATGGATGCACAAGCGGCCACCATTGAAAAAAATCTTTATGCTGATCCAGACTTTGCAAGAAACTATGATGCTAGTAAAAAAGATGCAGAGGAAAATGGATTGGAATTCGTTGAAATGAAAGATCGAGAAATAGTTTCACTCATTGCCTATTTGCAACGATTAGGAACTGATATCAAGGTCAAGGAAACAGGAGAACTTTTATCTGAAAACAAGTAAGTTATGCTGAAATTCGTAAAAAACCATATGGAAAGTATAGAGGGCATAGCCACCTATCCGATGATATCATTACTCATATTCTTTGTCTTTTTTGTACTGCTTTTCTTATGGGTATTTACCGCACGTAAAGAGTACATCAAAGAAGTAAGTGAATTACCCTTAGAAGATAACAACCAAAATAATAAACAAGCATTATGAAAAATATGTCACCTTGGTGGATTAGAATCCCCGTAATCTTCTTCATCATTCTTGGATTGATGGAGTACTTTATAGACTCTGGTGAAAAACCAGCCATCCTAGAATACCCGATCACACAATTCTTTATGTTGATGGTCTTGTTGATATTGATAGCTATAGAATTGATTTTGAAATCAATTGAGAACGTTATGTTCCAAACCTTATCAGAAGAAGCCAAAGAACGCTATCTAGAGGGGAAATCATCGCAATACGAATGGGCCTGGGGCAAAAAAGTTTGGAGTAAACTTACGGGTAACAAACCTATTGAGAAAGAAGGTGAGATAATCCTGGACCATAATTATGATGGTATTCGAGAATTAGACAATGAGCTTCCACCTTGGTGGGTTTGGATGTTCTATGCCACAATTATCTTTGGTGTTGTTTATTTAGTTCGTTTCCATATTGTTGGGGATTATGATCAAGATTTGGAATATGAACAAGAAGTGGCTGCAGCAACACTGGCCATAGAGGAATACAAGAAAACAGCTAAAGATTTAGTTGATGTCAATACAGTTGAGTTATTAACCGAAGCTTCTGACTTAAGTGCCGGTAAAGCAATATTTGAAAGTACATGTGTTGTATGTCATATGGCTGATGGTGGTGGCGGTATTGGACCGAACCTAACAGATGAAAACTGGATATTAGGTGGAGGTATAAAAAATGTTTTCAATACTGTTGCTGAAGGTGGTAGAGATGGTAAAGGCATGGTTGCTTGGAAGCAAGTACTTAAGCCAGTTGAAATGGCGCAGGTTTCTAGTTATCTATTGACATTCCAAGGAACAACTGCAGCTAACCCAAAAGCACCAGAAGGTGATGTTTGGGTAGATGAGAATTAACCTTTTGAAGAAGCAACTGATTCTGTTACAGTTGCAATCAATGAATAGTATTCTTTTTCAATAAAAGAAGATTAGATAATGTCTCAAGACAGTGAAAATTTTAGGGATTCAATAGGTACGATTAGCGAAGAAGGCAAACGTGCCTGGGTTTTCCCAAAGAAACCTAGTGGTAAATTTTACAAGTACAGAAAATGGGTTAGTTACTTTTTACTGACTTTTTTAATACTGTCACCATTTGTAAAGATTAACGGAAACCAATTTTTAATGTTCAATGTATTGGAGCGTCGTTTCAATATATTCGGTTTTCCATTTTGGCCACAAGACTTTCACCTGTTCGTGGTCTCAATGATAATTGGGGTTATTTTCATTGCGTTATTTACGGTAGCCTTTGGCCGTATTTTCTGTGGATGGATGTGCCCTCAAACTATTTTTATGGAAATGGTCTTCCGAAGAATAGAATTCTGGATAGATGGTGACCGTGGTGCTCAAATGCGATTGGACCGCCAACCATGGAATGCCGAAAAAATCAGAAAACGTGTCCTAAAATGGCTTGTCTTCTTTGTAATTTCCTTTCTGATTGCCAATGTATTTTTGGCTTATTTAATAGGCAGTGACAGATTGATCCAATACATCATAGATGGCCCAATGTCACATACAAGTACGTTGGTTGCCTTATTGGTGTTTACAGCAGTATTCTATTTCGTCTTCGCATGGTTCAGAGAGCAAGTATGTATTATTGCCTGCCCTTATGGGAGAATGCAAGGGGTGCTGTTAGATAATAAATCTATTATAGTAGCCTATGACCATAAGCGTGGTGAAGGTGAGAATGGTAGGAAGAAAATTCGCAAGAATGAAGATCGTGAGGCACTTGGCCATGGAGATTGTATTGATTGTAAGCAGTGCGTACATGTGTGTCCTACCAATATTGACATTCGAAACGGCACTCAATTGGAGTGTATAAACTGTACGGCGTGTATTGATGAGTGTGATACCATAATGGAGAAAGTAAATCTTCCGAAAGGCTTGATTCGTTATGCTAGTGAGAACGAAATAACCAAAAAAGAGAAATTCAAGTTTACGCCAAGGCTCAAAGGATACTCGGCTGTATTGGTCATTTTAACTGGTGTTCTTATCGGCATGCTTTTCTTACGAAATGATTTGGAAGCGAATATTCTTAGACTTCCTGGTCAATTGTATGAGCATAAAGAAGGAAATATCATCAGTAACGTTTATACCTATAAATTGATCAATAAAACCACAAAGGAAATTACCGATGTAAGCTTTAAACTTTTATCCCATAACGGAACAATTGAGTTGGTCACGCATGAGAATTTTGAGGTGCCGGCACAAGATTTAGCTGAGGGCACATTATTCGTGGAAATAAATAATTCCGCACTTAATGGCGACAAAGACAAATTGAAAATCGGAGTTTATAGTGGTAATGAATTAATCGAGACAACAACAGCCAGATTTTTGGCGCCTAGAAGTTATAATTAGTAGCGTTATCTCATTTAAAAATAAATTATGAAAATAAATTGGGGAACTGGAATTGTACTGGCATTTATTGGCTTCATAGGATTTATACTATTTTTTGTAGTAAAAATGAGCATGGATGATCGTGCCAACCATGATTTGGTCACAGAAGAATATTACAAAGCAGAATTAGGCTATCAAAAAGAAATTGATGCAGAGACCAACGCAAATAACTTATCCTCAAAATTGAAAATCCAGAAAACCCCTGAGGGATTGGTTGTAGAGTTTCCAAACGATATAAATCTAGAAAAAATAAAAGGCACAGTGTCCCTATACAGACCGTCCAATAAACACTTGGATTTTGACTTACCCATAAGTTTATCCAATGCACATTTGCTCATACCTGACAAACGTTTGTTGGATGGTCGCTGGGACATTAAAATTACGTGGCAATACCAGGACAAACCCTATTTATTCAAAAAAAACATAACCTATTAATCCATGTTAATATCAGCAATAGCTTTAGGTCTTATGGGGAGTCTCCATTGTGTTGGAATGTGCGGCCCGATAGCCTTTATGCTACCCGTTGATAGAACTAATAATTTCAAGAAATTTATCCAAATTCTAGTTTACCACTTAGGAAGGTTACTTGCTTATGGTCTTATTGGTTTAGTTTTTGGTCTGTTGGGTAAAGGTCTTTATGTATTTGGCATGCAACAAAAACTTTCTATCATTATTGGAGTTTTAATGATTGTCATAGTGCTTATACCTTATAATACTATTGGAAAATATAACCTTTCGAAACCAGTATTCAGAATTATCTCCAAATTAAAAAGCAGGTTAGGCCAGGAACTAAAGAAGAAAAAACCCGATACGTTTCTGACCATCGGTTTCTTAAACGGTTTTCTGCCTTGTGGTTTGGTCTACATGGCCCTTTTCGGAGCAATTGCTATGGGCAGTGCTTTAGAAGGCAGCCTATATATGGTTCTATTTGGCCTCGGGACTATTCCTCTGATGACAACGGCCATATATATGAGCAGTTTATTAAAGCGCGGGGCTAAGAGAAGAATTCAACAATTAATTCCAGTTTTTGTAGTAGTAATAGGCATACTTTTTATTCTTCGCGGAATGGGATTAGGTATTCCTTACATTTCTCCAAAACCCGTAACAGAGATGGTATCAAGTACTATGGAGTGCCAACCTTGAAATTTTGTAATTCGTTTGTATTGATTTATCAAGAATACTTGAATAGTATTCTTTGCTGACCATACGATAAATTCAAATTAGGGCTTGTACTAAGTCGATAAAAAAATAAGTGATAACCGAATAGGATTTTTAATTTTAAAAATAATAATATGGACAATTCATTCAAAAAAGTTTCAATTGAAGAGGCAATATCAATTGTAAAATCTGGTGATCGCGTTTTTGTTCAAGGAGCCGCAATGACCCCCAATACACTAGTAAATGCGTTGTGCGAAAATAGATATAAGGAACTCGAGAATGTCGAAGTCATATCCATACATACAGATGGGGAAGTAAAATATGCTATTCCGCCTTACAGCCGAGCTTTCAAAATCAACAGCTGTTTTGTTGGTGGAAATGTGAGAAAAGCGGTCAACACAAACCAAGGAGATTATATACCCATTTTTCTAAGTGAAATTGGATTGTTATTCAGAAGGAATATTTTACCACTGGATGTTGCCATTGTTCAGGTTTCCCCTCCCGACCGCCACGGATATTGCTCCTTGGGGGTATCGGTTGATGTTACGTTACCTGCTATTCAAACGGCAAAAAAAGTAATCGCCCAAGTAAATCCTCACGTACCAAGGACCCATGGCGATGGTATAATCCACGTTCGTAATATAGACTACGCCATTGATGTAAATGACCCCATACATACCTACAATCCGACAGGATTATCTGAAACTGACAAACTAATTGGGAAGCATGTTGCAGAACTCATTGAAGATGGGGCTACTTTGCAATTAGGTATCGGCAATATTCCGAATGCCGTATTGAATAATTTGCAAAATCATAAGAGACTAGGTGTACATACTGAGATGTTTTCAGACGGACTCTTACCTTTGATTGAAAAGGGTATCGTTACCGGAGAGGACAAAGTCATGAACATTAGAAAAATAGTCACCGCATTTGCAGCCGGTTCGCAAAAGCTGTATGATTTTATCGATGATAACCCTTTGGTACAATTCAAAGAAGCTGCTTATACCAATGACACGGCAGTAATCAAAAGAAACCCAAAAGTTACTGCAATCAACAGTGCTATTGAAATAGACCTTACTGGGCAAATCTGTGCAGATAGTATTGGTTATCGACATTTTTCCGGTGTAGGTGGCCAAATGGACTTTATTAGAGGTGCTAGACTTTCTGAAGGAGGTAAACCTATCTTTGCCTTAGCTTCACAAACGGGTAAAGGGGTGTCAAAAATAACCCCCCATTTGAGAGAGGGAGCTGGTGTAACCACTACAAGAGCGCATGTTAATTATGTAGCTACTGAATACGGTGTTGTGAGTCTGTTTGGCAAAAACCTGCATCAGCGTGCGAAGGCACTAATCTCGATTGCCCATCCTGAACACAGGGAGGCATTAAGTAAAGCGGCCTTTGAAAGATTTGAAAGATAAGTTTAAAGCAAGCAAATACAATTAAATCCCATTCCTAAAAGAAAAATCATGGAATTTTTTCAAGGGAACGGGATTTTTTATTTACATTTGTTAACCGTTTAGTTAAACCATATAGTTAATGAAAGATTCGGGTACCGAAGCAACTATTTTAAATGCAGCAATAACCATATTCCAAAAAAAAGGTATGGCAGGTGCACGCATGCAGGAAATTGCGGATGAGGCCCAAATAAACAAAGCCATGCTGCACTATTATTTCAGAAATAAACAGCAGTTATTCGAAGCCGTCTTTATGCAAGCCTTTCGAAAATTGGCTCCTCAGCTAAACCTCATATTTGCATCTGAGGATGGTGTTTTTGAAAAAATCAAAAAATTCACTTCAAACTATATTGATTTTATCATTGAAAATCCATATTTGCCTGCCTTTGTCATACAGGAGCTGAACAACAATCCTGAATTTGTGACGAAATTCATGTCGCATGATGGCAAACCAGACCCAAGACCTTTCTTGAGTCAGATTGAAGAAGAAATCAAAGCAGGAAATATTAAGGAAATACCTCCGAAGCAATTGTTGTTAAACCTTTTATCACTTACCATTTTTCCGTTTGTTGGTGAAGTAATGATTAAGGTAATAATGAATATTTCAGATGTTGAATTTCGACAATTGATTGAAGAACGTAAAACTTTGATTGCCGAACAATTAATAAGTAGTATTAAAATATAATCGGTTTCATAGTTATTGAACAAACAAGACAAGAAATATGGAAAATTTAAAAACCCATAGCATAAAAACAATAAGCCTATTGCTCTTTCTGGTTCTGCCTTTAACCATTGTGGCACAACAAACACTCACCCTAGATGAGTGCTTTGAAATGGTTACAAAGAATTATCCTCTGGCGAAACAGTCCGATTTATTGAATGATAAAGCAAATCTGGATATTGAGGCAATAAACACGGGCAAATTGCCCCAACTGGATATAAACGCACAGGCCACTTATCAATCCGATGTTACAAGTATACCAATTCAACTTCCAAATGCAACCGTAGAGCCTCCTAATAATGACCAATACAGGGCAACACTGGCTATAAGCCAATCAATTTACAATGGCGGACTTATAGATGCCTCTGTTAAAGTAAAGGAAGCGACAGCCAAAGTTGACCAACAAGAGGTAGAAATAAACCTATACGGGTTGAAAAACAGGGTCAACCAACTCTATCTTTCAGTTCTACTTCTACAAGAAAACAAAGCATTATTGGGAGCCAAGGAAAAACAACTTCAAACCCGTATAAATGAAGTCAAAGCAGAGGTTGAATACGGCACGCTTTTGCCCTCTTCTGCCGATGCCCTTGAAGTGGAACTCCTAAAAATAAAACAAAATTATTCAGAATTGGATTATTCCAAATCGGATTTAATACAAAGATTATCGCTATTGATTGACAGAGAACTGAACATAGATGTGGCTTTGCAACGGCCGGAGGTTTTTACAGCACCCCCAAAGGAAGCCATCAGACCTGAACTTATGTTTTTCGAGCTCCAAAAAGAGCAAATCGATTTTTCTTCCGAATTACTCACAAAAACAAATAGTCCAAAAATAAGTGCCTTCGCCCTAGGAGGTTATGGAAATCCTGGACTGAACATGCTCGACAACTCCTTCAAAACTTTTTATATGACAGGACTGCGGTTGAACTGGAATATTTTCGATTGGAATAAGACGAAGACCGAAAAGCAATCCCTCCAAATCAATAAAGATATTATCAATACTCAAAAAGAGACTTTTGAACTCAACAACAACCTTGAAATTGTTAATCTACAAACCGAAATTGATAAGTTACAGGAGCTGATAGTCCTAGACGAGGCAATTATTTCCCTTCGTGAAAACATGGTAAAGTCTGCCGAATCACAATTAATAAATGGGGTGATTACCTCCTCGGCATTTATCTCGGAGTTTACGGATCTATACGAGGCCAAAAGCAATCTGAACCTAAACAAAACACAATTATTGATGCAACAGATTCAATATCAAATTACTAAGGGAACTTATGGAAAGAATTAATTCTGATCCTATTAAAAAAGACTAAAACGATGAAAAAAGTAGAAATAAGCATAATCACATTTATCTGGATCACTTTAATGGCATGTAACGGCAATGGTGACAAGGCAGACGGCTACGGGAACTTTGAGGCCACGGAAACCACAATATCGTCTGAAGCCAATGGAAAACTATTGTCCTTTAGTGTGGAAGAAGGCATTACACTGAATAAAAATGCAATTGTTGGCATAGTAGATACCGTGCAATTATCCTTAAAACGGGATCAGTTACTGGCTGCAAAGAATACAGTCTTTTCTAAATCCAAGAATGTCCTCTCGCAACGACAAGTATTAAAAGAACAGCTAAAGGTGGCCGTAAACGACCAGAAAAGGATAAAGAACTTGATTAAGGATAAGGCAGCAACAACGAAACAATTAGATGATATAAATGGTCGAATCGATATATTAAAACAACAGATGAAAGGTGTGGAAACCCAGAATGCGCCTATTGTAAATGAGGTTAAAAGCATAGAGATACAAACCCAACAAATTGAGGATCAAATTGAAAAAAGCATCATTAGAAATCCCTTAAAAGGAACTGTTTTGGTCAAATATGTTGAACCCAACGAGATAACTGCTTTTGGAAAGCCCTTGTACAAAATTGCCGATTTGGATGAAATGACCTTACGTGTCTATATCAGCGAGACTCAATTGGCATCGATCAAAGTGGGTCAAGAAGTTACGGTCAAAATCGATGCAGGAGAACAAATGAAATCGTATGTTGGAAAAGTAAGCTGGATTTCAGATACTGCCGAGTTCACGCCCAAAATAATACAGACCAAGGAGGAACGTGTAAACCTGGTATATGCAGTAAAGATCAAGGTGAAAAATGATGGCAGCCTCAAAATAGGTATGCCTGCAGAAATGTGGATTGAAAACGAAGATGAATAGCCAGAAGAGAATTAACGCAACAAAAACATAATGAAAATCACACAGATCACCGCAGTGGTACTGGCCGGATTCATAGGTATCATGTCTATCATCTCAGGGTCATCGGTACTTTTAGGGTTTCGAGAGGTTGGATATAGGGTTTTGAACGAACTTGTAGTTTACAATGTTGCCCTCGGGGTTTTATCCGTTATTACGGCATTCCTGATTTGGAAACATGTTTTGCTTTCCAAAAAAATGATATTCCTGATTCTTATTTTTCATGGATCTGTCCTGGCCTATCTATACTTCTTCAGTGAAACGGTTGCCATGGAAAGTATAAAAGCAATGACTTTTAGAGTGGCTATTTGGTTGATGATTTTCATTTTAGTACAACTCGGACATTTAAAAAAAACGAACACTATTAATACTTGAATAATGAAAAAAACAATAATTACAGTGATAGCCCTTTTCTTTATAGTGGCAGGTTGCAAGGAAATCAAGAACAAAAATGCCGCACAGGACGAAACAACGGATACAGAAACGATTGACTATAAAAACCATACCAAAACTCCAAATGAATTGAACAACGATTGGGTCAACGTAATCGTGCTGAACAACGATATTAAATGGCAAGCGAACATAGAGACCACAGAAGGTGTTATGAAAATGTTGTCATTGATAGAGGAAAACCAAACTATTAACATTGAAGATTATATAAAGTTGGGAAATAGCTTAAACGAAGTTAAAAATACCGTTGTTAAGGAATGTACTATGGAAGGGGCATCGCACGATAACCTCCACGTTTGGCTGCATCCCCTTATCAAAAAAATAGAACTGCTCCAGAAGATACAAAATGCTGAAGAAGGGGCACAATTGACTTCCAACATCAAAATGCACTTGGAGGGATACTACGATTATTTTAACTAAGGACATCGGCATCAGAATTTTTTAATCTAAAAACGAAATGGGCATATCCGTAAAGAACATTAGCAAATCATACGATAAGGTTATGGCCTTGAAAGATATTTCCTTCGAGGTAAAATCCGGGGAATTGTTCGGCTTGATAGGCCCTGACGGAGCTGGGAAAACCACTCTGTTCCGTATCCTGACCACTTTGTTGATTGCGGATGAAGGGGAAGCCACAGTGGCAGGGTACGATGTCGTCAAAGATTATAAGTCCATCAGAAATCATGTAGGTTATATGCCAGGACGATTCTCCCTCTACCAAGATCTGACCGTGGAGGAAAACCTGAACTTTTTTGCCACTATTTTTGGAACAACGATTGAAGAGAACTACGATCTTATCAAAGATATTTATGTGCAAATAGAACCTTTTAAAGACCGCAGAGCGGGAAAACTTTCAGGAGGGATGAAACAAAAACTGGCCTTGTCCTGTGCGTTGATCCACAAGCCAAAAGTATTGTTCCTGGATGAGCCAACTACAGGTGTAGATCCTGTTTCCCGTAAGGAATTTTGGGAGATGTTGAAACGCCTACAGGAGAAAAATATCACCATTCTTGTCTCGACACCCTATATGGATGAGGCTGCGCTCTGTGATCGAATAGCCTTAATAGCAGATGGTAAAATTTTACAAATCGATACGCCAGAATCCATCATCTCCTATTTTCCAAAGAAAATTTATGAAGTAAAAACTTCGGATACCTACAAATTGATTCAAGATCTAAGCGTTTATCCCCAAACCCATAGTGCGTATCCGTTTGGAGAATACCTGCATTTTACAAGCAAAACAGCTGACTTTAAAGAAGAAGATTTAGTTTCTTTTTTAACGGTAAAAAATCATATTGATATTGAAGTCCTCAAAACCGAACCAACTATTGAGGATACATTTATGGAATTGTCCAAATGAAGAAAGAAAATGCCATACAAGTAGAAAACCTGACCAAAATGTTTGGCGATTTCACCGCGGTCAACAATATCTCTTTTCAAGTGGGCAAAGGTGAGGTTTTTGGATTTTTGGGAGCCAATGGGGCAGGAAAGACTACGGCAATGAAAATGTTGATTGGCATACTAAAACCAACATCTGGTAGTGCACAAGTAGCAGGGTTTGACGTAAAAACCAATGCGGAAGATGTAAAGAAAAGTATAGGCTATATGAGTCAGCGCTTTTCTCTTTACAACGACCTGACCATAAAAGAGAACATTACTTTTTTTGGTGGAATCTACGGACTTAAAAAATCGGTCATCAAAGAAAAGACCCTTTTGCTAATTGATGAATTGGGTCTACATGATGAGGCTAATAAATTGGTAGGATCACTACCGCTTGGATGGAAGCAGAAAGTGGCTTTTTCCGTATCACTTTTGCATAATCCCCAGATTATTTTTTTGGATGAACCAACAGGAGGTGTAGACCCAATCACCCGTCGACAATTTTGGGAAATGATCTATCGGGAAGCCCACAAGGGTAAAACCATATTCGTGACCACCCATTATATGGATGAGGCCGAATACTGTGATCGGGTTTCTATCATGGTAGAAGGTAGAATCGAGGCTTTGAACACACCAAAGAATCTAAAAACACACTACAAAGTGGACTCCATGAACGAGGTTTTCTTAAAACTGGCCCGGAACATAGAATAAAATGATGCAATGAAACGATTTATTGGATTCATAAAAAAAGAGTTTTACCATATTTTTAGGGACAGACGTTCGCTGTTCATCCTATTTGGAATGCCCATTGTTCAGGTATTACTATTTGGTTTTGCGATTACGAATGAAATCAATAATGTGGACATTGCCATATTGGACCATTCCAAAGATGCCACCACAAAGGAAATTATCAATAAAATAGCTGCTTCAAAATATTTCAGC
>RCNC010001697.1_pt1 | contig 14871 bp, 18 predicted proteins | sample 2041301 | NCBI WGS metagenome assembly RCNC01 (sample SAMN09708231, study PRJNA481090) | Marine sediment metagenome, whole genome shotgun sequencing project. | biome: marine sediment; feature: ocean; material: sediment; isolation source: Sewage treatment plant 13A marine sediment (STP13A) ... | reverse complement strand
ATTGTCGATGTCCTGGTTAGTGTCCGTCCAGAAATAGGCAGTTTGGGTCGAGATCAAGGCTTTCGAAAAATTTTACCGGAGGCGCCCTGAAAGAAGTGCCCTTGGGGTGCATATGTTTGATATTCCGAGGATAATATTTTTCAAATAACGCAGATATCGGGCAAATTGGTCATTTATGGATGGGCACTGGTTAGTTTTACCCGTCCATGACGAGCAACGATGATTGCCCTTGAGTCTCGGGGGCGGGAAAAATCCATTTGCTGACGGTTCCCTGGAAACGGCTTTGGTTTCATGGTAAAATTTGCAGGAGATGAGCGGGCAACAGGTTGAAATCCTGCGGAGAATAAGGCCCAGATTGGAACGCTACGCTATGATATCAATCGGATAAATAGCGATGCCAAGATTGATGAACTCGTAAAAAGTCACCTTTCCGACGGATTCGTAAAGAGCCCGAGATCAAGGCTTGCGAATCCTTAAGGAATGAGGCGTACTTACGGTACGCCGCAGTGACGAAGGATGAAGCGTAACGCAGATATCGGGCTTCTTTACGAATCCGTCAAGATTTAATTCGCTATCATTAAATATAGTTTTAATTGATGCGTAGCTATTTTCTGTGCTTTCAAGTCTTCAATTTCGAGAATTCTGAAACGGATTCCGCCATCCGCATGTTGTTGGATTGCGAATTCTAATTTCAATGTAAAGCCTTCCATTTGAAAACTCGGAGGCGTATTGTAAGCTTTTTTCAATGAGGACTTAACTCTTTTTATGGGCTCAACCAGGCCGCGGGAAATTTCCGGGGAAAAGCCGGATGAGTCGCTTGGCTGAAATGAAAAACTGAGATTATGATATGATTTAGATGTCGACGGTTCATCTTCAAACCCATTGCTCAATCCGACAATTTTAACAGCTATTGCACCCTTTTCTGTTTCTGTTGAATCAACAGTTAAGGCCACTTTAACCGTCTCGATGGTAAACTTGGGGCTCCCCAATTCAGAAATATTGGCTGTATTGATTTCATTTTTAATGGCGGTGATTATCTCATCGATTTCAAATTCGCCAGCTTGAGCGATGCGGATAGGCGACAGGTTAACTGCGACCAGAAGCAATATGATAAAAACGATGAATGGTATACCGCGTGGCTTGATCATTTTAACTATTTTCCTTAGTGATTAAATGGATCTTAACCCTTTTATTATCCGGATGGGCGGTAGCGCCTAATAACAGGATGACTTTCCATAGTTAATCCTGCATCGTCCTGATTGTCAACAACGCAGCAACTCCTTGACAAGAAAAGGAATCTCTGCAAACTTGTAGACGTCTTGCCGTCGGTAGGACCATTCAACAACCAAAGGAGTCGGTGACCATGAAGGGGATCGTCTATCTGCTCGGCTTCGGGCACATCGCCATCTGTTCTTATTGGGTTCTGTATACCAGGCAGACCGTCGCTGCACTCAAAGGGGTGTTCCAGACATACTCGCTTAAATACCTGGCAGCCATCCCAGCCGTGTTTGGACTCCTGTTCCTCGTCTCCGCATCATCCACCACCTACCCATGGGTATTCCGTATCATCGCCCTGCTGGCCTTTTGTGAAGCGGCCGTGGCGTTTGCAGACCCTCAACAAATCTACAGCCGAATGCTCGACTGGTACTTTCAGAATGTATCTGATCAGACGAACCGATTGTTTGGAATCATCGGCATCGTCTTTGGAACCGTCATTCTGACCTGGATATAACAGATTGGAGATTTATGCATGGCACTGACAAAAAAAGACATCGTCGATCGGATGCAGGCGGAACTCGGATTTCTCAGAAACCAATCCGTTGAGATCACCGAATCCCTTCTTGAACTCATCAAGGCAACCCTGGAATCCGGCGATGATGTCCTTGTTTCCGGCTTCGGCAAATTCTGTGTGAAGGAAAAAAAAGAACGAAAAGGCCGCAATCCCGCTACCGGTGAAGATCTGATGTTGAAACCAAGGCGGGTGGTGACGTTCAAGTGGTCAGGCAAATTAAGGGAAAAGGTGGACGGGAAATGAATACTGCGCGCAATCGCCGCCGATATCCTCGCCACAAGGCGCTATTCAGTGCGAAATATACAGCCAAAGAGGGAGCTTATCGGGATTTAATCCAAGATGTTTGTCCCGGCGGTGTGTTTGTATGCACCAGGCGGAAGATCGTCCAGGGCCGCACCATTAACGTCCAATTCCCGATTTTAGTGTTCAATAAAAGGCTTAGTTTGATGGGCACAGTGGTGCGGTGCAATGCCACGGGCTTTGCGGTCAAGTTCGACAAACCAATTGACGAGAATATTTTCAATGCAGGTGACTGGGGAGTGACATGTGCGGAAGATTCGTTGGATTCAGAAGACTTGAAGAATTGATTGAACACTTCCCCATTGATGTGGCAAACGTCAACGTTTCGCCCAGCTACAACGTCGCTCCCACCCAGGAGATACTCGCCATTGTCCGGCATGACGACCGGAACCACCTGGAGAAACTTCACTGGGGACTGGTTCCGTTCTGGGCGAAGGATGCCACCAACGGCAGCCGGATGATCAACGCCCGGTCTGAAACCGTAGCTGCCAAACCCAGCTTTCGAACGGCATTCAAGTGGCGCAGATGCCTGATCCTCGCCGATGGATTCTACGAGTGGAAGGGGGAAAAAGGAAATAAGCAGCCAATGTTTCTGACGCTGCCCGACAGCCGCCCGTTCGCATTTGCAGGCCTGTGGGAGGCCTGGGATGACAGGGGAAAAGAGCCAACCGCCTATCGTTCCGGCAGCATCCTTACCAGAGAAGCCAGTGAATCGGTCATGCCGATACACAACCGAATGCCGGTGATTTTAAAACCGGGAGCTTTTGATGTCTGGCTCAGTCGCGACAACCAGGACGTCCGGTTGCTCCAGGATATCATCCAGAACGAGGTCTATACCGAACTCAAAAGTGTTCGCGTGTCCAGACAGGTCAACTCGGCAAAGGTTGACCGGCCGGGCAACATACGGCCATTGGAACCGGGCGCCAAGGGATAGGACGGTTCGCCTGATTCAATGACCGTGGCGTGATGGCGATCCCACCGGCAGTCATCTTTACGATCTTTGCCAACGATTAACCCTTTGCCCGGTTTGCCTTATTCACCCCCGCCGATCACCGACACTCGGGAGGTGTCTGTGTGCAGTTGGTCTTTTTCAGACGATCGGTGTATCTCTCCCAGAACCCCTTTTTGGTTTTTGCGTCCGCTGCGTCAAATTTGCGCCGGCACTCGTCCGAGCAGAAATAATGGGTGCCTTTGTCGTCATTGGCGGTAAATTGCACCTTGCGAGGATCAAAGGTTTTGCCGCAGACGGGATCCACGGCGGTTTCCGGAATCGTGTTGGTTTGGGTCATGAGACAACCTCCTTGCACGTGATGGGTTGCTGAATGTCCAGCTGTGGCCGCTTTTGCTGACTTTCTAACTATAATAATACCATTTTTTCATTTCGCACGTCCAGACCTGCTCAGGTCAGGGCAACCTGCCTATCGTGACATATCTGATCGTCAAGTAATCCTCACTTCTCATTTATTGATGCGCGGTTACCCTGCAGGCAGTCAGCTTGAAGGGTGCAATCTTTGAGTCGGGATCCAGCTCATCGCGGGTCAGTTCGTTCACCGGCGATTCGCCAAAGTGAAACGGCATGAAGAGTTCGCCCGGCAGGACATCATTACTGGCTTTTAACCGCGTTGAGATCTCGCCTTGTCGGGAAGCGACTTTTACACGCGCACCATTTTTCAGGCCGATCCTTTTAACATCTTCGGGATGAATGAGGACGTAGGACCGGTTGGAAAAATCCGTCAGCGCCTGGTTGCGCCTGGACATGGTACAGGTATGATAGTGGTAAAGGATGCGGCCGGTGTTAAGCAAAAAAGGGTAGTCGGCATCTGCCTTTTCCGTTTGCGGAACATAGGCCACCGGGTGCAAAATCGCTCGTCCGCTGGCGATGTTGAACTGTTTCAGGAACAGGGTGCGCGTCCCTGGATGGCCTTGGGTCGGACATGGCCACTGGATGCCTTCCCGGTCGATCCGATGATAGGCGATGCCGGCCATGAAGGGTGCCACGGCTGCAATTTCATTGAAGATTTCCGTTTCGTCCGCATACGGCTTCATCGGATAGCCCATCCGTTGGGCAACCTCCCAGATTATTTTCCAGTCCTGGCGGGCACTGCCGGGAGGATCGACCGCTTTTCTCACTCGGCTTACCCGTCTGTCACTGTTCACAAAGGTTCCATTTTTTTCTGCAAAAGTCACCCCCGGAAGAATGACATCGGCATAGGCGGTGGTCTCGGTTGGAAAAATATCCTGCACCACCAGAAACTCCAGCCGTTGGATAGATTCACGGGTATGATTCAAGTTGGGATCGGTCAGCATCGGATTTTCGCCCATGATGTACATCCCTTTTATGCTTCCGGCATAGGCCGCCTGCATGATCTCGACAGTCGTCAGCCCGACTTTTCCGGAAAGCGCTTCATGGGAAACGTTCCATACGGTGGCGACTTTTTTTCGATTGGCATCATCGCTAACCGGCAGGTAACCCGGGTAGGACATGGGCAGGCAGCCCACATCGGATGCGCCCTGGACGTTGTTCTGCCCGCGTGGTGGATTCAATCCCGAGCCGATTTTTCCGATCTGTCCGCTGATCAGGCATAGATTGATCAGCGAAAACACAAGGTGGGTGCCGGTAACCTGCTGGCTGCACCCCATACCGGTGGCAATCAGCGCTCTATCTGCCCTGGCGAACAGTCGGGCCGCCGTAAGGAGTTTGCCCTGGGCCACACCCGTGATTGCTTCCACGGTCTCAGGTGGGTAGTCGGCGACAACGTCCTTGAGCTCCTCGAAGGCTTCCAACCCCCTTTCCACCCGATGGGTGATGAAATCCCTATCGATCCAATCTTCACGGATAATAGCGTTCATGAGGCCGTTGAGCAGCGCGATGTCGGTTCCCAGTTTGGGCTGCAGCCAGACATCTGCATGCTTCACCAGGGGTGTCCATCGAGGGTCGATGACAATCAGTTTTCCACCGGCGGCAACACCCCGCTTAACGTAAGTCGCGGTGACCGGGTGGGTTTCGACCATATTGTTGCCGGTAACCAGTATGCAATCGGCCGTCGCATAATCTTCGATCGAGTTGGATCCGGCCCCTGAGCCCAGGGAACGCAGCATTGCTGTGACCGTTGATGCATGGCACAGCCGGGTGCAGTAATCCACATTATTGTTGCCGAATGCGGTTCGGATAAACTTTTGAAACAGGTAATTGTCTTCATTGGTGGCCTTGGCAGATGCATACCCTGCCAGGGCCTCATTGCCGTATGCTGCCTTGATCGCCTTAAATTTGCTAGCGATCAGGTCCAGCGCTTCATCCCATCCGGCCGGTTGGAATTGTCCATCACGTTTGATCAGCGGCTGAGTCAACCGATCCTTGTGGCCGACATACTCATAGCCGAAGCGTCCCTTGACGCAAAGCCTGCCATCATTGGGTTTGACGCCTTCCACACCGTTTACGCGAGCAATCCGGTCGCCTTTGACCACCAACTCGATCTGGCATCCTACGCCACAGTAAGGGCAGATGGAGACGACCCGCTTCTCCGGTGTTTCTGTGATGAGAAGATCTCTGTTTGGTTTTTCAACGATAGCGCCCGTGGGACAAAGCTGGATGCATTCGCCGCAGCCATCGCATTCCGAGGCACCCCACACACCCAGCCCGGCGATGATATACGATTGGATGCCCCGATTGGCCATGGACAACACATGTTTGCCCTGAACTTCACTGCAGGCCTTGATGCATCGAAAGCACTTGATACATTTGGAAGCATCGTAGGTAAGCACCGGAGAACTGTCATCGATCGGTTGACCGAGTGTTTTCCAGACGGAGGGAAATCGCCTGCGCGCCGGGTCATCGAGGCCGTATCGAACAACCAGCGCTTTGAATTCATCCTCGTAGCTGCGGTCGAAAGATTCATTGTGTTCGGACAGCAGATAATCCAGTATATCCCGGCGAGCCGCTTCCAATTCCGGGTCAAAAGCGGTCACCTCCATCCCTTCCGCAACGGTCACCGTGCAGGCGGCGATCCAGCCGCCCATGCCCTTGATTTTGACGATACACAACCGGCACGCACCGGTCGGTGTAAGTTTGCGGTGGTAGCAGAGGCTGGGAATCGGGACGTTGTTTCGTTGCGCCACGGCCAACAAATTATCCCCGCTTCTGGCGCTTAATTGATTCCCGTCAATTTTAATGCTGACCCTATTGTCCATCATTGGCACCTGGATTGAAAGGACTCTGGTTTCTCCAACTCATCGCGAAAATACCGCACTGCGCTCTTGATAGCCAGAACCGGTGATTGCCCCAGTGGACACAATGAGGTTTTGGCCATCAGTTCGGACTGATAAACCAGCGAATCAATATGATCCGGCCTTTTGTTATCAGCACCCTTGAGCTTTTCCAGCACAACCATCAACTGTTTGGTTCCGACACGACAGGGAACGCATTTACCGCAGGATTCATGTTCAAAAAACCGCAATATCGAATCAAGCATCGTCAGGATGGACTGATCTTTGGACATGACGATAACGGCGCCGGAGCCCAACACCGCTTCTTTTTCTTTAAGGGCGTCAAAGTCCATGCTTACATCCAATAGTGATTCCGGCACGAATGTTCCAGCGGCCCCACCCAGCAGGGCCGCTTTAAATGGTTTCCCCTCTTTCATGCCTCCACCAACTATGTAAATGAGTTCTTTAAGCGAGACCCCCATCTCGACTTCTGCATATCCAGGGCTGTTTACGTCACCACTGATCGTAAAAATTTTGGTGCCGGGAGACTTTTCGGTACCGAGGCCTCGGTACCAGTGGGCGCCATTGATCACAATGGCTGGAAGGTGGGAAAGCGTCTCGACATTGTTGATTAACGTAGGCATTCCGAACAAACCGCTTTCGGCTGGAAAAGGCGGTTTGATACGCGGATATCCTCTTTTGCCTTCCAGGGATTCAAGCAGGGTCAACTCCTCACCACACAGGTAGGACCCAGCCCCCAGTTTGATTTCAATATCCATCGAAAACCCGGTACCCAGAATGTTGTGGCCCAGAAAGCCGCGCGCATGGGCATGTGCCAGCGCCTTGCGGACCATATGGATGGATTGGTGGTATTCACCGCGAATGTAGATATAACCCTGTTCAGCGCCTACCGCATAGGCCGCAATCACCATCCCCTCGATAAGCAGATGGGGGTCCCCCTCCATGATGATTCGATCCTTAAAGGTTCCGGGTTCACCTTCATCGGCGTTGCATACGATGTAGTGCATGCATTCGAGAAGGACACATGCGGCCTCACTGGTATATTTCTTCTTCAATCCTGTCGAAAACCCAGCACCCCCCCGGCCCCTTAAACCAGATTGAATGATATCGTGAATAACCTTCTCAGGGGAGGTGTGCAGGGCCTTTTTCAAGGCTTCATACCCGCCCCTGTCCATATAGTCCTGGATGCTGGCAGGGTTAATTTCTCCTACATTTCTTAACGCTATTTTGTGTGCTTTCATCACCCTCTCCGTCTCCTGCCGTGGCTCCTTTTTCTTCTGTACTGCGCAATGATCGTCGCGATGCGTGTTGCGGTCAGATGTCCGTAAACCTCTTCATCAACTGTCATCGCCGGTGCCAAGTCACATTGGCCCAAACACTCGGTCGTTTCCAGGGTGAACAGCTTGTCAGAGGTGGTTGCACCGACATCGATTTTTAAAAGCTTGGTCAGTTCGTCGAACACATCGTTCACACCGGCACAGTGACAAACCGGGGAACGACATATCCTGATGATGTGTTTTCCTCGGGGAGTTAAGCTGAACATCGAGTAATAGCTGGCGACCCCATAGATCGAACCCAAAGTCGTATTCAGGTGCTGGGCGACAAGGGACAGATCTTTTTCTGACAGGTAATTCATCCGATTGTGGTTCTGCAGATCGTGGAGTATGAGCAGCACGTTTTCCATTTTGGGAGGATATTTTTCAAGAATATCTGTTTTTTTCATTTTGCTTTCCCAAAGCTATTTCATGCTAAGGTTCAGAGGATGGCGCATAGGTAGTCTCTGCAACCACAAAGTAACTCAAAAGCTGGACCAAAAGACAAGCCAAAAAATGACCCTATGGGTTAAGATGATTTTGCCACGTGATTTAATCGGCGGTCGGGTCTCTATATGGCCAGTTTATTGCCGACGTATATGAGGCCAACAGCCATCAAGCCGATAGCCGGCTTGAGATAGGTTCGGTTTTTTCTGTTCTTCATGGGGCCTCCCTTGTGGAAACCACTTAAATTCTATGAGCACGTACATAGCGGAAAATGCTTACCGCAAATGAAGAAGTCAATACACCGAGGCTGCTTTCCACAGTTGTGCCTCGTTACTTAGTCATAACCAAGATGGGACTGCTTGGCAACCGTATCATTTGGAGGCTGTTTAACCGGCAAAATGGGAAAGAAAGTTATCCGGGTTAAAGATGGGCACCGTTAGTCCGGCACAATCGATGAAGGCCTTTTCACCGGCCGGTTGCCCCGCTTGTATTCGTACCACCGCAACTGCGAGGTCACATGCTTCTCTATGAGCCCCTGAAACCGGTACGCCATGGGTGGCATGACCGGCTTGTCAGATGCAGATCGGGAGTCATTTGCATAAAGACACCGTTCGAGCTGTCCGTCATCGATATCATCGGGATGGGGGGCACAATTCGGCGGAATACGCATATGGGTGCGGGATCGTTGTCTCTGAGACATGTGCTATAGCTGGCTTCAGGCAGGCTGGAAACTGTGCCTAAGCAAAAAGGTAGCGCCACATATCTGGCCCTACCTTCTGCAAGGGAAATATTCCGATGGTTATGTTGTCGGGTGCTTAGTGCCCCTGTGCAAAAATACGATGGCATTCGATTGCCGATGCATCCCGGCTCGCCGTGTTGCTCGGCGCCTTGCGATCCAGGTGCCGCGACATTCTCGATGCGTCATCGTATTTACGAACAGGAGCACTTAGGACTGGTTTTTCTTCATTTTCATCATCTTTTTTTTCTTTTGAATCATCAGGCTGTCTTCATACATGTCTTCAAAAGCCGACTTCATGACCTCTTCGAAAATTGATGGCCTGCCACCGTGCTCGGCAATGAACGCATCAGCAGCCTCCTTTGTTTCAAAAGCCCATTTGGCCCTTGTTGTCATTACCCCCATTTTGTCTCCGCCAATTACCCAGTAAGCCTTGTCGACATCGATTTGCTTTTTCGTATTGTAATCACCAACAGTTATTTTATCGACCGGCAAGTGGGTATGTAACGCCATGTCAATCGCTGCACAGTGAACGGAGCAAACGCCTTCTTTGGTGCCATCGCTATGTTCTATGATGACCCATGAATGCCCGAATTTGGCTTTCTTCATACCACAGTGAAGGCACGAGTCGTCATCTGAGAGGGCGACATTGGTAAATACGAACAATGACGCTAAAACCGTTAATGCAAAATATATAGCGCTACGTTTGACCCAAGTTTTCTTTCCCATTGTTGGCCTCCTTTTTTATGGTTTACTGCAATTTTCCAACAGTTTCTAATGTTGCGAACAGGATAGAGCCCATCTTCTCTTAAGATTTTGAAAGTACTGTAGTCGGAAAGGGAGAATTTATATCATCGCGTTATTAGCATTCTATCACTTTGATTTCAAGCATAAGCTAATAATCGGACTGGGTGGAGGGGAATTTTAGGCCTTCAATGCCATTAGATGTGAGTTCCAGCTATTGTGACCCCTTTCAAGGAAATGGGGCAGGAGCCATTTCCTGGATACAACCTACCAGATGGCATATCACCCACCGATGCCATAAGAGAGCCTTTCTTTTAAAATTCGCAAGAGGCCGCCGCAGATGGATGGAGTGGCTATACCAGGCTAAGAAAAGGTACCGCGATTTGAGTGTCTTGGATTATATGGTCACATCAAACCATATTCACCTGCTTGTATTCGACAATGGTGGTCGCAATGTCATCCCGGATTCAATTCAGTTGGTCGCCGGAAGAACCGGCCAGGAATACAATATCCGTAAAAACAAAAAGGGTGCATTCTGGCAGGATCGCTATCATGCAACAGCCGTAGAAAGTAATCGCCACCTGCACCAATGCATTGCCTGTATTGACATGAACATGGTCCGTGCCGGCGTGGTGGATCATCCTAAGGAAGTGGGAATGTTGCGGCTATAATGAAATCCAGAATCCCCGGACAAGGAAAAGAATTATCGATTTTGACCGGCTTATGGAATTGCTGGGATTTGAAACCGATGAACAATTGAAAGAAGCTCATTTCAAGTGGATAGACAGTGCAGTAAAGGCTGAGAACAATGGCAGGCAGACCAAATGGACACAAAGCATTGCGGTTGGCAGCAAGCCCTTCATTGAGAAAATAAAAAAATCGCTTGGCTTTAAGGCAATAGGAAGAAAGATACGTCACGTTGACGATTCGTTTGAACTTCGGGAAAAGCTGACACCATATGACACGGCCAATAATGCTGGTTCCGGAAATACGATTTTATGGGAGCAAAAACCACCATTCTAAATCAGCCTGATTTGGCCTAAAAAATGGTCGATTAAACCAAAATATCAGCCCTATTTTTGCCTCTTTCCCCCAGTTTTCAATATATTACTACGGCCCAACCCCATTCCCGCCCATTCCCGGTTACAACCGATTCGCGGGTACCTTATGGCCACCTGATCTGGCACCTTTTTGTCATCACCGGCACCACATGCCATTATTTCTTAGTCCTCTGGTATGCGGCCTGACGATCAATACATTTCCATCCTGATTTCAAACCTCCCCGATCCTCCAACACCCATCCCATTCCGGCCAACAAAAAGGGTTATATGTGACCATTGGTCAAATACGACCCTTTTATTTGCCAGTACATTGCTGTCCCAGATGGCGCTAACCAATTAAATAAATTAATAAACCAGTATAAGGGGTGATATCACCCCTTAGCTTTAGATGTCTGGCACAAAGATTGAACCCACATGAAGCACTGGCTGGCTTCATAAGGGTTCCCGTGGGCCCCACACCAACGCCGGCATACATCCCAAAACGCAGTTTGAATAAAAATGGTTTAAGCTGATGAAATCGGGTTGTTATTCATCTGTAACTGCCAATTCGATAGTAGGAATGTGAATGGCTGATACGGCGTATCGCCCATGGCGGCGGTCTTCGTATCGTGGGACCGAACTGTATGGGTATTATTCGGCAGGAGTGAACCTCAACGTCAGTTTTGCCTCCGAAATCGTAGCCGGAAAGCTATTTTGAAGTTGATCGATGTTTAAAAGCCCTGCTTTTTAGATTCTTTTTACCTAAAATTAAGGAGAACATTCGTGTTGAAATTCAAAAATCGGACTATCAGCGTGCTGTTTATTGTTGTCACTCTTTTATTGAGCAGCGCCGTGTATTCGGCTGACCTTCCTGTTTACAAGTTTGGCATTGATGCTGCCTTTCCTCCTTGGACATGGGCGGAAAAAGGCGAGATAAAAGGGTTTGACTGGGAGCTATTCCAATATATTGGAGAGGTCGAAGGCTTTAAAATTGAGGCCGCTGATATTCCATGGTCGGCCATTATTGCCGCCCTTTCCAAAGGTAAAATCGATATTCTAGCAGGTGGCCTGTCCTATACCTGCAAGCGTGACGAAGTCATCGACTATGCACTGCCGCATTGGAAAACAGACTACTGGACACTGGTAAAAGGGAATTCAAAACTGAATTGTGTAACCGCAATGAGTAAAGGTGCCAAGGTGGGTGCACAAACCGGAACAACCGGATACAGATGGCTCAAAGAAGAACTCAAGGACAATGGCGTCGACATTGAGATCAAAGCATATGAATCCGTCGAACTGGGTGTCAAAGAAGTTGAAAATGGCAGACTCGATGCTCTTCATGTTGATTCGCCAACAGCCAGAGGTTTTATTGATGCCAAAAGAGATGTAAAATCTGTCTGTCAGGATTTGCATTTTGATTACAGCGCCTATGCGGTCACCCCTGGGGACCCCCATAAACTAATCGAAAAAATAAACTCTGGTATCAAAAAGGCATATGAATCCGGCAAAATTGAGGAGTTGGTTCAAAAATACATGCCCTGGGCATCCGTAGAAGCAATTCCCTACAATGTCGATTATAAAAAATTTTGCAGCGAACCTAAATAATTATTTATAAAATTGCGTCCGTTTTTAATCCAGGTCAGTGCGTCCTGGTCCGGAGCCATTGAACCGGACCAGGATCGACACTGACCTGTCAGGCCGTCGTTGCGCACAGGAACGAGATCGATGGAAATCATCAAGATCCTTATCTCAGAGCTTCCTCAATTTGCCAAGGGCACACTGGTCGCGATAGAGGTCCTCGCTGGACTGTTGCTTGTCGGCCTTGTGCTTGGATTATCTATTGCGTTGGCTGAAATTTTTGGCAACACGTTTATTAAAGTTTTTGCAACAACGTTGCGGAAATTATTATGGGCAGTTCCTCAACTGGTTCTTTTATTCCTTGTTTTTTATCTTCCATTTGATCTAAACCCCCTGTTCGCTGCCATCATCGCTTTGGGTCTTTGCTCCGCCGCATTCCAATCTCAGATATTCCGGGGTGCCATATTGTCGATTCAGTCAGGCCAGATGGAGGCTGCAAAAGCAATGGGGCTGAGCAGACCCAAAATCATTTATTACATCGTTATTCCCCAAATGATCCGTCTCTCCATCGGACCCTGGACCAATGAATTTGCCTCAGAACTCAAGGATACGTCACTCGCCTATGTGGTGGGGGTAGTGGAAATTATGCGGAACGCGAAGTACATTATTGCCTATACCTATGGCAATTCAGCTGCTGTCTATCTGTTTGTGGGCGTTCTTTATTTTGTTTTGACCAGAATCGGGACATATCTGTTCTATAGACTAGAAGAAAGCCTTTGGGTTCCTGGCTTTGGAAAAAGGAGCTGATATGACGATGCCCACCATTCTCGACGTGAAAAATCTCACCAAAAAGTTTGCAGACATCGAAGTTCTCAAGGACGTCTCGTTTGAATTGAAAAAAGGAGAAACTCTTGCTGTGATTGGATCATCGGGCTCTGGAAAAAGCACCTTGCTGAGGTGCCTAAATCATTTGTCACCACCCGATTCAGGCCAGATTCTGCTCGAAGGAGTCGATATAAATGCCCCTGAAATTGATATCAATCACGTCCGCGCGGATATGGGTTTTGTATTTCAGGATTTTAACCTAATTACCCATTTAACCACTTTGGAAAACGTCATGTTTGGACCGTTACGGGTTCGAGGCGTGTCTAAAAATGAGGCCAAAAAGATGGCTATGGCAGAAATCGAAAAAGTGGGCATGATTGAAAAAATCGATTTCTATCCCGCTCAACTTTCCGGTGGACAGCAGCAGCGAATTTCCATTGCCAGGGCGCTTGCGCTTAGACCCAAACTGATTTTGTTTGATGAACCGACCTCTGCTCTTGATCCGGAACTGACTGGGGAAGTGTTAAGTGTGATGACCGCCCTTGCGAATGAAGGCATGACCGCCATTGTTGTTACCCACGAAATGGGCTTTGCCCGATCGGTTGCCGACAAGGCCATTTTTATTGATCAGGGCTATATAATAGAACAGGGCTCGCCAAGAAAAATGTTTGCAGAACCACAACACGAAAGAACCAAAATGTTTTTGAGCAATTTTGTCAACCTGGAATAGCCAACACCCAGTGTACCGGAGGTGTTAAATAATATGGTCAATTTCTATCATTACGCCGTTGACATATTACCCGACATGCTCGCAGGAACCTGGATCACCATCCAGCTGTCGATTGTCTGTATATCCATCGGCATTATATTTGGTATGATATTGGGTGTCGCGCGGGTCTATTCCAGCAAATTTATCTACTGGGTGGTGACCGCCTACGTTGAATTTTTGCGAGGAACCCCCTGCCTGCTTCAACTGTTTTTCATCTATTATGGCCTGGGTGATATGGGTTTGTTACTCAAACCCGTTGTTGCTGCCGGCATCGCGCTGGGTATCAACACCTCTGTTTATCAGGCCGAGTATTTCAGAGGTGCCATACAAGCCATCAAACCAGGACAGATGATCGCCGCACGATCCATGGGGCTCAGCAAATGGAAAGCCATCCGCTATGTGATTCTGCCCCAGGCACTAAGGCTTGTGATTCCCTCGTCTTCCAACGAGATTATCTATATGTTCAAATACACTTCGGTTGCCTTTGCCGTGGGTGTGCCGGAACTTCTTGCCCAAGCTGATCTTACCGGTGCCATGAATTTTCGATATTTTGAGTCATACGTGGTGGCGGCCATCATTTACACGATCATGGTGTTTATCGTGGCCAAAATCATGAGCATGATTGAAAAAAAGGTATATATCCCCGGGTTGCAGCTTGCCCAATAGTTCTCACCACTCATATACGGAAAAGCATTTATAAAACACATGAAAGATTCATACAACAATGCTACGCGTTCGCCACGATTAGAAATCGACATTGCAAAGATATACAGAAATACAAAACGGCTAATGTTCCATATTTTCGGTTTCATGCACTCAGGCATTTTGGTGCTTCTATGCTTGATCGGGAAGGAATCCCTATTGGCACCATCCAGCGAATCCTTGGCCACGAAAACCGGACAACTACTGAACTCTACCTTCATTCCATTGGGAATGCGGAAAGAGAGCTGTAGATAAGGGGACGGGCCAAGTTAAGTATCAAGTATTAAATACTAAACATTGAAATAGAGGGCTTATTTGGGGTCTATATCGCGATTTTTGGGGTCAAAAATCGAATTATAGGCGGATTGGGCTTCCCGCAGTTCAAATGCCCCTTCGGTTGG
>RCNC010001696.1_pt1 | contig 14876 bp, 11 predicted proteins | sample 2041301 | NCBI WGS metagenome assembly RCNC01 (sample SAMN09708231, study PRJNA481090) | Marine sediment metagenome, whole genome shotgun sequencing project. | biome: marine sediment; feature: ocean; material: sediment; isolation source: Sewage treatment plant 13A marine sediment (STP13A) ... | reverse complement strand
CCTCGACGCGGTACTGAAAGCGCTTTAAACTCAAAACCCTTGAATCGCGCAATGCGCGATGGGGTTTGCCAAATGCTTGCAGGAATCGCTACAGATATCTCGCAGCAAGTGCTGCGAACAGATGTTGCCGGGATGCCGCTCGAATGGATCGACTATCGGGAGGCGGTGCGGTTGTACCACGCCGATCAGGTGGCGTACGACTGCGGCACTCTTTTGTATACCGTTTTCGGCGGCTACAGTAGCTTCAACGGCGAGCGCAGCAAGATCGACGTCAATTCGATTATTGCGACGCATGGCACCAGTCGAAGCCTTTCGCGCAATCGCGATCAATACGTTCCGCCGCTAAACAATCGAACACTTTTCAAGCGCGACGCAAACTTGTGCCTGTACTGTGCGATGCGCTACCCAACACGTGATCTTACCCGCGACCACATTACGCCGATTTCTCAAGGTGGTGCGGACAAGTGGAGCAATGTTGCGACAGCATGTCGGCGCTGCAATAACTACAAGGGCGGACGCACACCAGAGCAAGCGGCAATGCAATTAATCGCCGTGCCGTTCACGCCCACCTACGCAGAATATATCTACCTGAAGGGCCGCCGCGTCTTAGCCGATCAAATGCAGTACTTGCTGGCACACATCCCACGCTCGAGCCCACTACACGCACGACTAACAGACCACCTAGCCGACGGCGAAGAGATAATAGAAGTCCACTTCCATGAATAACCCCAATTCAGTGACAGTTACCGTTCGCGCACTGATTTGGTGCGCTGAGCTATTTTGGTGCACGAACGGTAACTGTCACTAAATGTAATGCAGTATTTGATTGACGCTAGTGTTTATGTTTTTCGGGCTTATTATTCGATGCCCGATGACATGGTTGGTAAGGACGGAAATCCTGTGAACGCCTTGTATGGCTTTTGCCGATTTCTTGGTGACTTTATTGAGCAGGTGAATCCAGAGCACATCGCTGTGTTGTTCGATCAGAGCATGACGGATTCGTTTCGCACCGAAATATACCCTGCGTACAAAGCGAACAGAGATCCGGCGCCAGAAGATCTTAAGCGCCAGTTCGGGCAATGCCGTCGATTTACGAACGCTCTGGGGATCATGAATAGTAGTAGTCCGCGTTACGAGGCGGACGATCTTATTGGTACTTTGGTTGAGCACGGACGTACCGTGAATCGCCCATCGACTGTTGTCACGCGAGACAAAGACCTCGCCCAACTCGTTTCCCGGAACGATATTTTTTGGGATTTCGCAGGCAAAGGAAAAATTGGTTACGACGATATACGTGGCGTGTTCGGTGTACATCCGGAACAGATCGCGGATTTTCTCGCGCTTGCCGGAGATGCCGTCGATAACATCAAAGGTGTGCCGGGCATAGGTAAGAAAACAGCGACCGTGTTACTCGAGAGATTCGGTAGCCTTGACGGTATCTACGGCAATCTGGACAAGGTGCACGAGGTCAACGTGCGCGGCTCGAAAACTCTGGGCGAGAGACTGGCGACCTACAAAGACGACGCAATTCTATCGCGTAAACTAACGGGGATCGCGTGCGACGCGCCGTTTGATGATCCGGAGAAGAATTTGGTGCGATCTCGTCCAAAGCTCGGCGATATTAATGCTCTGTACGATGAAGCAGACATTGGAACGGCTTTGCGACGCCAGGCAGAGCGTATCTCCGACCTCTCCCGCGACTAGGCAGTAGGCCACTTACTCTGGGTAGACGGCGGAGTCATCGGACTCCTCAACCTCATAGGCTTCACCCAGAAAATCTTCGTCGAAAGCGAATAGCGTCGTCCCTTCGGGCGCCTTGATCGAGACGAAGGCACCCTCATAGCCGGGAAATTTCTGGTGTTCCAGGCCGTGTCGCTCGATAAGATCAAACAGCGCTTGTTTGTCCTGACAGCGAAAACACAGGGAAGGCGACTCAAGTGCGATGCTTTCCGACAAACCAACCGCTGCACCGCCTGCATCGAAGCGCATGTGCGTTGTCGGCTCTTCGCGAAACTGAAGTACGACGGGTGCGACCGATGCCCAGAAGCGAGCGGCATGCACGGCATCGCGCGCTGGCAATGAAAGTTCGAACCAGGTGCCGCAGGCGGAGTCGTTGTCGAACTCATCGCCACCGGTAAACGTACGTGCCTCAAGCATCGTAACGCGATGGCCATCGCGGTCGTCGAGGCCGAGCTCGTTAAACGCGTCTTCGTCCAGCTGTACAAGTCGGAAGTCAAAGCCCGAATCGGTCATCGTGCGCACGTGCTTGGCGAGATCCTGTTGTACGAACGTGATTGACGGTCCTTCAAAGTGCTGGTCATGCAGACCAATGCACAACACGCCATCTGTAACGACGGCGTATTTATGTGGCCAGACGTCGCCGATCTCCAGTTCTGAAAAGCCGAGCATCCTATAGAAGCCGAGTGAATCAAGAATGTCAGGCGTGTACAGACTGAATTCGAGATAGCGGCCCAGAGTGCTCATTGGGGTGACTCCGGCCAGCCCCCGACGTGGGAGGTCACCAACTCCGACAGAAAAGTCACATGATCATCGCGCGCATTCAGCGCGGGTATGTAGTTCAGCGATCCGCCGCCGGACTCGACGAATACTTCGGCGTAGCGCAGCGCGATTTCTTCCAGGGTTTCGAGGCAGTCGGCAGCAAAGCCCGGACACACTACATCGACGAGCTCTATTTTCTCTTCCCCGAATTTTGCCAGAACCTCTTCGGTATACGGTTGTAGCCACTCTTCGCGTCCAACGCGCGATTGAAACGCGACCGACCAGTCATCTTCCTGGAGCTCGAGCGCTTCGGCTATCAGGCGTGCAGTTTTCAAACAATGACAGTGATACGGGTCGCCTTTCTCCAGGTTACCCTTTGGCAAGCCATGAAACGAAAACAGCAGGTGATTACCGCGGCCCTGTTGCTCCCAATGTTCACGAATACTCGCCGCTCCTGCGGCGATGAAGCCCGGCTTGTCATGATAGTGATTGATAAAGCGTAGCTCCGGGATCCAGCGGCGCTTGCTGAGCGCGGTAGTGACCGCGTCGAACACGGAGCCCGTCGTTGTTCCGGAATACTGTGGATAGAGCGGCAAGACAACGATGCGACGAGCACCGGCTGCGTGCAGCTTATTGAGTCCGGCTTCAACCGATGGATTTCCGTAGGTCATGGCCAACTCGACCCGAACATTGCCGCACAAAGAGGCCGATAGCTGCGTCTGCATCGCGGCTGCGATGTCCTGTGAATGAATCAGCAACGGAGAGCCCTGCTCGGTCCAAACCTGTTGGTAGGCATGCGCCGATTTCGACGGTCGAATAGTGAGAATGATGCCATTAAGAATCAGCCACCAAAGCGCGCGCGGATACTCTACAACGCGCGAGTCCCACAGAAATTCCCGCAGGTAACGCCGCACAGCAGCCGTCGTTGGCGCGTCCGGCGTGCCCAGATTCACGACCAGAACGCCCAGCGCATCCGGGTCTCCGTGCTCGTACAGTGGTTTTGATTCAAACGTCGGCATGCTCGATTGGTCCGATTTTAGTGCCGGCCAACAGTAAACGAAAGGTTCTTCGGGTGCCAGCAAGCAACGCTATACTCCGTTGTCTTAATTGATAATTATCGTGTGAATAGAACAATGCCAACGCCCGCTGAGAACGAAGCACCGCAATCGCCACATTGGATACTCATTCGTGATCTTGCTGTGTTGCAGGTCAAACTACTGGTAGACGGGTTTCGCGACCTTGTACTGTTGCCGGCCTCAATCATCGCCGCAATTGTCAGTCTTAGTCGCACAGAAAATGGCAAACCGGGTCCGGAGTTCTACAAGCTGCTGGTCGCAGGTAAACATAGCGAACACTTCATAAACCTGTTCGGCGCACTTCGAAATGCGCCTGCCGGCGTCGACCCTGAAGACCTTGACGGTGGCGCGGAAATGGACGACATCGTGTCGCGAGTCGAGAGTTTCGTTATCGACGAATACAAGCAGGGCGGCATAACTGCCCAGGCGAAGTCGAGAATCGACGCAGCGCTCGAGAAAATGCGCAAGAAAAAAAACTCAGCAGCCGACGATTCCGATCCGGTCGACTAGTCTTTCTCTACATCGCGCCCGGATAGCAAATCATCGAGACTGGGCGGTGGGTGACCCGGACCCATTCGCCCCGACTTGAGACGGGCAACGTAATCCTTGTACGCGCGCATAGCTTGATAGCCGAAGAACCAGCAGATCGGAATATTCGCGAGCACCATCACGCCGGTACCAATACCGGTTATGTTGTCGAGATCCGCATCCGTCTTAACAAAGCCCAGCGTCGCGATAACGATCAGCGCGCAATAAACAATTTTGTAGGCCAAAACCGACTTTTCGCCGGCCAGATACACCATCCCCTGTTCGCCGTAGTAGCTCCACGAGATCATTGTGGATATCGCAAATAACCAGGCAGCAATCGAAACAAGCCACTTACCAAGACCCGGAGTGACGCTGTCAAACGCCTTCGCCGTCAAAGTCGCGCCGATGTAGTTTCGATAAAAGCCTGCGCCCACAATCTCGGGCTGCTTGGTGCTGTCCAGCGCGTCCCACTGAATACTGTATGTGTCGATACCGTGAGCCACGATGGTGCCGACAATCTTGTGTCTATCAAAGCCGCCGTCACGCTGGTCGGCACTGACGACCAACGTCGCCTTGTCGCCCTCGCTCCAGTCGTCGCCTGCAAGCTGGTGCTCCGGGTACTGCCATCCGGCCTGTGTTTGTGCAGCTTCTGGTACTTGTTGGAAGCTGATGTCGGGTGCGCGATTCCAGATTCCGGTCGACAGGATGATCAATGCGGTAAACGTACACACAACGATGGTGTCGATGAAAGGCTCGAGCCCTGCCACGATACCTTCGCGGGCAGGCTCGTCTGTTTTTGCCGCGGAATGTGCGATAGGCGATGAGCCCTGACCCGCCTCGTTCGAGAAAACTGCTCGCTTCAGGCCAAACAGAAATGCCGACGCCGCTGTGCCACCGACAAACGCACCTGCCGCTTCCGTTGGCGCCATCGCTGACTTAACAATGAGAACGAACATCGTCGGAATATCACCGAAATTAATCGCGAGCACATAGGTTCCGGCGAGCAAGTACAGCGCGACCATAAACGGCACCAGCATGCCGGCAACTTTACCGATGCGTTTAATGCCGCCGATAATTACGCTGCCGACGATAATCGCCAGTACGATGCCGGTGATCCAGCTAGGTACTGAAAAATACTCTTGCGTCAATTCGCCGACGTTCCATGCCTGGAACATGTTGCCACCGGTCGCGGTTGATATTAGTAAGGTCACACAAAAGATGACGGCGATAGCCTTGCCGAGGCCGCCCATGCCGCGATTTTCCATCGCCTTGGAAATAACCCACATCGGACCGCCATGCGGATTGTCCGGATCGTCGGTGTTGCGATACAGCATCGAAAGAGTGACTTCGGTCAGCTTGATGCTCATGCCGAGAAAACCAATTATCCACATCCAGAACACGGCGCCAGGTCCGCCAAGGGCAATTGCGAGTGCGACGCCACCGATGTTGCCGAGGCCGACCGTTGCAGAAAGAGCAGCGGACAGCGCCTGGAAGTGATTGATAGCGCCCGGGTCATTGGGATCGTCATAGATGCCGCGAATGATCGCCGGACCGTGCACCAGCGCCCGATACTGTGAGAAGCCACTCCAAACTGTGAATAGCACACCGGTGCCGACAATGGCGTACAGCACGTAGTCGTGCCAAATAAAGCTATTGATATACGCTAGCGTTGCGCTGAATTCGCCCACCTTACGCAGCTTCCATGATGGCGGTAATGCCCATGCCTCCTGCCGTACAAATAGATATCAACCCGCGCCCCGATCCTTTTTCGCTGAGGAGTTTGGCCATGTTGGCAACGACGCGCGCACCCGTCGCCGCAAACGGATGACCGATCGCGAGACTGCCGCCTTTAACATTGAGCTTGGTCAGGTCGATCGGTCCAAGCGCTTCATTACGGCCGAGTCTCTCGCGGCAGAATTTGTCTGACTGCCATGCCTTCAGCGTAGCTACTGTTTGTGCAGCAAATGCTTCGTGGATTTCGTAGAAATCAAAGTCCTGCAAACGCAGGTTGGCATCCTTCAGCATCTCAGAGACCGCATAAGCAGGGGCCATCAACAGACCCTCGTCGTCGATGAAATTAACCGCGGCTACTTTCACGAAAGTCAGGTAAGCCGCGATAGGTAGATTCTTCAGATTCGCCCAATCCTCCGCCGCAAGTAACACGGCCGCGGCACCGTCCGTCAATGGTGTGCTGTTGCCGGCAGTCAGGGTTGCTTTTCGGTCTTGCGAAAACACAGGCTTCAATTTTGTCAGTGATTCGAAAGTGGAGTCGCGCCGAATGTTGTTGTCTTCTTCGCAATCGAGAAATGGAAGAACCAGATCTTCGTACCAACCAGCGTCATAGGCATTCGCGGCTTTTACGTGGCTTGCGAGCGCCAGTTGGTCCTGATGTTCGCGCTGTACATCCCAATCGCGGGCTATGAGCTCAGTGCTTTCACCCATCGATAATCCCGTACGCGGTTCGGTCACGCCGGGTAGCTCCGGTTTGAAATGGGATGGACGTAGACGAAACCACGGCCTAATTCTTTGTGATAATGAGCGCGCACGGAACACATCGAGAAGAATGCGTCGATAGGCGTCCGGGTAAACCATCGGTGCGTCGCTGATCGAGTCAACGCCACCGGCGATGCCGCACTCGATCTGACCAAGCGCGATCTTATTGGCAATAACGGCGCAAGCTTCGAGACTGGTGCCGCAGGCACGCTGTATATCCATAGCGGGTGTTCGCGGCGACAAGCCGGAGTCGATTACAGACTCACGGGCGAGATTCCAGTCGCGCGAGTGTTTGATGACTGCGCCGAGCGCAACGTCGCCTAGCGTCTGCCCCTTCAGATCGTATTTAGTGACCAGCCCCGAAAGGGCGGCGGCCATCAGATCCTGATTAGAATAATCTCGATAAACCGAGTGTGCCCGGCAAAAAGGTATGCGCGAACCTCCAACAACAGCAACTCTAATGGATCGACCGTCATGCAGCATGCTTGTCTCCGTACAATCAGTTGGGCGGGGGTGCGGAGCAACTTTACACCATTAGGGCAATTACTTTGAAGGCGAGTTGCCCAATAATGAGGTATCTTGCGCCGATGTTTAGTCAAGGCAAATGGCGAGTAGAGCTGCGAGCACTGTTAAAGCTCGCAGGGCCCCTGATCGTCAATAATCTGGCAATTGCCGGTATCCATTTCGCGGACGCCATCATGGCGGGCCGCCTCGGCGCCGAAACGCTGGCTGCGGTAGCGGTTGGCGGCAGTATCTGGTTTTTCGGCTTCACGATATGCCTGGGCACATTGATGTCTATATCGCCGATCGCTGCCAGACACTTTGGCGCTGGAAACCCCGAAATGATTGGGCGTTACACGCGACAGGGCATTTACTTCGGCGCATTCGTCGCCGTCATCGTAATTTTTGTCTTTTATCAGACTGTTGGTGCAGTCCTAAGCGGGGTTGGCATCGATCCAAGCTTCAGAAATCTTACGGAAAGCTACGTGCTGGCACTTGTTTGGGGTGCTCCCGGCATATTCATCTTCCTGGCGTTGCGTTTTACCACCGAGGGCATCGGCGTAACTAAACCGATCATGTATGCGTCGGTAGCCTCTTTAGTCATCAATGTGTTTTTGAATTGGGTGCTGATGTTCGGCAACCTGGGTGCGCCCGCATTGGGCGCGGTCGGTTGTGGTATCGCCAGCGCGATCACGATGTGGTCGATAATGATCGGGCTCGGCATCTACATGATGCGCAGTAAGACTTACGCACCATTGAAAATATTCGCGCGAGTCGGAAAAGTTCGGCCGGACGCGATCAAGGAAATTCTGGTGCTTGGTGTTCCGATCGCAGTAATGATCACGGCAGAAGCCGGTCTGTTCAACGCGGTGTCGATCTTGATGGGGACGCGCGGTGCAGCGATAGCGGCGGCACATCAGGTTGCAATTAACTTCGCGATGACGGCGTTCATGATTCCACTGGCACTAAGTTCGGCAATTACGGTGCGCGTTGGTCATGCGCTGGGTAGCGGCGATACTCAAGGCGCGCGCCTTAGTGGTGCCATAGGGGTGGCCACATGTGCGGTCATCATGGCCGGTGCCGCGGCCTTTATGCTGCTGTTTCGCGAGACAGTGGTGTCGATCTATACCAACGATCCTGCGGTCACCAGCATTGCGGTGAGTCTGTTACTCGCTGCGGCTATTTTTCAAATCGGCGATGGCATCCAAATTGGTGCTGCCGGTGCCTTGCGTGGCTATAAGGACACACGCTTTCCGATGGTGATAAACATCTTCGCCTATTGGGTGCTCGCGTTCCCGTTAGCCTACATGGCAGCAATTACGTACAGAGCCGCACCGGTTTATACCTGGGGGGCGTTTATCGTTGGTCTCTGGATTGCCGCAGTGCTACTAACCTGGCGATTTATACGTCTGTCGAAAGCGGCGCTTAACCCGGCTTGATATTCGCGTTCAGGCGAAACAGATTGCCTGGGTCGTACTGACTCTTGAGCTTCGCGAGACGCGGATAGTTCGCCCCGTAGTTGCCCCAGGTTTTTTCCTCTGAATCATCATTGAGGTTAGTGTAGAAACCAACGAAGTGCGGTTTCATCGCCGCGTAGAATTCACGTACCGCGATTCTGCCGGCATCGTTTTTCGACGGGTCACGACTCCCGTACATGATGCCGAAGTTGAACGCGGCATCGCGATGCGTAAATGCCGTGGCATCTGCTGCAACGCGGCCGGCGGCGCCACCCATTTGCTGGAACCACGACCAGGTCGGCTTACCTTCCCAAACGTAGTGCAGAATGATCTCGATAACCTCGGGTGTCAGTTCCTCAAGGAAGCTTGATTTCAGATACGCCTGTAGGCCGTGTGCAGTCGCCGCATCGGCGCTGGTTTGAATGTCGTTGTATGGGAATGGACCAAACTCGCCACTGATCAGATCAGGGTGCGCCAGCATCGGCGCCAGAACTTTCTCACCGGCGGCATGGTCGCCATTCCAGACGACTTCGACGAGTGCCATCGGTTTGCCGTCTTCGCCGGGGACAAATTGCGGTTCGATATTGGCCTCATCCGGCATCGTTGCGTGCAGTTCCGCGTAGAACTCCAGAAATTCACGCGTCGCCTTGTAAAAGACAGTACCGCCATAAACGGTCGGATTGAACGGATGCAGGCGATAGACGAACTCAGTAGCTATGCCGAAGTTGCCGCCGCCGCCGCGCAGGCCCCAGAACAAGTCCGCGTTTTCGTCTTCGCTCGCGCGGACAACAGCACCATTTGCTGTGACCACTGTTGCTGCCAGCAAATTGTCGACGGCGAGCCCGGTGCTGCGGTCCGTACGACCAACGCCGCCGCCGAGCGTGAATCCACCTACCCCTGTATGCGAAACGATGCCCGTAGTCGTTATCGTGTTCTGCGCCATCGCCGCGCCGTCGAGGTGGCCCAGCAGGCAACCGCCGTCCGCGCGCATGACCATGGTGTCCGCATCTGCCTCAATCGCGCGCATCTGCGACAGGTCGATCATCATGCCGCCGTCCGAAGTCGATTTGCCCGGCATGCTATGACCACCGCACTTGACGGATAACAGCAAGTTTCGTTCGCGCGCGAAATTCACGGCATTAACGACGTCCTCAGTCGAAATACATTGCGCTATCAATGCGGGCTGCTTGCTGTCAAACATGCCGTTCCAGATAAGCTTGGCAGCGTCGTAGCCGTCATCGCCTTGCAGGAACAAATTGCCGCCGAGGCTCTCGCCGAGTTCGCTTACCGCGGCAGATTCGAGTGACAGCTCGCCACCGTCGGCAGAAATCGCTGAGATTGTTGAGCTGGAGCTGGAGCCGCAGGCGGGCAGTGTCGCTGCTACGGCAGCGGCTAGTGTGGATTTACAAAATGTTCGTCTTTGCATGTGTATTCCCCTTGAGAAAAGAATCGCGGCTAAAGCCGCTCCCACAAAGCCGCTCCCACAGTGCTGCTACTATCTATTCATTGTCGTCGCTCTGCCCGAAGTCAGGACCGTCACCGGAGAGATATTCATCTTCTTGCGGTGTGTTGGCGCGATTCAAAAGCGTGTTGCGATGTGGGAAGCGACCAAACTGCTCGATAATGTCGCGGTGCAACTCCGCAAACTGAGTAACAGTCTCGAAAGTCTCGCGATAAGTAGGTGAGACAGCTTCGGCCAGCTTGGAAAACAGTTCCACTGACTTCGCCTGCACCTTTTTTGACTCCGTGTGCTGCAAGGGCATGTAGAAAAAAACGCGCTCTATCGGAGCAAGCCCCTGGTCGGTTTTTGCCATTGCACCTTCCACGCAAAGTTTCAGGGCCATTTTGTCTTTGGAGAATGCGTCGGCTGTACCACGGAAGATATTGCGACGAAATTGGTCGAGCAAGAGAATGAGTGCGAGTCGGCCGCGGGGTTCATGCGCCCAGTGATCAAGTCTTCCTTCTGACGCGGCGGTGACATCATCCGAGAAGTCCTTTTTGCACTCATGGTCGAAGACCTCGTCTGCACCAAACCAGATATCCATACGGCGATCGATTTGCGGTGCGGAAAGTTCCTGCTCGCGGAACCAGAATGTGATGATCGCATCAATACGCACCTGATCGTCGTCAGTGATTGTTGCGTCAGTGCTTTCACTTAATAATTTGACCGACATTAGAGCCCTCTTATTCACGCTACAAAGTGCGAACCAGGTCACGATTTGTGCTCGACAAGCGAATTACGTCCCGATACTAAGTAAACTTTAGCAGATGATGATCAATGCCACCGGAAATACGCTGCGTTTGATGCTCAGCGCAATGCTGTGCTGCGGACTGATGGCATGTGGCGATCCGCCAACGCCGCCGGAAGAAGCGGTCCGCGCCTGGGTTGCTGAAGGACAGCGGCTGGCTGAAGAAAAAGACCGCAACGGAATGATGGATTTGATCTCTCCGGCGTATGCAGACGCGCGCGGTAACGAGCGCGGCGACATCGAAAACATGTTTCGCCTCTATTTCGTGCGACAAAACAGCATCAAGCTCCTGACCAGCATCGACGCTATTCGCGTGTTCGGAGACGACGCAGCCGAACTCGACCTGACGGTCGGCATGGCCGCGGCTAACGATGGAACTTTTGGATTCAGCGCGGATGCGTACAACTTCAAAATGGAGCTCGTACGAGACGGCGACGACTGGCTGCTGATATCAGGGCGCTGGGGAGAGGTCGGTGACGAAGTACGCTAAGTCAGGCCTGTTGTTGCTCGTAACCCTGGTTCTGGGCTCTTGTGCGGGAACGAGGGTCGCGATAGATCCGCCAGTTGTGAGTCTTAGAATGATTGATGTAACTGAAGTCGACTTCAGCAAGCAAACGTTCGTACTGAGTTTTGACGTTACCAACCCAAACTCATTCCCGTTGCCGGTCAACCACGTTACCTATGGCGTAAAGCTGGATACGCACCGCTTCGCCAGTGGTGAATCGGTCGCTTCCTTCATGGTTCCTGCCAACAGTGATGGTGAGTTTGCGATCAGCGTCGAGCTGGATTTGTTCCGTACGGCGCCGCGACTGCTGTACACGGTTCGCGACGGTACGACACGTGATTTGTCGTACGAGTTGAGTGGCGAACTTGGTATAGACATACCCTTTGTCGGCTCGGTGCCGTTTGAATACAACGGTGAAATTCGGCTGCAGTCACTCTTTGTTACGCGCGCAACCAACCGCAACGCCGATCAAACTCCCTAAAACATCCCCAATTTCGGCCTGATTTAGGCTCAAAAGAGCTGATTTTCGGCGAACTCTTCCCGTCGGAACTTGGCATGGCATACTAGTCGGCTTCCGGACCAAAATGGTTATGGGGGCGCGTTTTGCGCGCATTCCCTAGGGCGTCTATGACGGAGCGAGTTGCACAAGGTCTATATGACCCGGCATTCGAGCGCGACAGCTGCGGTTTTGGGCTGATTGCGAACCTCGATGATATGCCGAGTCATTGGGTCGTCGAAACGGCGATCTCCGCGCTCGCCCGCTTAACGCACCGTGGCGCAGTAGCGGCGGATGGCAAAACCGGCGATGGCTGCGGCTTGTTGCTGAAATTCCCGTTCGCCTTCCTGCGCGTCGTTGGCGAGGAGCTGGGTTTCGATCTGGGCAGTAAGTTCGCGACGGGCGCAATATTCTTACATCAGGACGAGCAGCGTGCAGTTACTGCTCGCAATGCCATCGAGAGTGCGCTCAAGGAGCTCGGCCTGGAAGTTGCGGGCTGGCGCGAAGTTCCGATCGACCCATCTGTTTGCGGTGAGCAGGCGCTCAAGACACTGCCGCGTATCGAGCACGTCTATGTAAATGCGCCGCGAGGAATGCCACGCGGCCGCTTTAATCGACGTCTGTTCATTGCTCGCCGTCGTGCAGAGAAAAACATCGGCGAAGGCGACGCCTACATCGCCAGTTTGTCATCGGTAACGATCAGCTACAAAGGCATGGTCATGCCGAGTGTACTCAGCGACTTTTATCCTGACTTGCGAGACCCGCGGCTGGAATCGTCGGTGTGTGTTTTTCACCAGCGATTCTCCACCAATACCTTGCCGCAATGGCGTCTGGCACAACCCTTTCGGTTTCTTGCGCACAACGGCGAGATCAACACAATCTCCGGCAACCGCAACTGGGCGATGGCGCGCGCCAAGAATTTCATTTCTGACAAACTTGACGATATCTCGGATCTCGATCCTATCGTCTCTCTGGTCGGCTCCGATTCCTCAAGCCTGGACAACATGCTGGAGATCTTGCGAGCTGGCGGCATGGATGTATTACAAGGCATGCGCATTCTCATGCCGCCGGCATGGCAGGCAATCGATGACCTGGACCCGGACGTGCGCGCTTTCTATGAGTTCTTCAATTGCCAAATGGAGCCATGGGACGGGCCTGCCGGCATCGTGCTCACAGACGGTCGTTATGCGGCTTGCTGCCTGGACCGAAACGGACTGCGACCCGCGCGCTACGTCATCACCGAAGATCGACATATCACGATCGCATCGGAAGTCGGTGTCTACGACTACGATGAGAAGGATGTGGTCAGCAAGGGACGGCTTGGACCAGGCGAGATGATCGCTGTAGATCTCGTTAACGGCACCCTGCTCGACAACGATGACATTCACGATATCCTCAAGACGCGCGCGCCGTACAAGAAATGGCTTAAGCGAGGCGTTCGTTATCTGGACTCCGAGCTGATCGATACGCATACCGCGGCCGAGCCGATGGATCCGGCGACCTTGGCCAGCTTTCAAAAGATGTTCAACATGTCGCGCGAGGAACTAAGCGATATTGTTGCCGTGCTGGCGCAGGCAGAACAGGAGGCGGTCGGCTCAATGGGCGACGACACGCCGATGGCCGTTCTGTCCAAACAAGTGCGCTCTCCTTTCGACTATTTTCGACAGCAGTTCGCCCAGGTAACCAACCCGCCGATCGATTCCCTGCGCGAACGCATTGTGATGTCTTTGCAGACCAACATCGGCCGTGAGTCGAGCCTGTTTGACGTTGGTCCGGAACATGCGGAGCAGGTCATCATCAATTCACCCGTGTTGTCGCAGAAGAAATTGCGCCAGTTGTTAAGTGACGACATGTACGGCAACAGTCACGTGTTTATTGATCTTAACTTCGATGCATCGCTATCGCTCGATGCGGCGCTGGACAGTATTTGCACGGCGGCCGTAGCAGCAGTAGATCAGGGCAATCTCATTTTGCTGCTGAGCGACCGCTACCTCAAGGAAGGCAAGTTGCCCGTACACGCGTTGCTGGCGACCGGTGCAGTACATCATCACTTGGTACGAGTTGGCCGCCGCTGCGACGTAAACATAATTGTAGAGACGGGTGTCGCGCGCGACTCACATCATATCGCCTGCCTGATCGGTTATGGCGCAACGGCGGTCTATCCGTATCTTGTGTACCAGTCGCTGCACGACATCGCGCAGCGCGGCAACATAAACAAACAACAACAGCTTGGCCGAAGTTACCGCCGTGGTCTTCGTAAAGGATTGTTCAAAGTGATGTCCAAGATGGGTATCTCGTCGATTTCAAGTTATCGCGGTGCACAGCTTTTCGAAATTGTCGGCATGCACGAAGAAGTCGTCGAGCGTTGCTTCCGTGGTACCGCGTCACGTATTCAGGGCGCGAATTTTGCGGATCTCCTGGACGATCAGAAGCAACTGGCGGCCACTGCCTGGGACCCTCGAGAGAAGGTCACACAGGGGGGCTTGCTGAAGTACGTGCATGGCGGTGAGTACCATTGCTACAACCCGGACGTTGTAACGACCTTGCAGGCCGCGGTGAGCAGTGGCGACTACGAGCGTTACAAAGACTATGCAGCGTTGGTCAATGACCGCCCGGTCGCAACCTTGCGCGACTTGATGGAAATGCGACCTTTGGGTCCGGCCGTGCCGCTGGACGAAGTCGAGCCGGTCGAGGACATCATGCTGCGCTTTGATAGTGCGGGGATGTCCCTGGGCGCCCTGTCACCGGAAGCACACGAAGCGCTGGCCATTGCGATGAACCGCATTGGAGGTCGATCGAACTCAGGCGAAGGTGGTGAGGATCCCGCACGCTATGGCACCGAGCGCCGCTCGAAGATCAAGCAAGTGGCGTCCGGGCGGTTTGGCGTCACCGCCGAGTACCTCGTTAGTGCTGAGGTCATTCAGATTAAAGTCGCACAAGGCGCGAAGCCAGGAGAGGGCGGACAGTTACCGGGGCATAAAGTTAACGAGATGATCGCGAAGCTGCGCTTTGCGAAACCCGGGGTCGGTTTGATTTCGCCGCCGCCACACCATGACATCTATTCGATCGAAG
>RCNC010001695.1_pt1 | contig 14878 bp, 12 predicted proteins | sample 2041301 | NCBI WGS metagenome assembly RCNC01 (sample SAMN09708231, study PRJNA481090) | Marine sediment metagenome, whole genome shotgun sequencing project. | biome: marine sediment; feature: ocean; material: sediment; isolation source: Sewage treatment plant 13A marine sediment (STP13A) ... | reverse complement strand
ATCCTCATGTGCCTCAGAGACGCCCTTTCTCAGCCGGCGGGCTTCGCACTCCTGGCCGCGCTGGTGATTGTCCTGATCCCCACCATTAGAGACGCTGCCAAGAGCCAGAGGAGCTCCGAGGTTCGGTCGAGGCCCGTCTCAGTACTGGGCCTCCCCACAAGAAAGAGGCTAATCAGCCTCTTCATCATCCTGGGCCTCATCGGTCTTCCGGTTGGCGCAGGCCTGGTGGTCAGGGGCACAGTACAGATCGCTCTGGCCATGGGAGTTTCAGAGACGGTGGTGGGCCTCAGCATCGTTGCATTCGCCACGTCTCTTCCCGAGCTGGCTACCACCCTGGTGGCAGCCTATAAAAAAGAGACCGAAGTGGCCATCGGGACGATTATCGGAAGCAACATCTTTAACCTTCTCGCAATCATGGGCGTGGCCACCCTGGCCAGCCCCCGGCCCATCGAAGTTCCGAAGAATTTCCCCGAGCTCGACCTCCCGGTGATGTTGGGTTCGGCTCTGCTGATTTCGGCATTTGCCTGGTTCAGGCGCCCAATCGGCCGGGTGGCCGGGATTACGTTTACAACCCTCTACGTCGGATATATCGCAGTCGTCTTCTTGTCGGTTTAGCTCTGAATGAGTTCTTCCCGAAGCCTTGAATTCAAGGTGGCCTCCACACTTCAGGAACTGGAGCAGATCCGGGCCCTGAGCTATGAGACGTTTGTGGAGGAGATTCCTCAGCACCCTACCCGGAGCGATCGTCTCCACACCGACAAGTTCGAGGGTGAGAACACCTATTTCATCGGACTCGACCGGGGTCGGCTCATCGCCATGATGGCTCTCAGAGCCCAGAGGCCCTTTTCGTTGGACCAGAAGGTGGAGGATCTGAATGGGTTCCTCCCTCCTCACCGATCCCCCTGCGAACTTCGCCTTCTTTCGGTGCGGCCCGAATTTCGGAAGAGCCGGATCACCGCTCAACTTCTGGCTCTCGCCTGGAAGGAGTGCGGAGAGAGGGGATTCGATCTGGCGCTGATTTCCGGCACCACTCGGCAGACCAGGCTCTATGAGCGGATGGGATTCGAGCCCTTCGGCCCCCTGGTGGGAACACCCGACGCCTACTACCAACCCATGTATCTCACCCTGGATCGATTCCAGGAGTCCCTCCAGTCTTCCTTGGAGCGGGTCTCCCCGGAACTTTTCAAGGCCCCCTAGAGTCCTTTTTCGCTCGGGGGTAATCAGTAGTCCGGATTGTAACCCAACACCTTGCTGGTGCCGACGCCGTAGCGGGCGAATCCTGAGGCCATGATCAAGGCACAGGCCACACCATCCAGGACCGGTACGTTCAGGGCTTCCCGGATCTTCCGATCCATTCCGCTCAACCCAGCGCAGCCCAGTACGATGACCTCTGCTCCGTCCTCTTTGATGGCCCTGCGGGAGAGCTCCATGAAGAGGCCCTCATCACTCCACCCCTCTTCGCCCTCCTCCGGAGCCCGGATGGAAACCAGCAGGTCCTGAAGGTGGCAGGCTCTTACCTGGAGAAGTTTTCCCGGGACGGAATGTTGGTGGGTCGTGACTACGCTGAAGTTGTGCCCCAGGAAAGAAGCCAACTTCATGGAGGCTTCCCCGATGCCGATGACGGGTTTGGCAGTCAACTCCCTGGCGGCATGGAGGTGGGAGTCGCTATGGCAGGCAATGACAAAGGCATCGAAATCAGCCTCATTCTCCCGAAGGATTCTCATTACTCCCGGCCCGCACCGGATCTCGTCCTCGTAGCTCTCCAGGAACTTCGGGGCCTCCGGTGTTCCGACGGTGACAACCTCGAAAGCCCCTTCGGCGTAGGCCAACGCGGACTCCTGAATGGCCGCCGTCATTCCGGGATCGCTATTGGGGTTGATGAGAAGGATTCGCATGGTGGAGTCAGTCCTCGATGTCGAGCAAAAAAGGGTCTTCTTTACCGCCAGCCCTCAGCTTGGATTCGATGGTTTCTTCAGGGTAGCTCAGAAGCCTCATGAATTCCCGGGAGATCTCCCGGCGGGAATCGGGCGTGTAGGATCCAGCCTCCTCCAAGGCGGCCTTCCTCTCCTTTAGCTCCAGGTACGCGTCCAGGGTACCCTCGTCTTTGAAATAGAGGATCGACCATTTCCCCCGGGTAAACTCGGGGGATTGCAGGTCGGTGATCAGGAGAGATGTGTCCAGATGGGAGCGGATTCCCGACCCGTTCACGATGGTTTCGGAGGCATCCCGCAGAGCCTCGTAATCTTCCGGAACCAGCGGGGGGCTGATGGCCAACCTCTTCACCCGCACCGCCACCATCTCGGCGAAGCAGTTGATCATGCCCAGCTGGAATGAGAGTCGATCCACATCCTTCATGTTCGTTCCCCATTCCTCACGTAGTCCTTCGACCGATCCACGATGCTGGTGGCGTACTGCTTCCGACCCGAGAGGTAGTCCGTCATCAGGGTCATGAAAGCCCCACTCAGAGACAGGACCGCGATGAGGTTGGGAATAGCACAGATGGCCACCGCGATATTGGCGAAAACCCAGAGCCGGTCCACATCGGCCACCCCGGCAAACACCAGGGGTGGGATGAAGTAGAGGTATCGGATCCAGCGGGTCAGCTTCTTCCCGAACACATCAACCAGAGCGGTTTCGAAGTAGATGAAGAAGCCGATCTGGGTGGAGAGGCAGAAGGAGAGGATGCAGAAGGAAATAAGGTTGCCGGCAACGGCATCCGGAAAGACGGACGAGAAGGCCATAATCACCAACTCGATCCCGGATTCCCCGCTGGAAAGAACCCCGGTCGATAACACGGCAAAGCAGGTGATGGTGCAGATGACGAAGGTCACCACAAAGACCTCGAAGGCCCCCCACATCCCCTGCTGGAAAGGATGGGCTGTCTCCGCCGTGGCATGGGCCATGGGAGCGGTCCCCATCCCAGCTTCATTGGAAAACATCCCCCTGGAGACGCCCTGCTGGATGGCCTGCATCACGGCCGCTCCTGCGAAGCCCCCAACCGCGGGGATGGGTGCAAACGCATAGTGGAAGATGGAACCGAAAACTTGAGGGATCTCCCGCCAGTTCACGATAAAGAGGATCAGGCCCCCACCGATGTAGACCAGTGACATGAGGGGAACCAAAGCCTGACTCACCCGGCCGATCCGTCGGATTCCCCCAATGACCACCGTGGCCGTGACGAAGGTCATGAGCCCGGCCACTAGATAGGGATCCGTTCCATAGGAGGCCAAAAAGGATCGGCCCACCGTATGGGCCTGGAGTAGACTCGCACTGAATAGGGCATTGGCGATGATGGCCAGACTGAACACGCTGGCGAGAGCCGGCCAGCCGAGCCCTCTCCTGATGTAATACATGGGGCCACCCCTGATCCGCCCCGTCTCATCGATGTCCCTGTAGTGCACGGCAAGTGTGATCTCTGCCGTCTTGGTGATGGTACTGATCAGGGCCAGAAGCCACATCCAAAAAATTGCCCCGGCACCCCCGATAGAAAGGGCCACGGCCATGCCGGCGATGCTACCCATTCCCACTGTGCTGGCCAGGGCCGTTGATGTAGCCTGGAAGGGCGTCATCCTGCCCTTTTTCCGTTCCCTCTCCTCCGCTGAATCCTGGTGAGCTGCCGTCGACCCCCCCAGGAGACTCCCTAAGGTGTTTCGGAAAATCTCCCCGATCCCCCTAACCTGAAACACCCGGGTTCGAAAGGTCAGGAACAGGGACACACACCCGATGAACACCAGGGTCCAAGGGCCCCATAGGAGCGCATCGATGCGGGCGGCAACGTCCAGGATGGTATCGATCATGGGCAGGTTCGGCCGGAGGGTTGTGAGGTCAGATCAACGGAAGGCGCCAGCTATCTGTTGGGCTTCGAAGACCGTGTCGAGTAGGGCCCTGGTCGTGACCTCGGGAATAATGGCCACGGCTCTGAGGGCCGCCTTCTCACCCACCTGGGAAACAGAGAAGATGCGTTTCCCCTTCTTGAGGATGGTGCGGTAGATGTGTTCCTGAAGCCGGTTCAACTCTTCATCAGACATCTGCGAAGGAATCATCCTGAAACAGAGAATGCCTGTGTCGGGTTCGTGAAGCAGCTCCACATCCCCATACGTCTTCAGCTCCTCATACAAGCCTTGGATGGCATCGAGGGGTTTTCGGAGTCGGGAAACGACGCCACCCAGTCCCTGGTGCCGGATGGAGGTGACTAAGGGAAGGGCGGAGAAGGGCCGTGTACTGGGAATGGACTTGAGGCCTGGATTGGCCCCCTGGGCGTCGGCCCGGTTCCAGTAGTGGCTGAAGAGGGCCATGGGCTTGAACAACTCACGGTCCCGAGCAAACAAAATGGAGTTCGGAATCGGGACACCCATCTGTTTGTGGGGATCCCAGCAGATGGTGTCAGCCTGGTCCAGGCCCTTGAACAGGGGGGCCTTTTCCGGCACCAATCCGTAGGCCAATCCATAGGCCCCATCCACGTGAAGCCACGTGCCTACCTCACGACAGATCTCCCCGATCTCCTGGATCGGGTCCACGGACCCCGTTGAAGTGGTCCCGGCCGTGGCCACTACGCAGAACACATCCCGCTTTCCCTCCAACCCCTGGAGGGTCTCCCGGAGCTGCTCCACGTCCATGCGTCGGTTCTGGTCGGTTTTTACCTGGATCAGGGAATCCTCACCCAGCCCAAGGAATCGAACCGCGTGATTCAGAGAGAAGTGGGCGTCCTCTGAAACCAGAACTGCCAAGGCGGAAGGGTCGCGGAATCCCGCCAGCCCTTTCTGAGGAAAATCGAACCCCTCCTGAGCGGCCCTGGCACAAAGAGCCATAAAGAGGGCTTGCTGATTTGCGTAGGTGCCGCAGTACAGGACGGTGGCTTCTGCGGACGGGCCCAAACCGAAAAGCCTGCAAAGGGCTTTGCAGCACATCTCCTCCAGGGTGGATCCACCGGGGGAGACCTGCCAATTGGTGACACCCTGGTTCCATTCCAGGGCCACCTCCGCGCCCAACGTCGCCCCCTCCTCCAGCTTTGCGTTGAACAGCCCCTGGAAGGAGGGAAGGTCGTATCGCATGAGATGGGGAAGAAGGCCTTCTTCGATGAGGAGGTTCAGGTCGGCGATGTGGAGGCCTTCCTCCTGAAAATCCACAAGAGGGGCCAGGGCCGCCTCAACCTCTTCGGGTGAAGCGCCGGAGAAGAGTCGCTCAGCCATTCAGCCTCCGATGCAGGTACCGCCCGCGGCCGGGGATTCCCAGACACTCCTCTCCATCGATAAGGAGCTCCCCACGGGAAAACACCTTCTGGATCTTCCCTGTCACCTCTATGCCTTCGTACGCAGACCAGTCAGCTCCCATATGGAGAGTGTTCTTCCCCATGGTCCAGCGGGCATCCGGATCCATCAGTACGATATCCGCGTCAGCCCCAGGTTCCAACCTTCCCTTTTTTGGAGCCAGACCGAAGAGCCGAGCCGGCTCCGATGACACGATCTCCACGAACCGTGGAAGGGAGATTCTGCCCTTGGCCACCCCCTCGGAGTAGAGCATTTGAAAGCGGGGCTCGATACCCGGGATCCCATTGGGACAGAGGTCGAAGCGGTCCTTCCCGTAAAGCTTCGCCTCCCACGAATAGGCCGCGTCGTCAGAGGTCACCATTCGAATCCGCCCATCCGCCACACCCTGCCAGAGAACCTCCATGGCCTCGGTATCCCTCAGGGGTGGGGAACAGATCCATTTGATTCCGTCGTCCCGCCTCAAAACCTCCTCGCTGAAAAGGAGATAGTGGGCACAGGTCTCCGGACGGATATCCAGGCCCTCCTGCATGGCATCGGTCAGGAGTTCCAGTCCGCCGGGGCTCGCCAGATGGACAATGAAGAAGCGCCCCTTCGTCTGTCGGGCCATGTCGATGATTCTGCGAATGGCCTCGGTTTCCACCTCAGGAGGTTTGCTGCGAGCGTGGTAGATGGCAGCGGTCTTCCCCTCGCCAATCAACCTCGGGACGTTGGCCTCGATGGCGTCGTTGTCCTCGGCGTGGAGCATGAGCATGCCCCCGGCCTCGGTAAGGGGCTTCACGACCCGAACGAGATCGGCGTCTTCAATCAGAAGGCCGTCCTCCCGATAGGTCATATAACACTTCATGGTCGGAGCCCCGGCCGCCACCACCGCGGGGATCTCTGCCAGGGTGCCTTCGTCCGGCCGGGTGATGGCCGGATGGACACCCCAATCCACCAGTGCCTTCCCGTCGGCCTCCTCCCCCTTGTCCTGGAGGGTCCTGGCCAGGGATCCGCCAGGAACCTGGTTCGAAAAATCGATAACACTGGTGGTGCCGCCGAAAGCCGCCGCCCGGGTCCCGGTGAGGTAGTCGTGGACGCTCACCGTTCCCATAAAGACGTCATTAAAATGGACGTGGGTATCGACACCACCGGGTAGGACAAGAAGGCCATCAGCGTCAATCGTCCGAACCGCCGTCACATGGGTAAGATCCCCCACCGCAGCCACCGATTCACCGGTGAAGAGAAGGTCCTGCTTAACCACGGACTGGCCGACCACCATTCTTCCTCCCCTGATGAGGGTGGAGGAATCGGAGGAAGGTCTCCCGAAGGGCCCGGTGTAGCGGGAGGGGAAAGGATCCGTTTCCATGGCAAACCTCGAAGGAACCCTGATCGAAGATCGGGCGGACGGTTAAGGCCAACCGAGGCAACTTGGGGCCCTTCCCTGTTATACGAAAGGAAACGCTGTTGTGGGAAAATGAGCGGCGGCGCATGTTCCAGCATCTGATGCACCTCTGTCGAGACCTTTGACCCGAGCGGCTAACGGCTGGTGATGGACGTATGACAGACCTGAAGACGTATGCTGCGCTTGCCCGAGCCCCCTTTCTCACCCTCCCCGTAACCCTGGTTGTATGCGGTGCAGGAGCAGCGGCATACGAAGGAAATGTCTACTGGGGAGCCACCTTTTTCGCCCTCATTGGGTTGGTGGCGGTGCATATCGCCGTGAACGCCCTGAACGAATGGAGCGACATGCGGCGGGGGATCGATCTAAACACATCACGCACCCCATTCTCCGGTGGATCCGGGACTCTGCCCGCTGGGAAGGCCCCAGTGGAAGCTGCCCTTCGGTTGGGGATCTTCGCCTCAGCCATCGGGCTGGTGATCGGTCTCTGGTTTCTCTCTCGAATCGGCCCGGCATTCATCCCATTCCTGCTCTTCGGCGCCGTGTTCGTTCTTGGATACACCGACGCCCTGGCTCGCATAGGGATCGGAGAAATCGCTGCAGGTCTCGGCCTCGGGGGTTTGGCGGTGTCGGGGGTGGCTATCGTTCAGGAGGGGATGCTGGGTGAGGTGGCCCTGGCCGCTTCTGTCCCGGCGTTTCTGATGACCTTCAACCTTCTCCTGCTGAACGAGTACCCCGACGAAGCAGCCGACAGGGAGGGCGGAAGGAAGAACCTGGTCCTTCTTCTTGGGAGGCGGACCTCGGCCCTGATCTACGCACTGGCAGCTCTTTTGGTGCCCATCTGGATCGTGGCTGCTGTGGTCAAAGGCACGTTCCCGGTCTGGGCCCTGGCCGGGGTTCTTCCATCGGTCCTTCTTGTGAAACCTCTCCGTTGGGCCTTCGGTGACACCTCCTCCGACGTGCCTATCCCGGCCCTGGGAGCCAACGTGACCTGGAATCTGGCTACGAATACGCTTCTGGGGATTGGGTTGTTGGTGGCCAGCCTGATCTAGGGAAATCGCCCCTGCCGAGGGTACGAATCGGCAGGGGCGGACTCCATCCCTGGCGCAAAGCCTGGGAACGTCCTTTACATCCCCTGCTGCTACATCCCCTCCTGCCTGGTGGGCGCATAGATCACATCACTATGGCCCTGAGTTATGCTCAAAAACTTCCGGAAGTCTTCAGGACTCTGCTCTTCCATGGCCCCTAGAACGGTCCCGGTGAAATCGTCGATATCATCCCAATCCTCGAAGAAGAAAAGGACCTTGTAGTTGTGACTCGCCCCGGTGTTGTGATCCAGCGTAACCCAACCGCCGATGTGCCCGTCAGCCATGGCCTGTTCGATGAGGGGAGTGGCAACATCTCCCCAGATCCGATACCACTCGTCGGCGTCGGCAAAGTTGTACTGGTAGGTGGAGGCATACATGTACGCTGTCTCCAAACCCTCAGGCACATCCACGTGACCGAAGTCCCAGATCTCGTCACGGTGAGCCTGAATCATTCTGGACACCGCCTCAGACTCGGCGTCGGATGAAGCCGCGTTGACCTGGCCCAGGTACTCTTCCCAAAAAGTGTCGATGGCATTCCAGTCGTAGGTCCGGATGGCCATGCGAACGTTGTACTCACCGCCCGTGGTATGCTCCCACTGGTTGTAGCCTTCAATCACACCACTGGAAACCAAACCGTCCAGAACCGGGACCGCGTATTCAAAGTACTGGCGGTTCCATTCGGGAAGGTCTCCCGGCTTGATCTTGTAGTAGGCCTCATACACATGGGCAGCGTCCTCCGCCACCTGGGCCCCGCAACCCATAGCGGGAATCAGAAGCAGAAGAGCAAAAAGAGATGTGACACGGTACATATAGCCTCCAGACGAACGGGGGGTTGGGTCCTGCGAAAGGGATGGAAGGATGATTCTCACCCGGTGGGAGCCGGGTAGACGATGGAGCCGGCCCTACTCATAGCCTCTACGCCCTCTTCTAACGACACCAGCGGAGTGGTCTTGATGGCGGATAGATGGCCGGTGGCATAGGCAGCGAGGGCGAATGCGGATTGGCTGACGTTGTCGGGAGCCTCGCAGATGGCGACAACGTCGTAGTCGCCAAAAGCGAGGAAGGCCTGAACAAACCTTCCCCCCAACTGCTCCAGGACCGGGGCAACAGCCTCAACCCGGTTTTGGGGTTTTTTGATCTGGGATGCCCAGGCTTCGGGCGTGTACGAGCACTGGAAAAGGAAATGGGCCATGAAGAGTACCTCCCTATGGGGAAAAGGAACCACAAAGACCGACGGCCCGAAGCGAGGACGCAAAAAGGCGCGCCTGCCCGCTATGCGGCCGAGGGAAAGAACTTCCTTGGTTTTTCGGGGATGCCGATTGAAACCCAATAAGGGTCGGATTTACTTAAATGTCAATAATTTTTTCTCAGGAATCTTCTTCGGCTTCGATTCCATATTCCTTCAGCTTCCGCCACAGGGTGGTCCGGCCCATGCCGAGGACACGCGCCGCTTGCGTCCGGATTCCTCCGGCTTCCTCCATGGCGGCGACGATGGCCTCTCGTTCGGTTTCAGGTGAACTCGATGCAGCGTAGCGTTCGGGGATATCGAACTCCGTAAGGGGCCCTCCCTCCGCACTCTCCCGAACTTCCGGCGGGAGGTGTTGGGCCTCGATTCGGGGGCCACTCTCCGCCCGGATGAAGGCGCTTTCCAGGACGCTGAAGAGCTCCCTGACGTTGCCGGGCCAGGAGTGGGATTGAAGGAGCCGCATGGCCAAGGGAGACACGTTCCCCCCAATGGCCGCCTGGTCCCTGGAAACGAAAAAGTGCTCCACCAACAGGGGGATATCGGTCTTCCGCTCGCGGAGGGGTGGGACCTCCAGCCGGAAGACATTCAGGCGGTAGAAGAGGTCCTCCCGGAAGTCCCCGGATCGGATGGCTTCTTTGAGATCCCGATGTGTAGCTGCCAGTACCCTCACGTCCACCTTTCGGGGTTTCACGTCCCCAACCGGAACGAATTCCATCTCCTGTAGGACTCGAAGCAACCGGTGCTGAAGCCCCGATGAAATGTCCCCGATCTCGTCCAGAAACAGCGTGCCACCGTGGGCCGCTTGAAAGAGCCCCGGCTTGTCCCGGATGGCCCCGGTGAACGCACCTTTGACATGCCCGAATAACTCCGACTCCAGAAGGCCCTCGGCCAGGGAAGCGCAGTTCACGGGGAGGAAAGGACCAGAGGCTCTTTCGGAAGCTTCGTGGATTCCCCTTGCTACCAACTCTTTTCCAGTTCCTGTTTCACCCCGAATAAGTACAGTGGCAGTGGAAGGGCCCACCTTCTCGATGGCCCTGACGACCTCCCGCATACCCGAGGACCGGCCCACCAACCGGGCCGCTTCGGAGGGATCACCTGGCCTAAGGGAAGGCCGGCGCTCCAGGAGGTTAGCCACCTTCCCCGTGAGGACGTCGGGTTCCACCGGTTTGGTGAGGAAATCGTCGGCTCCGGTGTGCAGGGCCTTCACCGCCGTCTCCACCGTTCCAAAGCCACTGATCATAAGAATGGGAATGCCTTCACCCCACCTCCTCAGCACCTCAACGATCTGGATCCCATCTGGACCGGGCATCCTGAGGTCCAGGAGAATGAGGTCGAACCCTCCTTTCTTCAGGGCCTCAACCGCCTCATGACCGTCTGCCGCCTCCACAACCGGATATCCCTCATCTCTGAGGAGGGTAGAGGTGGACACCCGGAAGGCCCTGTCATCGTCCACAAGCAGGATCCGGCCTGGAACCGCAAGGTTTGAATCAGGCATCATCGGATCCCTTTCCCTCAACCCGGGGGAACTCGATCGTGAAACGTGCCCCGGGGCCGTCCTGGCGATTGGCTGCCCCGATCCGCCCGCCATAGGTCCGAACAATGGCTTCAGCCGTGAAGAGACCCAGCCCCACACCATGAAGCTGTGCTTTTGTGGTGAAGAACGGGTCGAAGATTCGGGGGAGGATTTCCTCAGGAATCCCCGGGCCCCGGTCCAGGACCTCCACCATCACCTTCTCCTGTCCCTCGGTGACCACGATTTCTATGGGTCCCTCATGGCCCATGGCTTCTCCGGCATTCAATCCAAGATTCAGCAGAACCTGTTTGAGGGAATCCGGGGCCACCCGGGCCAGGGCGCTACCCGGACTGACGACGGAGACGTTGAGAGTTTTCCCTGGATCCGTACCGGCCTTCAGAAGGGTCGCTACCTCCCGGGCCACACCAGTCACCTCGCAAGAGGAGTTCTCCGGATCCCGAGGCCGATGCACATCGAGCATCTGCTCTGTTAGTTCGTGCATACGGAGAAGTTCATCGATGGCCATGTCGGCGAACTCCTGGGCCTCAGGCTCATCGGCTGTCCGTCGCCTCAGCACCTCGAGACAGTTTCTGATGCTGGCGATAGGGTTTCGGATCTCGTGGGCGAGCTGGGCCAGAAGCCGCCCGGCAGATGCGAGGCGATCCCGCTGCACCAGCTCAGCCTGGAGGACAAGAAGCCTCTGTTGCCGATCTTCCAACTCCTGGTTGGCTTCTTCAAGGCGAAGGTTCGCCTCTTCCAGATCGGCCAAGCGGCCCCGGAGCGCCTTTCTCATCTGGTCGAATGCGTCAGCGACCCGGGTGACCTCGGATACCCCTGCAGGAGCGAGGGGGGCATCGAAATCCCCGGCGGCAAGGCGGTCGGCTGCATCAGCGAGACTCCCCACCGGACCCGCCAATCGCCCGGCAAAGAGGGTCCCGAGAATCATGGCCAGGGCCAGGGTGATCCCCGCGCTCCACAGGGCGATCTTCCGAAGAAGAGGCATCACGCTCAATTCTCGGTCCAGGTTCTTCAAAAACACCACCTCCGAACCCGAAGCCAGCGGCGCAAACAGGACCAGATACCGGACAGCGCCGATAAGGGTTTCACGGATGGCGAGGGCTGCAGGGCCGGCCGAGGAGTCCGGAACAGCCGAAGCCGTGGGGGCGTTGGCCGGATCGGGCCGGGGCATGGCCATGACGGCGGCTCCCAGAGACGCCGTTTCCTCCTCCCCCGTTGAAGCTCCAACCACCGCCCCGTCACCATCGAGGATAAGGACTTCGCTTCGAGTGAGCCCGGCCAGGGTAGCCGCCTCTGAAGCATCGAGGACAGAAATGCCCCCGGCGGCTCCGACCCAGGTATCCTCCATCTCCACGGGGGCCAGCGACACCACCCGAACACTACCTCCCCCCGGAACCACGGCCACAGGCATCTCTCCCCTTCGGGTGGCTTCCAGGAGTTCCGGAGGGACGGCTTCCCCGGGGATGAGGGCTTCCCCTCCCGTCCCTACCAGGATCGGTGCCTCCGGAAAACTCGCTCCGGCCTGCTCCACCATCCTGGCGGCCTGGGAGGCTTCCCCATCCATGAGGGCCTGAGCCAAGCCGGGGGTCCGGGCCACATCCCGGGCATGCATCATCCGAACGTCGACCGTGGCGGACCACCGGGTATCCAACAGTTCCGGAGCCATGGCCAGGCTCTCTCGAACCTGCTCCTCAAGGGCCCGCCCCAATAGTCCATGAGCCACGATCCCCGCCGGGATTGTCCCCACGGCCAGGACAAGAACCACCAGATACAGGAGGGCGCGTTTTAGAGACATGGTATGGTCGAGAGCCAGGAAAGAGGGAATTGCCCGTACTCGAGAAGATCTCCTGCCGGGCTGGGAAAGCCAAGGGGAAAAGAAAGCCCGGGGGGGAGATGTCCCCCCCGGGCTCTCCATGAATCCACTTCGGTCAGGACCCGGAGTTGATGGGTGTCAAGGTGATGCGAACGACCTGGGAGACATCAGGATACCCGTAGCCGTCGTTGACCTGCCTCACGGTACCATTCTCCATTCCCCCGGTATCGGCTCCCGCCTGTCGCGGGGCCTGGTTCGGACCGATACCGGGCGCCTCGTTTACTTCCGTGCCCGCGTCCCAGAGCAGGACCATACCGGTGATGTCGCCACTCTCGGGATTCCCGTTGGAATCGAACAGGGCTAGCCCGGCTTCAGCCGGTGCAAAGAAGAGATCATTACTCTGAACGAACATGGTGGCGAAGGAAAGGCGGTCCCCAGGCATGGCGGTGAACGTGAAGACGTAAGCGTCACCAGGGAACGCCGGGGCCGGGGCTCCTGCACCAGTTGGCGTGTTGAATACTCCGCTCTCCATAACACCAGCCCGGGCGGCGACGGCGGAAGCCAAGCTCCCTGGATTCCCATCCTCGGCCAGAGCCTCCAAGCCTTCACCTCGGTCGGCCGACCCAGCCATGAAGAGAACTGAAGACCCCGTATGGACCGCATAAACTCCTGGAGCGATGGGGCTGGTCACGCCAGTCCGGGAAGCCAGTTCCCCGTTGTAGCCGGAGACGCCACCATCTTCCGCCAAAGCTTCGAGGCCCAGCCCCCTGTCGGCCTGGCCTGACGTGAACAGGTGGTCCATTCCCGAACCCACCGTCCAGACGCCAGGAGCCAGGATCACAGGAGCCGAACCACCGTCGCTGGTCTGCAAGGCCTCGTCCGCGGCGGTGTTGGCCACGCGAATTCGGAATTCGGTCCCACCCAGATGGGTGAGAGTAACCTGGATCGCATCGTCCACAGCAGGGAGGTTAGCGAACTCATCGTCGGCCATCCGGACTAGTGTGTTGGGATCAGCTGCACCACCTCCCGCCCCACCTTGCCGAGGAGCCTGATCCGGACCGAGGCCCGGTTCCTGGTTCACCTCTGTGCCCGCATCCCACAGATAGATCTGGTCGGTGATGTCCCCAGAAATTGGCGCACCGGCCTGGTCAAAGAGGGAGATCCCTTCCCCACCCGGGGCATAGAAGAGGTCGTTCGACTGAACAAACATGGTGGCGAAGGAGACAGCCGAACCGGGTCCCCCACTAAAACTGAACTCATAGGAATTCCCGGGCAGAAGAGGGCCCGGACCATCGGAACCAGCCGGTGTGTTGAAGAGCCCCGTAGAGGTGAAATCGAACGCATCGCTCACGTTTTCAACTCGAACCTCGAACATGGCCTCTTCATTCTGAGGATTCATACCTGTGTCGTCCTCGCAGGCACCCAGGAGGACAACCGTTGCGAGGAGGGCCCCCGGGGCCAACCGCTTCCTGAGAAAATTTCCCCGAGCCCGGAGCCCGGTACCCTCGTTGTCGAAAATCCTGCGTTCCATTGGTGCCTCCTGTGATTGTCTGGAAAGGGACGTGAATCGCTTTGAAACACAGGGGGGGTAAGGAGCAACGGGAATGCCACCCGTACCGCACTTGTCATGGATTCTCGTAAGTGCATGTATTCTAAGGCCTTAGGGAGACGCGCCCTGGCGGCTGATTTCAGACGGGTTGTTTCATGAAACGGTCTCAGGTGTTTCATCTGCCGGTGATCAGTGTTTCATGACCCCGGCCCGGCTCCACTTGAACCCTTCCCCTTTCCGGGATCAAGACACTACTGTTCTCCCAGAAACAGACCGGCATAACCAGGCCCGGCACGGCTCATCAGCTACTCGTCGTTGAGCATCTTCCGAAAAGTCGCCGGGCCTTGAATTCAGTTTCATCGATCCAGGAGAGATCCATGGTTCAGAAGCTAATTATCAGCCTCCGCACTTCCCTGGCCGTGGTCGGGGTTCTTTCGGCAACCTTCTTCCTGGGTTGCGAATCCTACGCCGACGGTCCGGCAGCCTCGGAGGGGGTGACGGTTAACCTTCCCTCCGACGGTGCCATCGAAGAGGCCTTCGCGAGCATTACGGAAGACGAAATCAGGGCCTACACCCAGGTTCTGGCATCTGACGAGTTCGGTGGCAGGGCTCCCTCATCCCGGGGAGAAGAACTGACCATGCAGTACCTCACCGAACAGTTCGCTGCGATTGGGCTGGAGCCTGGAGGCGAGAACGGGACCTGGGTCCAGGAAGTTCCCCTGGTCGCCATTACCGCCGACTCCGACATGGGCCTGACCATCAGCGGCTCGGGTGGATCAGAGACCTTCGAGTACGCCACCGAGTTTGTGGCCGGGACCCCCAGGGTAGTGGAGAACGTCAGCTTCGATGCCTCCGATCTGGTGTTCGTTGGTTATGGATCTGTGGCACCGGAGTTCGGATGGGACGATTACGCCGCGGTGGACGTCACAGGGAAGACGGTGGTGGTACTGGTCAATGACCCGGGGTTCGCGACCCAGGACCCGGAGGTCTTCAAAGGCAACGCCAT
>RCNC010001694.1_pt1 | contig 14880 bp, 13 predicted proteins | sample 2041301 | NCBI WGS metagenome assembly RCNC01 (sample SAMN09708231, study PRJNA481090) | Marine sediment metagenome, whole genome shotgun sequencing project. | biome: marine sediment; feature: ocean; material: sediment; isolation source: Sewage treatment plant 13A marine sediment (STP13A) ... | reverse complement strand
ATGCCGGCCGACCTCGACCAGTTTGGGTGAGAGAATTCACATGGAGCAGTCATTAGTAGGAAATGTTTTGTCAAGCTGGGCCATATGCCCGCCAATGCTCGGCGTTTTTTCAACCAGATAAACCTTAAAACCAGCAGTGGCAAGATCAAGAGAGGCTTGAATACCGCTTACTCCCCCACCAACAACCAATACGTCTCCAAAATTACTGTCTCCCAGATTTTTAGAAACAGGATTTTCAGAAAATTGTTGAATTTTTTCTATTGGCAATACTTCGTTTTCCACTTTCTATCACCTCATCAGTATTTTTGGGCCAGTAGTATCCTGGGTGGCCGGGTTAGATGCACTTACTCTAAATCACTTCCCTAAAGCGTACCATTGACAATTTCCGTGATATCCTTAATCTCCAGGATGTCTTCATACTCCATGTTTAGCCTGCTCTCCTCAAAATTGGTAATGCAGTATGGGCAGGAAGTAACCAGCACTTGGGCCCCAACCTCATTGGCTTGTTCCAATCTAAGATCGGAGAATCTTTCTTCCTTTGGCGTGTCCATCCAAATTCTGCCGCCTCCGCCGCCGCAACAGAGACTATTTTTACGAGAATCAATCATTTCAACAAGTTCCAAACCATGTATCTTCTTTAATATTTCTCGGGGTTCATCATATATGTCATTATGCCGACCCAGATAACATGGGTCATGATAAGTTACTTTCTTCTCATACTCTTTGGTGAGTTCGAGCCGCCCATCATTTATAAGTTCTAATAAGTATTGGCTAATATAAATGACCTCAAAGTTTACCATAAATTCTGGGTATTCGTTTTTAAAGGTGTGGTAGCAGTGAGGGGAAGAAACAATGATCTTTCGTATCCCGTTATCAATAAACGTTTTGATATTTTCCTTGGCCAGGTTTTTGAATACTTCTTCACTGCCTGTCTTGCGAATGCTTTCTCCGCAGCAGCTTTCTTTATCACCCAGAATCCCAAATTTTACCCCTGCTTTGTTCAGGATATTGGCTGTAGCGGTCGCTACCTTTTTCATTCTTGGGTCATAACTAAGATAACAACCGACAAAATACAACGCTTCCATACCCTCGGTGTAGGTTTTCACAGACAGATCTTTTGCCCAATCAGCCCGCTTTTTTCGTTCTCCCTGCAAGGGGTTGCCTTCAGAAATCAGACTTGCTCTTGCGGTACGAGCAGAACGTACAGAAGCAGGAAAAACTTCATATTCCGAAGCAACCCTGCGTAAGGATACCCCAATTTCTATCTGTTTTACTCCCCTGGGACACTGCTGAGTGCATTTTCCGCAGGTCGTACAACGCCATATATCTTCACCGTCTATCTCAGTCAGGCCGAACGTAGCTTCCCTGATTATTTTGCGCATGCTAAAGGGTCGAACCTTGTTCCACGGACAAACAGCATCGCACAATCCGCACTGAAAGCATAAATTAAAGACCTCTCCACCAGCGTCTTTTATCTCATCTATTACCTCTATGAATGGGGCTACTGTCTCCACTGTTTTTCTTAATCCTCTTTTTTCGCCTTAATGTTTGGTTTTTCTCCCAATTAGTTGGGAGAAAGGGGTCAGGGATTCTAGCATTCAAGGGGCCAAGGGTTTATTTTCAAATGATCTTAAACCGCTTTTCAAACTCATGAATCCTATCCTCTATTCTTTCAATAATGAAACTTAAAATCAAATTTTGATTCCACATAGTACTGCATGTACGTTTTAACTCTAATGCGACCTCTACCTTTACACTTGAACCCTTGAATCCTCGAATCCTTGAACCCTTAGCCTAAGGATTTCATTCGATCCCATGACTCCTTAGTGTTATGCGGCAACCAATTCTTTTGGAGATGATCCTAATGTTTTAGTCCTTCTGTGACATTCGTGCAACGGTATCCATTAACTTCTCAAGGCCATATTTGTCTGCCAACGATTCCAATCCGATCTCCATCTCCTCCTGCTCCTCCTGTTCCTCCTCTTCTTCGACTTCCTCTTCTCTTTCTTCATAAATCAGGGCATCATTTGTGCACCACTTAACACACAAAGGCTCTTCTTCGTCTTCGCACATATCGCATTTTAGAGGGAGACCAGAATCGGGTTCTTTGAACTCGTTCCTGGATGGGCAGGAAGCCCTGCAGAATGCACACTCATCGTATTCCTTTCCGTCAATCGTGTATTTATCTCTACCGGCACATTCGGCTACAGTATACTCACCCGCGTATACAGGTACATATATGTCTTTTAGTGGGTCACGAATTATCCGAATACGAGACCTCGCCGGATTATTGCTGCTATATTTTGGTATAGCGTGAAAGGCGGAGCAGATTACCTCACATGCCCGACACCCATTGCATTTATCAACATCAATTCTTATTGTTTTAATTATTTTCTTTTTTTTATCAGTTTTATTTCCAGTCAAGGTTCTCGCCCTCCACTCTATTTTTTCTTTTTTGCAGCTTTTGCCTCTTTGGAAGAAGCGTCTTCACCAGGTATATCTTCGCCGTCCGTCAATATCCCTCTCTCTAAAAAGTCTTCGCTCACGTAATCCAAGCCCAACTCATGTAAGCACTCTTTAGTAGGAATACCCTCATTATTCCACCCCTTGAATTCGTAATACGTATCCAGAAGTTCCTTTTCAAGTTCGGGAAATCTTTTCTTCCAATGGTCCTCAGGAGGCTTCTCATCTTTTCTCCTCATGCCCCTGCTTATATTAATAGCCCTAACTAAAGTTCGATACCTTTTGGCGGCCTGGGCCAATTTGTCTTCATCCATATCGATCCCGGCCCCTGATGAGATAAATTTCGGGTAATTGTGCATATGATAGGGAGGCTTCAGTGGGAATGATGAAAGACCGGAGCACATCCCGAGGGCGTCATCAATGTAGTGCATCTTCTCTTGCCAGTCGACAATATCACAAGACATTTGAACAGTTGGGTAATAAGGGTTTGAGTTTTCTCCGCGTAGTTCCCAGTCTATAAAATATTGCTTAAACTTTTCATCAGGAACCTGGAACCAGTCCTTTACAAACGCTTCTCTATGCTCTTTCTTAGGGTAAGGCGCCTGGGGAAACTGCCCTTCAATCTGGGTAATGTTTATCTTCTCGCCGGTACAATACATAAGGAAATAAACGGGATTCAGCATTGATAGCTTGAGAGGCAGCTGTTCATGTTTCTTAATATTATTATGAGCATATTCTTCTGCGCCGTTACCAATCTCTTTGGCCGCCCAATACGTACCATTGGCCAAAATGTCTCCAATTCCTTCCCGCCGGACAATTTTGTCAAGCAGATAGTAAAATCTTCCCTCGTTGTCTTCCGGCATTTCTGGAAAATCTTTATCCGTCAAAATGCCGTTTTCTAAAAGTTCAAGGGCAAAGGCCATAACTTGTGGGGTTGAGAATCCATCCACTCCATACTCCGTAGCACTTTGAGCTATACCCAAGCCAAATTCCAGATCTGACATGGCCGCCATTGTATAGGTAAGTTTCGAGAAACATTTCATCATGTATGTTGGACGTCCCGGGGGAGAAATTGTTGCCCCGCATGTCATCGGACAGTTATAGCAACTGATTAGCCGTGTCCGCATATTATCCATAGTCTCCATCCAGTCCTTTGCGACTTCCTCGTTCCAAAAATCTCTTCTGCGGGTACGGGAATTTCCCCACATGAAATTCTCGGTGTGCCACTTCTCGTCATGGACTTTCATCTCCTGCGGTGACCCTAGTCCTGCTAAAATGGGCATGACTCCCGGAATCGGATTATCATTGCGGAATTTTATATATTCCATCACTTCATTGCAAAGCTCCATGTATTCATCCGGTCGGGCGAGATTGATGTCCTTGGTACCACGAACAACGACCGCCTTTACCCCTTTGTCTCCCATAACGGCGCCTATTCCTAGTCGACTGGCACTGGACCTGCCCTGCTCGATGGAAGCAAAATAGACCCTGTTTTCACCGGCCATGCCGATAGCAGCCACCTGGGCTTTCGGCTCCTTTAACTCCTGTCGAATAAGTTCTGCAGTTTCAACAGCACCTTTACCCTTCAAATGAGAGGCATCACGTATTTCTACTTTGTCATTGTTTATCCACAAATAAACCAGGTCAGGGGACTTACCGCGAAGGATCACTTTGTCATAACCGGCATACTTCAATTCCGGTGCCCAAAACCCCCCCATCATTGAAAATGCCATTAATCTGGTCTGAGGAGAAATGGTAGTAACAATGGTACGATTACAACCAGTAGCAGGTGTTCCACATAAAAGACCGGCGGCAAATATTAGTAGATTATCAGGAGAAAAGGGTTCAACTTCAGGAGGAACCCTCTCCCATAATATCTTGGCGTTAGTACCTAGACCCCCCAGATAAAGTTCGGTGTCTCTTGGGTCAGTTGCGACCTTCTCAACGTTTCCTCGGGTTAGATCAACTTCTAAGTTAAACCCTGTCTCTGCGTACCTCATTTTTTTCCCCTTCTATATTTCCTGAATCCGTGGCATACTTTTTGATTAATCATGGCTTGCAGTCACTTAACTCAATGTTATTTTAACAAATAACGACTAATTAAACCTATTTTCCATTTTCAATATTTAACTACATTGCAGCTATATTGTAACTACACCTACGGTGTTAATTGTGTCAAGAAAAAAAATTACTTTTTAACCAGGGCGTCTGAAGAACTAGCTGTTTGTACAAATAGAGGATAATCATAGCTAAAAAAATGCTATAAGAGGGGTAAAGTGGGAAAGAAATCAGGGTTCCAGGCATGAAGCCTGAAACCCCGTTTATCTGTATGCGTTCACGGAACGTTGAAAATAAAATATAAAACTTGAAAATTTGGCTTTCTTGTCTCTCGAATTTCTACTTTCCGATTTCAAGTTTCAAGTTTCAAGCCGTGAACGGCTATGCATATCTTTTATACTGCCGCTTGCAGTGATGCCGACTCCTTTTGCGCAGCGGATAATCTTTCTGCCGCATCTCTCTTTCTGGATATGCTGACACGGTCTGCTTCAACATATTCTATTGCCTTCATATCACAGAATCGGACACACTGCGGATCGCCATCACAGAGATCGCACTTGAAAACCTTTTTATCTATCACATTGAAATTCATGGCACCGAAAGGACAGACCGACACACATGTACGGCAGCCGATGCATATATCATAATCGACCATTACCCGATCCAGGGCCTCATCACGGGAGATAGCCTTTACCGGGCATGCGATCATACACGGGGCATCTTCGCATTGCTGGCATGACATGGGGATATAAAGCCCTTCCGACTCCCATTTCATCACTTTGATACTACTTCGGGCAGGATTTGAAATACCATCATGTACTACAGCACATATAAGCTCGCACAGGCGGCAGCCGGTGCATTTCTGGTAATCTATTTTTAAGACTTTAGCCATTTATTTTCTCCTCTCTAATATTAGACCAGATGGGACGGTTCCTTATCCAGACCGAGCCTTTTTAACGTCTCTTGTGTAGCAACGCCGTTTTCATCCCAACCATGGTGCTCATAGTATTCGTCAATCATCTTTTTAAACTTTTTCCTATCAATTGTTGAACCAATAACGTCCGGTGCACCACGTCTGCAGGGTTCATCAAAATAACGGTGATTGAGCGTATCGCCCTTTTTGAGATCGTCTCTTTTTAATCCTTCTCTCAAATTGAACAGCCTTTCTATATTGTAGCATCTTTCAGCAACATCCCAGATTTCCTTAGGAGTCATCTCCAGGCCGGTATTGTAATAAAGCACCTTGGGCCAGTCCTCAAAATTGGGAAGTGTCGCTCCCAGGAAAGTGGTATGATATTTGCAAATTCCAAGACAATCCACTCCCATGTAGCAATTCTCCTGCCAAAAGACCATCCAGGGTTTACCTTCATATGAAGTATGCTCAGAGCTAAGTGGCCCGTCGTAAGGTACGGGATTGCTGTATATCTTCCTTAAGACTTTCTCCGGAAGATGATAAAGGTCTATAGCCGGCCTGCTCCTTAAGTGGTCGGAACCCCTGGAGCCTGTTGCTATATTAAGTGCCAGTGCCGGAGTTGCCCTTTCGTCGGAGTGGAGGTTGCTCATACCCTTAACCTGGATAAGATAGTCGAATGATTTTTTTCCTATTTTTTCAGATGCCGGAATTCCTCCGTCTGCCAGTGTATCACCCAGATATCCTTTTCTATAACAGATTCGCTCAATCATCTCGAGAAGTGCTTCGTCATTTCCGAATTTCAAATCAAGCCCGTCGGTTTCCTTACTGGTGATTATTCCCAGTTCATAAAGTTCCATAGCCCATGAAATAAGGCTTCCGGTTTCCAGGTTGTCCATTCCATACTGATCCACAAGGTGGTTTCCGGTCAATACCGTCACCGCATTTTTACAATCCGGCTCTCCACCAAAAGCACCCTGTGATGTGTATTCGGGCCCTTCATCGTATTTTCCTGCATAAGGACCTGAAGGAATTTTGTACTGGGCGCGACAATGTACCTGGCAGCCGAAGCAACCGGTCATATGATACGGCCCCATGGTTTCCTCGCAGATTTCATCAATACGCTCGGGCTCTATATCATCTGCATTTTCACACTGGTTATACTGAAAATTCCGGGTTCGTATTCCACCCCAGGAATTTGTAGCCCCCCAGATGAACGGGGTTCCCAAGGCTCCCTGGGTTTGATTTACCTTTGCACTTGTGATCTGTTCAATAAATCTCTTGTTATACTCTATGGCATCTTTGGGATGGGCTATATTTATATCCATAGTGCCCCTGGCAGCCACCGCCTTGAGGTTTTTAGACCCCATTACGGCTCCCATGCCCGATCTGCCTGCAGCATTTTTTATGCCTGTCATAACATTGGCAAATACTACAAGGTTCTCACCAGCAGGACCTATGACGGCACTTTTAATATCTTCGTCGCCAAGCTCTTCTCTGATTGCCCACTGTGTTTCGGTTGTGGTTTTACCCCACAGGTTTGCGGCATCCCTTATTTCTATTTCACCGTTGTGAATCCAGATATAAACGGGTTTTTCAGCCTTGCCCTTTATGACCAAGTGATGAAAGCCTGCCCAGGCGAGTTCAGGGGCAAAGAATCCTCCCATGTTTGCGCTTCCGAGCAGTCCTGTAAGTGGGGACTTAGCCATAACATGAGTTCTGGCGGTTGCTGAAGCGCATGTTGCAGTCAGTATGCCACCGCTGATCATGAGCGTATTATCCGGGCCCAGCGGGTCACAGCCCTTTTTTGTGTGATTATACAACAAATACGCATCAAGCCCTCTGCCACCGAGAAATTTCTTTCTTACTTCAAGCGGGATAGGCTTTGTCTCAATCTTTCCTGTGGAGAGATCAATATATGCTATCTTCCTGTTTAACGCCATATTACTTACCCTCCTTTTTTAATAATGCTTCTTTAGCTATTTTTCGGTTTACATCCCAGACAGGGCCTCTGATTCTGGGCAAATTGGGATTAACCCAGAATATTCTGAACTCCAACCCACAGGTGGGGCATTTTACATGTTTAGCCCCGGGAGCAGGCACAAGCCTTTCCATACAACTCGGATTATGGCACCTGACCTTGCCATATGTCCTGGTTTTACGCAGGGTTTCGGCTCCTGATAACTCTTCTGTGTCTATTGCCATGATGTTCTCCTCTCTATTTCAAGGTAGAAATAAGTTCATTACTATGAACTAATTAGTGAATAAAAATACCATATTTTTTCTTATTGTCAAGGGAAATATTATCTTTTTACAGCGCTGTGTATGACTATTATAAGGAATTTCAATGTTAATAAATTATGACCTGTTTTATTGAAAGGGTTGCAAATGTTCGTTATAGTGAACAATTAAAAGCTTTCTGCAAAACTATCGTACTGGTTTTTATACATCTAACTCGTAAACTCGTTTCATCTCTTCCGAGTTTCTACTTTCCAATTTCAAGTTTCAAGCCGTAAACTGCTACACAGACTTTTCACCCCTCTTTTGCCTGTGCCATGGAGACAGTTGAAGTAAAACTTCACCAATATTAACCTTTCTACATCTGGGACAGAAACGGGTATAATCAAAAGAATAGTTATGACTGATTTTATCTAACTGGGGTTCAGGCACATACAGAATGCCACATCTTTCACATTTTTTTAGTTTTGCTGATCTTATCTCTTGTTTGGAAGCTATCTGGAATAACCTTGCAAGACTTATTTCATGACGCAGCTCTGCGGCTTCTTCCGGACAGGTATTTATACATGCTCCGCAACAGATGCATTGATAATGGGAGTAGGTAAAAATTCGCATAGCGCCTTCATCCCTGGCTTCAAGTGTTCCGGTTGGACAGCTTATATCACATGCACCGCAAGTTATGCATTTTTCAATATTAAGCCGGGTTCTGCAAAAAAGCAAAACCGCAACAATCATGAATGCTTCACCGCTCAATATGTGAATGGTTAGCATGTTATTTTCAAAAAAGAGTATGGATTCCAGGGTGCCATGTGTTAAAAGATATCCTGTTATAAAAGGCAAAGCGGCTATAATGATTAAAAGGTGGTCTGATATTGAAGAGACGGTTCGAATATTGGTAAGTATAATACGTCTGATTAGAAAATAGGCGGCAAGAAAAAGCAGCAGTATTGTCATCCAGTCGGCCCATTCATCCGGGATTGCTGTCCAGTACCATTCAAAACTCGATTCTTCCCACAAAACAATATGCCCGCTGAACCAGATGGGAACAATAACCATACATGCGTGGAATATGTAACGCAAAGTTGTATAAACCGGTCTTTTGATAACCACTTTATGCAGAGGGAAAAAAGAAAGTGTAAAGTTTTTTAAAAAATAAAGCAGTTTGAAATCTTTTTCCCCGCCGCTTCTAATTATTGAATAGATAAAAAAGACGATCCTGAGCGTAATACCGATAATAAATATGTAAAAAACAATTTGTAATAAAGGACCCTCCACAAAATAATCGAAATCCATATTCAATAATTCTCCCGTTTTTGCGCCATGGCATGGCTGATAAGTTCATTATTATGAACTGACCAATAATTAATTTATATCAGATTCCTGTTTTTTGTCAAGAATAAATATCCTTTTGACAGCAGCGTGAGACCTTTGCAAATGGGGACTTTTCAAAGGCCTCAGTGTAGTACCTGTATCAAACAGTATAAACTTAAATTGCTGTTGACAAGCAATGGTTAAAGGCTATAAAATGTCAGGTGAAAAGTTCAATATGGTGAACAATTTTCGAAAACGGAGCTTTGCAATAAATATGGAAGTAAATGAAATTGAATTACTCAGTGTTGGCATAGATATAGGAAGCTCAACCAGTCATCTGATATTTTCAAAACTGTTACTGGAAAGGGATGAGCAGTCTCCGACTCGTCGGTTTATCATTCAGGATAGAAACATAATTTATGAGGGAAGAATCATAGATACACCTTTATTGAACGATAATACGATCGATATAGCCGAATTAACCGATTTTTTTAAACAAGAGTATAAGCACGCGGGAATAAATCCTGCTGAAGTTCAAACCGGTGCGGTTATAATAACCGGCGAAACTGCCAAAAAACGAAATGCGGAGGAAATCGTAGAGACATTATCCAATGATGCAGGAAAATTTGTTGCGGCAGCCGCAGGACCAAATTTCGAAGGCGTGATCGCGGCCATGGGCTCAGGTGCGAAAGACAGATCTAAAAAATTCAACAAAACAATACTATCCTGTGACATCGGTGGGGGAACGTCCAATATTGCCATATCTGTAAATGGCAAAATCGTATCTACAAGTTGTGTCTCTGTCGGAGGAAGACTGATTGCCCTGGATTCCGATGAAAAAATTTGGCGCGTCGCCGATCCTGCAAAAACAGTCATGGAACATCTTGGTATGGATTATCAAATTGGAGATCGAATTCCTAAAAAGGATATTGATAAAATAGCTGAAACGTTTGCACAAGTACTAATCGAGGTAATTACGGGGCAGCCGACTTCCCTTTTAACCAAAAAATTAATGATAACAAAAAACCTTGATTTTACAAACAGCCTCGATTTTACAAACAGCATCGATGAATATATGTTTTCAGGGGGTGTAGCGGAGCTGATATATGGTGGTAATGGCACTCACAACGACATGGGGGAAATTTTAGCCGATAAAATCAATTTGCTCACACCCAAATTAACTTCTCCGGTTATAGAGCCGTTAAACAAAATTAGAGCCACTGTCATCGGAGCAGGCGCACACTCACTGTCAATTTCCGGCTCATCAGGGTTTATGGATGATAAACTTAATTTTCCGATATTAAATGTCCCTGTAATCAAGGTGGATGTAGAGCAAGCAAAATTAAATGTTCAGCACCTCGTTTCAGAGATAAAGGCATCATTTCAAAGGTTTGACTTAGAAGAAGGAAAAGAAACCGTAGCATTATACTTTAAAGATCAGTTAAGGAATTCTTATCCTGAAGTAGAATTATTTGCAAAATCTATTGAAGCGGCTCTTCCCAATTCAATTGATAATAGAATACCCATTATTTTAATCTTTGAAAATGATATTGCATGTAGCGTAGGAAATGTAATCCGCCGGGAAACCGGCCTGAAAACTAACTTGCTGACTCTCGATGAATTGGACCTTAAAGAAGGAGACTGGATCGATATCGGTAAACCTCTTGTTGGTAATCAGGTATTTCCGGTTACTGTCAAGTCTCTTGTTTTCAACATGGTGAATAATGGCTGAAAAATATCAGGCTCCAATAGTAAAAAAGGCATTTCAAATATTAAGGCTTATCTCCGAAACTGATAGAGGACTTAAAATTAGTGAACTGTCAAGAGATCTAGGGATAAGTAAAAGCACCGTGCATGGAATAACAACCGCATTGGAAGAATTAGGTGCCATTACCAGAAACCCTTTGACAAAAAGTTTCACTTTGGGTTTTACCCTCTTCGAGTTGGGCAGGTCGGCTTATTCCAGGATAGACATAAAGGATCTGGCAAGACCCTTTATGGAAGATCTAATGGAAAAAACACAGGAATCGGTCTTTCTCGGCGTTCGAAATGGAGAACATGTAACGGTCCTTGATATAGTTGAATCGATGCATGACCTTAAGATTACCTCTCCCATAGGGACAACTATTCCGCTTATGGCGGGAGCCATTGGAAAGATATTTCTGTCATTGATGGAAGAAAATCAGCTATCGGAATTCATAAAATCAAAAGGTCTTCACCAATATACAAAAAACACAATTACAGATCCCGACTTATATCTCAAAGAAATTATGAGTGTAAAAGAAAAAGGGTATGCCATAGACAATGAAGAGTATATCTCGGGAGTCAGTGCCGTCGCAGCACCTGTTGCAGGAAAAGGGCATTTGAAATCAGCTGTCTGGGTTGTAGGATTTAAGGCAAGCATTGATGAAGACAAATTGAAAGCCCTTGCAAAAGAGACAAAGGATACTGCAGAATTGATCAGCCGCAAGATTGAGCAGCAAACTGCTAAATAACTTAATCAACCTACATGTCAATATCCAGTGCTATTTATTGAGACCTTTGCAGATAAGCGCAGACTTCGATGCTGCACTTTTCGAAGTTTTCGCTTACCTACCTCTCGCCAACGGCTGGAAGTCGGCTCAACTTCCAGCACTTTAGTTAAGTTTTAGCGCTATCCTCCAAATATTCAATATATTCCTGAAAGATTGACATGCTTTAAAGTCTATGTTATTATTTAATATACTTTGAAAATACCAAATAAATGACCCTAGGACAGGGTGGCTTTAATTCTAATTATTTTATATCCTTGACACACCATTGTTTTTTAAATATAGAAAGGCGCTTGACCATCAAGTTGTTATCAATAAGTATACAACAATAGGCCTGCCATGATGAAGGTGGCTAATTTTGTATCTTATTTTCTCAATTATAAAGGAAATTTCATTTAATCCAAGCTACTTTTCCAAGTTTTTTGAGGAGGAAGAAAAAAAATGTATAAAAAAAGTCAAGTAGGACAAAACGCAAAAATAGATGCAAAAAATAATATTCCCGGCATCAATGATGAAAATCCCTCTCAATTTGAGCAGGAGTTGATGGCAATGGCCCGACACGAAGCGCGGCAAGTTACGTCGAAGTATGGACCCCAATTGGAGAAACTCAATGGGCAACACAAACCTTTGCTCAAGGATTATCAACGGATTTCCAAGGACTATGATGCACACGCCGCCAAGATTGAGCGGAGCGAGCCCAGTGTGGAGCTGTCAAGAGGAAAATATTACGCTTTGATGTTTCTGTTTGTTCTGGGTGAAATTCCCATGAATTCCCTTGCTTTTGCAGTATTTGGCGAAAGCCAGATATTCACCTGGATCATGGCGGTCGGAGTAGCGGTGGCCATTCCCTGGATTGCCCACGCCGTGGGAATTCTTTTAAAAAGGGGTTCTACACCATGGTGGAAAAGTGGCATCGGTGTAGCTGCACTATTTATTCTTACAATAGCCGGCCTGTCTGCGATCGGCTATGTGCGCGTTCAGTACCTGGGTGACCTCTCCGAAGCAGGTGCGGTCGGCAGTTTCGGCAGTAGTAAATTTATAGGTGCCTCATTTGTTGGATTGAACCTGGTTATCTTGGCTGCAGCCACGTTATGCTCCTTCTTTGCCCATGATACAGACCCCATGTTGGAACATTTGCACCGCCGGACCAACCAGCTCAATAAGGCCATGCGTTCCATTGAGGGAAAACACAATGAAACTTTGACCGGACAACAGCAGGAAATTAACCGGATTCATCAAGAAGCCCAGGAACTCATCTATCACTATCGCAAAATTAATCAGCGCGAGCGTCCTGATCATACAAAACCCAAGTCTTTTGAAACAGAACATGAGATAGACGTGGATTTTGAAAAACAAGAAAATAGCAAGGAAATGTTGAACGCAACCACTGCATTGCGTCGTTCTGAAGCAACGGGCAAAAAATAAAAATCAACCCCTTTCATGCAATTTAAGGAGGTATACCCCAATGAGACGGTGGAAATATATACTCTTTTTAATTATCTTTTTGAGCTCTTTTCTTTTTTTGGGTTCAATGAGCCGAAATGCAGACGCATCATCGATATTCGGAAAAGATAAAAACCCTCCGCGGGCAATCGTGGTTTTTGTGGACATGTCCGGAAGCACCAACAAAGCGCGTCGCACAATTTATCGAAAGGCGTTTGATAAAATCTATAAAAACCTTCGGGAAGGTGACCGTATCGTTGTCGGAACCATTACCAGCCACTCCTACATCGACTTCAAACCGGCCATTGATGCGGAAATTCCCAAGCAATCATTATGGGATAACCGCCTTCAATACGAACAAAACCTGACCAAGACCAAAAAAAATGTACAAAAAGAGGTTAAGCGGCTCCTGTCCCGCAAGCGAGGGACTCCATATACGGAAATTTTAAATTCTTTGAATGTTGCCGATACAATCCTACATAAGGAAAAACGCAAAAAAATCCTGGTTATCCTCTCTGATATGATCCAGGATTCTAAACAATACAAATTTGAACGGCATAAGATCACAAATAAATACATTGCCAATGTGATTCGAAACCAGAAAGAACAGAACCTCATCCCCAACCTTGCCGGTGTTAAGGTCTATGCAGCAGGAGTGAGTGCATCCAGTTCCAAAAAGTTTCGATCCATACAAAAATTTTGGGCGCGTTATTTCACTGAAAGTAAGGCAGACTTTTCCACTCATCGCTATGGCCATTCCCTTCTTGAATTTGAAAAAGAATCATAGGCTTCTAATTGAAAAATGTGGGAAATGGGGTCGTGTCTTGAAAAGCCGATAACGGGCACCGGTTTCTGAAAAGCGATAGATAAAGGCTATTGAAATGTGATTTTTTCAATGGCCTTTTCTTTTTTCGTGGGGCAATAAGGAATATTCTATGATATATTGATTGCCTCTTTTGCAATGGATTTAAAGCTTTTTCTCACACAAATAAAAAGAGCTTACAAGCAGATACTCGTAAACTCTTTAATTTACTGGTGCGCCCGGCAAGATTCGAACTTGCGGCCTACGGATTCGTAGTCCGGCACTCTATCCAGGCTGAGCTACGGGCGCATTTGAAATAGATTGGATTTTTTCTGCTTCATAAGCTATACTGATTCCTATGTCAATTACAAAACACATAAAATTTATGACTCCGGCGCTTGAAGAGGCTAAAAAAGCTGGACAAAAGGATGAAGTTCCTGTAGGTGCTGTGGTCGTTACAGAAAAAGGAAAGATCCTTTCGTCTGCACACAACCAGGTAATTGGCCTTTGCGACCCCACAGCACATGCTGAAATACTTGCAATACGCGAAGCCACCTCAAAGGTTCAAAATTACAGGTTGTTAAACACAACCCTGTATGTTACGATTGAACCTTGCATAATGTGCATGGGGGCGATTATACACGCCCGGATTTCAACTGTTGTTTTTGGTACATTTGATCCAAAGTGGGGTGCCGCCGGTTCTCTTTATAATTTTTCAGATGATACCAGGCTAAACCATCAACTTGAAATTGTACCCGGCATTTGCGAGGATGAGTGCAAATCATTGATGCAGGATTTTTTTCGCTCTAAGCGTATTTAATATTTTAACTAACCCGGATAAACCGAAATTGAAAAACTTTTATCACTAAAATATGAATAAATTTTATTTCGTGCTTTCCCCTTTCGTGTTTTCGTGATTAATTTTTTTTACAAAATATTCAATCGGCGTTTTTCCGTGTGAATCTGCCTGCCCAATTGAATTAAAACCCATTCAATCGGGGTGGCTAAAATAAAAGGGAGCAAAAATTGTCGAATATAGTAATCGTCGGAACTCAATGGGGAGACGAAGGAAAAGGCAAAATTGTAGATCTTCTGGCAGAATATGCTGATATTGTCGTTCGATT
>RCNC010001693.1_pt1 | contig 14892 bp, 11 predicted proteins | sample 2041301 | NCBI WGS metagenome assembly RCNC01 (sample SAMN09708231, study PRJNA481090) | Marine sediment metagenome, whole genome shotgun sequencing project. | biome: marine sediment; feature: ocean; material: sediment; isolation source: Sewage treatment plant 13A marine sediment (STP13A) ... | reverse complement strand
CTAGTATCTTTTCTAGTTGCAGTCACGTTGTTATTCATGGTTGCTCAGCCAGTACAAGCCGAGATTTTTATAACTACGGATTATGGTAACGCAATCCAGGTTTTCAGCGAAACGGCATCTGGTAGTGACGCGCCCTTGCGTACCATTACTGGTCTCAATACTCCACGTGGCATCTTCGCGGATAGTACCAATGGTGAGATATTCGTCGCCTTACGAAACAGCCAGATTCTGGTTTATGACATCAACGCTGATGGTCCAGCAACGCCTCTTCGGATTATCACCCAGGATAACTCTGCTGCCCATAGTCTCGGAGATTTCCAAGGCGTGCATGTGGATGTCGCGAATGATGAGATATTCGTTGCAAATCGTGATGGTTCGGTAACCGTATTCAACAGGACGGCTTCGGGAACCCTTGCACCTAAGCGCTCAATATACGGCGCGAGCACAGACCTTAGCAATCCACGTGGTGTTTGGGTTCAAGGCAATGAGTTGTTTGTAGCAAATAATAGTTCTCCAATAAGAACGATTCTGGTTTTCTCCCGCACCGCATTTGGCGATACTGCACCACTTCGCGTCATTACGAATATGAACAATACAAGTACAAGTACAAGTATGGGCGAGTTATCTCAAATAATGGTAGCCAATGGCGAGGTAACAGTCGCCGATTTTGGCCGACACGCAATCAGGACATTACCAAGCACAACGAATGGTGATTTCTTGCCAATTCGTTTGATTACTGGAGGAAATACCCAGTTGAATAAGCCTCGTGGAGTAGCCTTATGCACAGACTCTAATTCTCTGGTAGTGGCCAATCGAGATGCCAATACACTGAACTTTTACAGTGCTAGCGCCAATGGTGATGTGGCCCCGACAAAATCCCTTAACACACTGGACGGCCCGAGATTCGTCAGTTGCACTGCAGATGCTAAACCGACAAACGTGCCCACACTACCTCTCTGGGCGCTCATCGGTCTGTTTGGCTTGATGATCGGCACGGTTGGCTTAATGAAACCCAACCGACGTCGTAGTAAATAACGCGAGCTAAATAATTTTGATGAGTGGTTGAACATTTTCTCGAGACCAACCAAACGCGATACTTGGAGTTTAGCGAGCAATAACATACCAAGCGACCTTGAAACTTGGACAGCCGCAAATGGCGGCTGTTTGGCCGACTCCTGCTATAGCGGAGTGCAGAGGGTGACTATCCGGTGTAAGTCGTAAAGCGGCTGTTGGGCTTGATAAGAACTAGCATTGGCTGTTAGACCGGATGACAGCCAATACACAAAAACCGAGGCAAGATACCAACATACATTCGAGCGATTTGCCGACAGACAAGCCTGTCCGAATCGAGGATACTTTACCTGCACCTCGACAGTCACTACCCTCTTTTGCCGAGGTGTTTATTTTCGAAAGAGCTGTCAGCAACTGACGGTCCCGGTGGTTCAGAAAGACCGTTACAAGCAACGGCAAATGCCCTCTAACCCATTACCGCTACCAGTGCATTGGTTTGCGCCAAAGCAGGTATGAAAACTCTTACCGCTTTAGCTGAATTTATTAAGCGACCTCTCTTCTACATGAATATGTCTCTCAGTAAACAATCCCAGGTGCTTGCCCAGCAACCTCCGCCATACAGTCTTGTCTCCGACGGGGGGTCTCCGTCGGAGACTGAGATTGGTCAAAGAATTCAGTTGGTTAAGCGACTTTAAGTCGTTGAAAAGCAAACTAAGTTCTCTCATTTCTAGTTGAAATACCTTGATTCTGGCAACAGACTCTTTTGCCAGTTTCAGAGGTTCGGTTTTGTCTTTGGTGGGCTGAGTTGGAATCCCGAGTAATTGTTGTTGTTTGTACCAATCCATGGAATACCCCTTTTTGAGCCGGTCGACTTTGTATATCACCACCACATCGATAAGTTTCCGACTGATATCATTCAGCAGAGCCTTCAGGGCAGGGCGTTCAACATGTCCGCCTGATATACCACCATCGTCATACACTGATAGCCAATGGTTTGTGGCTACTTTGGAACTCGTAGGTTTTAAATCTCCGCAATCAGTTGAGACCATCCATCCGACTAATCTGTCAGCACGGTTTTGACAGCTTTACTGACTCCATCCACAATAATATCCGCCTCACCACGGGTCAGACACAACGGTGGAGCAATTCCGAGGATATCACCCTGGGGCATGGCACGAGCGATCACGCCTTGTTTTAACAACTCAGCAGCAACCTGGGGGCCAACTTTGCCAACCGGGTCATAAAACTTGCGCGCGGCTTTGTCTTTAACAAACTCAACTGCCAGCATCAGACCTTCACCGCGCACCTCACCAACATTGGGGTGACTGCCAATGGTGTCTTGCAGGGACTGTTTGAGATAAGCACCCACTTCACTAGCGTTGTGCACCAAGTCAAGCTCATCAATGACCTTGAGATTGGCGACGCCCGCCGCCGCGGCAATTGGATGGGCAGAGTAGGTCCATCCATGACCGATAGGGCCTAGTTCATCAGTGCCCTGTTCCAGCACTTTCCAGACTTTGTCAGAAACAATGGAACCTGACAGCGGTATGTATGCCGACGTCAACCCCTTTGCGATCGTGATGAAATCGGGCTCAATTCCATAATGCGTCGAACCAAACATCGAACCCAGGCGGCCGAACCCCGTCACGACCTCATCTGCAATGAGCAAAATATCGTATTTTTTCAATACCGGTTGGATTGCCTGCCAGTAACCCCTGGGTGGTGGTACCAGCCCGCCCGTTCCCAGCGCCGGTTCCCCAATAAAGGCGGCTATAGTGTCAGCACCCTGGGCAAGAATCAGCTTCTCCAGTTCCGAGGCGCAATAAGCCGAGAAGGCCTCCTCGCTCATATCATCATCTTTGCGATGGTAATAGTAGGGGGCTTCGGTGTGAATCACCTGCGCCATCGGCAAGTCAAATTTCTTGTGGAACAGTTCCAGGCCGGTCAATGATCCGGTCATCAGGCCAGAGCCGTGGTAACCACGCCAGCGGGAAATAATTTTCTTTTTCTGCGGGCGGCCGAGGATATTGTTGTGATACCAGATGAGCTTGATGATGGTCTCATTGGCATCTGAACCGGAGAGCCCGAAATAGACCTTGGACATGTTGTCCGGGGCGCGTTCAAGGATCATTTGAGAAAGCGTAATCGAAGCTTCGGTACCGTGACCCACATAAGCATGGTAATAGGACAGTTTTTGGGCTTGTTCAGCAATGGCATCAATTACCTGCTGGCGACCATAGCCGACATTGACACAATAAAGACCAGCGAAGGCATCCAGCAGGTGGTTGCCCTCCATATCATCGATATAAACACCTTTGCCACCCGTTACTATCCGGTTTGGTACCTCGCCACGTGCGAAGCCGGCCAGGTGGGTTGAGGGGTGAAAAAAATTCTCCCGATCAAGTTTTTGCAGTTGTTCCAGGTGATTCATGGTGTTTTCCTGATTTTGTTTAAGGTAATTCGTTTAACGGTCTATGCAGCTATTATGCATGGTCCCTGCACACATACTTTATATCGGTAAAAGCCTCCATTCCCAGGCGTGCCCCCTCGCGGCCTATGCCGGATTGCTTCATGCCGCCAAATGGAATGGGGGCGCCCGTAACCTTGGTCCGGTTGACAGCGACCATGCCGTATTGCAGGGCTCGTGTTAAGCGATAGACACGCCGGGCATTGCTGGTGTGAACATAGGCCATCAGGCCGTATTCGGTATCGTTTGCCCGCCGCAGAGCCTCTTCTTCGCTATCGAAGGCAGCAACTGCAGCAATCGGTCCGAAAGTTTCCTCTTTGAAAACCAGTGCGTCACCCGGTACATCCACCAGCACGGTGGGCTGAAAAAACAGTTTTCCTGCCTTGTGGCGCTCACCACCGGTAAGCAGTCGTGCACCTTTTTCAAGCGCATCAGCAACCTGTTCAACTTGCTTGACCACAGCACTCTCAGACATCAGGGGGCCAATCACAGGGTCTTCCATACCGGGCCCGACGCTGAACCCGGACACCTTCTCGGCCAGGCGCTGGCAAAACTCATCATAAACCGGACGTTCAATAAGGAAACGATTGGCAGCCAGGCAGTCCTGCCCCGAAGTCGCAAATTTGGCCGAAAGGGCGCACTCAACAGCCCGGTCCAGATCGGCATCGGCAAATACCAGGAACGGGGCATGTCCGCCCAGTTCCATGATTACATGTTTCACTGTATCGGCACATTGCCTGTAAAGAATACGCCCGACTTCCGTTGAACCGGTAAAGGACAACACACGCACCTGGGGCATTTCCATCCATGGCACAACAATGGTTCTCGCACGACCGGTCAAAACATTGAAGACGCCCTTGGGCACACCGGCACGCTCAGCCAGTTCAGCCAGGGCAAGTGCGGAGAAAGGTGTTTCATGTGACGGATGGGCGACCACCGTGCAACCCGCCGCCAATGCGGCGCCGGCTTTGCGGGTCAGCATGGCAGAGGGGAAATTCCATGGTGTAATCAGCCCTGCAACGCCCAGTGGTTCGCGCCAGACTTCCATTTCAGCATCCGGCAGGTGTGAAGTGACACCTTCGATATTCGGGCGTTTGGCCTCCTCGGCAAAAAATTCTATGAAAGACGCGGCATATTCGATTTCACCCAATGACTCAGACCAGGGTTTACCCTGCTCAAGGGTCATCAACAGCGCCAGGTCATGCTTGTGCTGCAGCATGAGTTCGAACCAACGGCGCAAAATGACGGATCGTTCCTGCGGCAACTTTGCCGACCAATGGGTAAATGCAGCCTGGGCTGCTTCAACTGCAGCGCGGCTCTGGCTTTGTGAGATATTGGCAACTGAACCTATCCAGCTGCCATCCGCCGGATTGCTGACTGGGACAACTTCTCCGTTGTCACCTGCGCACCACTCTCCATTGATATAGGCAAACTCCCGAAACAATACCTGATCCTGTAACCGATCAAGGTAGGGTGCTCTTTCCTGTCGCCTGGCTGCTGTATTCATTCAGGTCACCTCCAATGCAGTGGGTTTGTCTCAACCTGATGATTGTAAATCCGTTACCGGCGATGGAAATTTTGAAAACAGGCTTATAAAAGACAAAAAAACTTATTTGCAGGATTTAACCGATAAATTGTCTTATTCGCTTTTTGATGAGGAAATAGTCAAAGTAAGCGGCTCAGGAGAGTTTTTCACATGCTTTGTCACCACATAGGTGTAATAGCGTTTTAGTCCGATATCCTCTTTGAGAATGGAGTCTACAAAACGCTGGTAGTCATCGATCGTTACGGTGGTAATCTTGATCAGGTAGTCGATACCTCCGCCAACTGCCCAGCACTCAAGCACTTCATCTTTCGACTGCATTGCGTGCTCAAACCGGTCAAAGTCCTGGGCCTGGTGGCTTTTCAATTCAGCCTGCATGAAAACAGTGGTGCGGGCGCCGAACACAGCGGGGGAGATTTTCGCTCCATAACTCTCGATAATGCCGGGTTTTTCCAGGCGCTTTAGCCTTTCCCAGCAGGCAGTTGGAGACAGGTTGACACGCTTTGCCAATGCCTTCTTGGAAATTCTACCCTCGTGTTGAAGAATGGAGAGCATCTGAATATCCCATTTATCAAGTTTGATCATCGAAAACTCCCATGCTCATACGCGTTTTTTCATTTTTCATGACGTTTTGTCAAATGTCCCTGGCTACCCTCGCGCAGTGATTGGCTGATTTGCTTTGTTGCTTCTGAGTAACCCGAAACTTTAGCAAGCTCTGTCCACTCAGGGATGGGCGATTGGAGGTGTTTAAGATTGCTGGCAGGAATAACCTCGAGTCCCTCGATGGCGGAATCCGCCAGCGACACCATTGATGTTGCCAGCAAATCAGCCATATCCAATGTATTGCATGTCATCAGGCTTTCCCAGATATTGAGATCCAGTTCCGCATGAGCAAGCGCCATTGCAGACGCCTGGTGTCGTCCCGTGGCCTGCATGCAAAGCTGCATGACGTATTCGGGTATGACGGGATTGACCTTGCCCGGCATGATGGATGAACCCGCTTGCGTGGTTGGAAGGTCAATTTCCTTGAGTCCGCCTACGGGACCGGAGTTGAGCAAGCGCAGATCTGAACTCATTTTAATCAACTGACGGGCCAGCAGGTCGAGCGCCGAGGAAACCGTAAGAATGTCGTCTGCGTTCTGCGCGGCATCAAACAGGTTTTTGCTTTGCCGCAGCTTCCGGTTGCCGGTGATGGATGCCAGGCTTTTAATCACGATATTCATATAAGCCGGGGGTACGTCACTGCTGCGACCACAAATGGTCCCGCCCAGATTCACTTCATTTAAACCCTCTGCATTGGTTACCACACGCTTGACGCAGCGCTTTAGCCCGGCCCGGTATGCGTTGAAAAAATCGGCAAAAGTAATACCCACCGCATCCTGCAGGCAAGTGCGTGCCAGCCTGGGCTGATCCCCCCACTTGTCGATCACGTGCAAAAAAGCTCGATCGAGTTTCTGATAGCCTTCAAGCAGTTCTTCCAGGCTTGCAAGGATGGCCAGGTGACAGGCCGTTGGGTATACATCATTGGTGGATTGGTTCAGGTTGACATGGTCGTTTGGGTGCACCAGTCGATATTCGCCACGTGAACCACCGAGTGCCTCTTCGGCCATGTTTGCAAGCACTTCGTTGACATTCATATTAGCCGAGGTGCCACCACCGCCGTGCAGGCTGGCAATGGGGAACTCATTGGCAGGTAAATCGTTGATCAGCAGTTCCGCTGAGGTTCGGATAGCTTCTTCAATTTCAGTGGAAAGAACCCCGATTTCCTGATTGCTTATGGCGCAGGCCTGCTTTACCTGCAGCATGGCCGTGACAAGGGCAGGGTATTCAGCAAGGCTTTTTCCGCCGCCCAAGGGAAAGTTCCGGATGGCCCTTTGGGTGTGAACGCCATAGAGTCTTTCTGGTGCGACTTCAACCTTACCCAGTGAATCTGTTTCAAATCGTCTGGTAGTAGTCATCGATCGGTTACCGGTTATTCATGAATGCTATATTGCTCACAGTCCTGCAAAAACGCCTGGTCGATGCTGGCACCCAGTCCAGGTGTATCGGGCAAGGTGATGCCGCCACCAATTACATCGTCGTAAATCATACCGCCTTTCACCGGGTCAGTTTTGAGGTTAAGAGGTGAATCCAGATCCAGGAAGGCGATGTTGGGCCTGGCACAAGCCAGGTGTGCAGCAGCGGTCAGGCCAAGCCGGGATTCGGCGAAACACCCGATCATACATTTGCAACCCGCTGCCTGGGCGATGGCTTCGATACGCAGGGCCGTACTGATGCCGCCGGATTTACCCAATTTGATATTCAGGTAATCCACGGCACCCATGGAGACCAGTTTGAGTGCATCCCGGTCGTCGAAAACGGATTCATCGGCGCAGATCGGTGTGTCGACCTTATCTCTGAGCCGACGCAGGTTTTCATAGTCCCAGGCAGCGATGGGTTGTTCAGAGTACAGCACGCCATATTGGTTCATCGCGCGCAGGTTGGCTACAGCCGTGGGGTAGTCCCAGCCCTGGTTGGAGTCGATCTTGATGGCCATGTCTGGCCCGGCCTGTTTTCGCACGGCAGCTATGTATTCAACATCAGCCAGACCCGGACGACCGACCTTGAGTTTGACCTCGTTGAACCCCTTCGCTTTGCCTTCAGCCAGCATATCCAGAGTCAGGGCCACGCTGGTCTGCATACCGATTGTAAAGTCAGTTCTCAGTGGTCGCTTTTCACCACCGAGCAAGCTGTATAAAGGTAAATTAGCTACCTGGCCGAGAATATCGAAGAAGGCCGTATTGAATGCTGATCGTAACGACGAATCCCCGATCGAGGCGGCATTGATCTCTGCCATACGGGCTTCGATTGCAGTTGGATCTTTGTCCAGAACCGTGAGGGCAAACAAGCGGGCCGTCGCAAAGTTGGATTCCTGTGTGTCACCGGTTATCGGTGCGAACGGACTTGCTTCTCCCCAGCCTTCAATACCACTATCGGTGGTGATGCGGACCGCAATGTTGTTAGCCGCTGTAAGAATGCCGATCGGCACAACGACTTCGTGGATCATTGGAATAGTAAATTTGTAGACGTCGATACGGGTAATTTTCATGTGATTGATCCTGTTGGATTGATACTAATGATTTCTGTTTGTGATGCATTAGGCATTTATTCGCAGTCCATTGGGATCGTAGAATCCTAGCGCCACCACTTTGGCTTCAAAGTGTTGTTCATTCACTTCAATTATGACGGTTTCACCCATGCGGGTGTGACCGGATTTCAGCATCGCCATGGTAATAGAATATCCTAATGTCGGACTGATACAACTTGATGTAACGTGTCCTTCGGGTTTGAGCTCATCCCGGCTGATAATATGTGATCCTACAGGTATAAATTGGCTGTTTTCACGTGGCTTCAGACCGACCAGTTGCAGACGCCCAGGCTGAGTATCATGCCTGCGTGAAAGGGATCGCTTGCCAATAAAGTCAGCTGCCTTTTTAGCAATCGGCACGGCCCAGCCTACATCCAGTGGGGACGTGGAAATATCGGTATCCACACCCACTTCCAGGAAACCTTTCTCGGTTCTCAATACGTCCAGCGCTTCCATGCCCAAAGGGGTGATATTGAAGCGCTCACCCGCTTGCAGAAGTGCCTGCCAGGCGGCCAGTGCGTAGCTGGCGGGCACATTGAATTCAAATGACATTTCACCGGTAAAACTCACCCGTAACAGTCGGAAGGGGATATCGTCAATTTTACCTTCCAGTACAGACATGTGCGGAAACGATTCTGCTGAAAGATCAAATTCGGGTAGTAGGGAACTGATGACATCGCGAGATTTTGGCCCGCTTACGGTAAGCGTTGTCCACTGCGTGGTGGCATTGTGGATAAATACCTCCAGTTCAGGCCACTCGGTCTGCAACCATTCCTCAAATGCAATCGCGATTTCAGCGGTACCGGCACTGGAGGCAGATACCAGGAAGAAATCATCCTCGAGTCGGGCAAACACACCGTCATCGATAATCACGCCGTTCTCATTCAGCATCATGCCATAACGCACCTTTCCGGTTTTAAGCGTCTCGACATTGTTGATATACATGCGATTCAGGAACCGGGCAGCATCAGGCCCGCGAGCTTCGAGTTTGCCCAGTGATGAACTGTCAAAAAGTGCGACACCATGACGTGCGGCCAATACTTCACGCCGAATTGCCTGGGCTTCGGTTTCTTCATGTTTTGGGTAATAGGCTGCCCTTTGCCAGCCACTGTGGTCTTCCATCACGCCAGCGGCTTTGATATGCCAGTCATGCAGGGGTAGCAGACGCCTGGCCCAGGCACGTGTGTCGATTTCACGTCCTGCAAGCGCCCCCAGGCTTACCGGCGTGAATGGCGGTCGGAAGGTGGTTGTGCCAACCTCGTTGATGGCTCGCTTACCCGACTCACCGAGTATCGCCAGCGCACTCACATTGCTGGTCTTACCCTGGTCGATGGCCATGCCAATGGTGGTGTAACGTTTAAGGTGTTCAACCGAGTTGAAGCCCTCCCTTGCCGCAACATTGATTGAGCTGGTGGTCACGTCGTGGAGAAGGTCTACCCACTGTCGGCCTTTATAGGGTGGCCTGGTTTGCCAGTGCGGTTTTACGCGTTGTGTCTGGATACTTTCCGCGGTGTCCGGCGGGGTTCTTGACGAGGGTGCATCAATGCCTGTTTGCGCAAGCACTTCTAAACCTGCGGAGTGGCCTTCCTGTAGGCATGTGGCTAGATCCAGGCAGCCGTTGGCAGAGCCGGTTGCGCCTATATGGCTGGCCTGGGTGGGTTGATCTTTTCTCGGAACAAAACAGTTCAGTTGTTCGTTGTACGCCAGTTTGCCGCCGGCCTGGGAAAGCAAATGCAGGGTAGGGTTCCAGCCGCCCGAGATGCACAGCAGGTCGCATTCGATTTTGAGACCTTGTGAAGATTGGTCATGATGGTTCCGGATTGGACGTAGTTCGACCTGGTTGACTCTGAAATAGCCGTGCGTATTAGAAATCTCATAACCCTGGTGGATAGCAATACCGAGTTCGCGAATCCTGCGTGGTAATTCTCCTGTTATTTCGTTCCTCACATCCACAATCGCCGCGACATTAACACCATGGCCATGCAGGTCGAACGCTACTTGGTAAGCACCGTCATTGTTGGTATATATCACTGCCTCGCGACCCGCTTTTACGGCGTAGCGATTGGCATATTGCCGGGCTGAATCCGCCAGCATGATGCCGGGCCGGTCATTGTTCGGGAACACCAGTGGTCGTTCGACCGCGCCGCTGGCCAGGATGGTGCGCTGGCTACGGATTTTCCAAAGCCTTTGTGCGACTAGTCCGGCTTGTCCGGTGGCCTTGTGTTCAATAGCCGTGAAGTAACCGTGATCCCATGCTGCAATGACGGTTGTGTGTGGTAATAGTGTGACGTTTTCCAACCCATTCAACTCATCGGTGACGTCTTTTGCCCAGTCCACTCCAGTCTTGTCATTTACTTTGCGTTGGTCCCACAGCAATGAGCCGCCAAATTCAGGCTGGTCATCTGCAAGTATGATTCTCAGTCCGGATTCCGCCACCGCCAGTGCTGCCGCCAGTCCGGCCGGTCCGCCGCCGATGATGAGTAAGTCACAATATGCATTGGTCTTGTCGTATTGATCAGAGTCCTTACCCACCGGTGCTGGCGCAACCGCGGCCATGCGCCGTACCAATTTCTCGTACCATTTCCAGTCTGGCCATATAAAGGTTTTGTAGTAAAAACCTGTCGGCAGGAAGCGGGAAAACCAGCCGGGTACAACGCCCAGGTCCCATTTAAGCGAGGGCCAGCCATTTTGGCTGTTGGCGACCAAACCGTCATAAAGCAGTTGTTGCGTGGCACGTACATTGGGCTCGATCCGTTTGCCTTCGCCTACACTCACAACTGCACAGCATTCCTCACCACCAGCGCTGAATATGCCGCGTGGCCGGTGATAGCGGAAACTGCGCGAAGTCAGTAAAACATCGTTGGCGACCAACGCCGATGCCAGGGTGTCACCCTCATAACCGCTATAGACCTTTCCGTTAAACGTGAAGGTCAGCACTTTGCTACGGGCGATGCGACCACCCTGTGCAAGTCGTGCTAAAGTTCTGAGGGGTTGAGTGGTCATGCCAACCCCTCCGGTGGTTCCTCATCAATCCGGTAAATAGCCCTGATCTCGTGCGTGAGGGTATCGCGCGCCATGTGAAACCACATCGTGCAACCGTGCAAGTGCTGCCAGCGCTCCAGGTGCAGGCCGCAGGGGTTAATGCGGGAGAACTGGTATTCGGACCAGGCTGTATCAGATACCGCTTCGGGATTTTCCGGCCGGTGAATATGTGCCTGACCACCGCACCTGAATTCATCCTGGTTGCGTGGTCCACACCATGGGCAATTAATCAGCATCATAATATCGGTTGTCCCAGGTCCATGCCCGAAGAAGCACCTTCGTCGACCAGTGCGCCTGTCTCGAAGCGACTCAGTGCAAAGGGTTTGATCAGGGGATGGGGCGTATCAGTTGCGATCGTTTGTGCCATTGTCACACCGCTGGCAGGAATGGCTTTGAAGCCGTAACTGCCCCAGCCTCCTGACAGGTAGAGACCCCGGGCGGGTGTCAGTCCCATGAGTGGACTGTGATCGGGTGTGTAGTCCACGATGCCTGACCACTGGCGCATCCACCTCATCCGGCTGAAGCAGGGAAATAGATCAACCAGCGCGGCAAAATTCAGTTCGACCGTTGATGCCATGCCCCGCTGGGCATAGGAGTTGAAAAGATCGGTACCGCCACCCACTACCAATTCACCCCGGTCGGACTGGCTGACATAGGCAGCACCATCCAGTACCACGTTCATCAGGGGTTTGACCGGTTCCGATACCATCGCCTGCAAGCCAAGGCAAGTGATGGGAAGTTGCAGGCCGGCACGCTTTGCCAGCACACTGGAGTGGCCGGCCACCGCGAGTAATACTTTGTCGGCCAAAACAGGGCCAAGACTGGTTTTGATTCCGGTGATCCGGTCTTGCTGCAGATCAAAGTCTTCAACTGTGCAGTTCTGAACAATATCCACACCCAGCGCGCTGGCCGCGCGTGCATAACCCCAGGCCACTGCATCGTGACGGCAGGTACCACCATCAGCTTGCAGAAAACCTCCGAATACGGGTCGGCTTTGAGCAGGAGAGTCATTCATTATGGGTAGCAATCGGCGAACCCCGGCAACATCGAGTATTTCGGCCTTAACGCCCTGGTGACGCAGCGCATTGACACGGCGGTTCATCACCCGCATTTCATGCCGGCTATAGGCCAGGTTTAGTACGCCGTGCTGGCCAAACATCAGGTTGTAGTTCAACTCGCGACTGAGGCCCCTAAATAGCTGAAGAGAAAAATCATAGAAACGTATGCTTTCTTCAAACATGTAGTTGGAACGGATAATAGTCGTGTTGCGTCCGGTATTGCCACCGCCGATCCAGCCTTTTTCAAGCACTGCAATATTTTTCAGGCCATGATTTTTAGCCAGGTAATAGGCAGTTGCCAGGCCATGACCACCACCACCGACGATAACGATATCGTAATGTGCTTTCAGTTCAGCATTCCTCCAGGTAGCTGGCCAGTTTCGGTGACCGGACAGGGCATTGCGTGCCATTGAAAACAGGGAGTTTTTCATCTCGTATTTTCGCTGCTGGTAAATTCGTTGGCGGCATCAGTTAGCCATTCCCAGGCATAGCGGGCAACGCTGCGATCCACATAAAGATGGAATGTGGGTCGGTCATCAAGCTGGTGCAGCAGCAGTGGTACACGTACCAGGAGGGTTTGTGCACATTGCCCCGGCACGAATGACGTCGTATCAAGATCCAGCGCACATACCCGGCTCAACAGGGCTCGGGCATGGACACCACTGACTTCAATGCCGGTTCGGGAATCACTGACATCCGAAATCATGAAGTTGATATCCGTCAGTGCTGATTCGAGCTTTTGCCGGATGAGTGGAACTTCGTCGGGTTCAGAAAGGATCATCCACTTGCCCGGCTTTATCCATAAAACTGTATATGTGGAACTTGTGCTGGTATTTGGCACAAGTGGCAGCTCCTGGCCGATTGCCCGGGACACAGTCGACTGAATGACCTCGTGGTTTCCGCTGGCTTGAAATATCAATTTCCCGTTGAAAGGCAACTCACGGATACATAGCTCGGCGTGTTGCAGGAAGGCGTTATCTACGTTCGTCTGGAATTCTTGCAATGCAGATTGTCGTTGCCAGTTAACCATGGGTTGGTAGAGCCTTTTAAGTTTTTACACTGTGGAATATCACTGAACCAATATATAATAACATTGAACCAAAGTTCAAATCATGTATATTGATGGTTAAATGCAAAGGAAATGAATGTGCATAGAATCATGACAATCGCCGAAGCCATCTGGCCATACCAGCTTTAACGAGATACCGCGATGCAAACGAAAAAAGCAAGCCAGCACCGTATCAGCGGCACCACGCTGATTCTCTTTGCAATTTTTTGCCTGAGCATCCTGCCGCCATTGATCAGGGTTGGTCTGACCGAGGATGTCAACCCGGTTCCCATGCTTGCCATTCGTTTGTTCATAGCCTCAGTGATCCTTTGGGTAATATTCGGATTGAGTCAACCCCATGTGTTACGGATCAACCGCCGGGGTCTGATGGCGTGTACAGCCGTCGCTGCGACCGACACATTTGCCTCTCTGTGCTATTACCATGCATTTACCCACATCAGCACCTCAATCGCCCACGTGATTTTTTCGCTGTACCCGGTTGTGGCACTACTTCTTCTTTCGATTCGTGGTGAGCGTTTTTCTCCCTTGCAAGTGGCAGGTTTGTCGCTTGCGCTGGCAGGCGTTTATTTGCTCGTCGGCCCCGGTGGGCAGGTGAATCCTGTTGGTGCAGCGCTCGCCTTTGGCGCGTCGCTGGGTTACGCATCGACCCTGGCCTTGATCCAATGGTTCCTCCGGGATTACGATCCGCGAACAGTGGCGCTGTACGTTGTCAGCCTGATGACTGTAATGACGGGAGGCGTATGGTTGATTCAGGGGCAAGGTTTACAGACTATTTCACCGGTTGGGTGGGTTGTGATTTTGATCACGGCAATTGTATCCACGGCAATCGCCCGGCTTGCGCTCTTTGCCGGTATCCAGCGGGTTGGCAGTGGAAGAACGGCGCTTCTGGCTCCGGTGGAAACCCTGCTTGCCGTGTCATGGACCGTGCTGTTTCTCGGTGATCGTTTGTCGTCCTGGCAGTGGGTTGGTGGAGTACTTGTAGTGGTCAGCATGAATCTTGTGATGACACGCAAGCCGGCGAAAGTTTCCCGCTCAAGCAAAGCAAAGAGCCGTTGGAAAAGCCTGTTTGGAGAATGGATATGAAACGCACAGATGTTAGAAGCTCTTGTATGTTGATCAATTTGAGGTGAAAAGTATGAGTAATGTTATTGAAATCGCGAATGCTGTGCGATCAGGACAAACAAGTGCCAGGCAAATGGTTGAAGATTGCCTGAAAGGTATTCGAAAGAATAACAGGCTGGTGAATGCCTTTGTGTATCTCGACGAGCAAGGCGCACTGGCAGCAGCAGACGCGATGGATAAACGCATCGCCGAGGGCGAGGACCCCGGTCCGATGGCGGGCGTGCCATTTGGTATTAAGGATTTGCGCGATACCTGTATAGGCATGCCGAGGCGTAATGGATCTTTAATTACCCAGGATGCGTTGCCGGATGAAACAGACAGTCCACAGATTGCACGCCTGAGAAAGGCCGGGGCTATCCCGGTAGGCAAGACGGCCACGGCGGAATTTGGCCTTGATGGTGTGACCCACACATTGCTTAATGGCACTACCCGCAACCCCTGGAATCTCGAACG
>RCNC010001692.1_pt1 | contig 14902 bp, 13 predicted proteins | sample 2041301 | NCBI WGS metagenome assembly RCNC01 (sample SAMN09708231, study PRJNA481090) | Marine sediment metagenome, whole genome shotgun sequencing project. | biome: marine sediment; feature: ocean; material: sediment; isolation source: Sewage treatment plant 13A marine sediment (STP13A) ... | reverse complement strand
CGCCGGATACAGAAACGGAATGTCTCAAGATTGCCGGAGAGATCATTGTAGGTCTTAAAGAAATTTCCCAGGGCGTTCAGATCGTCACCCTCGGCTGGGAATACCGGCTTCCTGCGATTCTGGATTATGCCGGAATCTGACGGTTATGCTGTTGTTTTTCGAGTTCAATAACTAACGGATCTAAAGACAAAAATAATTATAAACCCATAACAATAAGATAAGGGTACAAATGCAAGATCAAAATACGCTCAAACAAAATAATACGGTGCTCGTAATTGGCGGAGGTGTGGGTGGAATTCGGGCTGCCATGGATCTGGCTGAATCGAAGCGGGATGTTGTATTGATCGACAAGGCATATTCCATTGGCGGGCTGATGACCCAACTGGACCGTACCTTTCCCACCAACAATTGCGATTTGTGTACTCTGTCTCCCAATTTGTCTGAAAGTGGTCGTCAATTGCATATCAATCTTATGGCAATGACCCAGGTCGCCGAAGTCCAAGGGGAGGCGGGCAATTTTAAATTAAAATTAATCACCGAACCACGATTCATCGATCTGGAAAAATGTACGGCATGTGGAGATTGTTATAAACAGTTTCCCGAATGTGTTCGTTTTTCACCAGGTCTCGATCATCGTGCACCCACCTGTATGCGATATCCTCAGGCAATCCCCCATGCCTTTTCCATTGATATAGAAAAATGTAAAGATATTGAAGGATTGGTAAAAGTTTGCAAGGCGGGTGCCATCCTTCCTGAAGACACCCAAAAGACTCGGGAAGTAGACGCCGGGGCCATTGTACTTGCGCCGGGAGCCGAGGTGTTTGACCCTGGTAAATTGGATAGTTTGGGTCATGCAGCAAGCCCTGATGTGGTGACCAGCCTCGAGTATGAACGCATATTATCCGCATCCGGCCCTACCCAGGGTGAACTTGTTTGTCCGTCAGATGGAAAACAACCCAATAAAATAGCCTGGATTCAATGTGTGGGATCGCGAAGCCTTCATGAAGGCGCTGCTTCATATTGTTCCAGCGTGTGTTGTATGTTTGCATTGAAGGAGGCCATCGTTACCAAGGAGCGCTTTCAAGATTCCATCGAAACCTCCATCTTTTATATGGATATGAGAACGTTCGGTAAAGACTATGAATTGTATTTAAATCGGGCCAAAGACGATTACGGTATTCGCCTGGTGAGAAGTCGCCCCCATAGTGTTTTCCATGATCCGGACACAGGGTCTCTGTCCATTATCTATACTCCCCATGACAGCAATACCAATGTCACCGAAGATTTCGATATGGTGGTGCTTTCCACCGGCTTCAAGGTTTCTAAGGACGTACAGGATCTGGCTGGAAAACTGGGGATCGAGTTGAACGAACACCATTTCGCAAAGACAGATAGCTTCAGCCCGGTGGCCACTTCCATACCTGGAATTTATGTCTGTGGGATGTTCGAGAGCCCAAAGGATATTCCCGAAACCATGGTCCAAGCCAGTGCAGCAGCATTTTGTGCTTCAAAGGATTTACCTGTGATCCCTGAAATTCCGGAAAGCGTCGAAGAATTTCCACCGGAGCGCGATGTTGGCCAGGAACCTCTTAGAATCGGAGTGTTTGTTTGTGACTGCGGTTTAAACATCGGCGGTGTTATTGATGCAAAGGGACTGGCGGATTATGCAGAAACACTTCCCGAAGTGAAGGTATCGGAAATGATCGGCCATGGGTGCAGCCGGGAATCCTTGGCACATGTTGAAAACGTTATCATCGAAAAGAATCTGAACCGGGTAGTTATCGGTGGATGTTCGCCCAGAACTCACGAAACCAAATTTCAGGACGCCCTTCGCAGGGCAGGCCTCAATAAATATCTCGTTGAAATCGCCAATATACGGGATCAGGATACATGGGTTCACTTTGATCAACCCGGTGAAGCATTTATTAAGGCCCAAGAGTTGATTCGTATGGCGACGACCAGTGTGGCGCTGTCCCGACCGCTTACGGACAATATTTTCCCAATGAACAAAAATGTTTTAGTGGTTGGCGGCGGTGTAACAGGGATGAATGCTGCATTAAGCATGGCAGATATGGGGTTTAAGGTGTATCTGGCAGAACGGTCCGGCGAATTGGGAGGTGTTGCAAAAAAAATTCATAAGACGATTGAAGGGGATGATGTGCAAGCCTATATGACGGATCTGAGTAACAGAACCACACAACATGATCGCATTGAAGTCATCACCAATGCTTTCATTGTGGATCATACAGGTATGCCGGGTATGTTCAAAACCGGGTTCCAAATCGCACCGCAGATGTTTTACAGGCAAATCGAGCACGGTGTGACCATTTTGGCCACCGGGGCTTTACCAAACCAACCCAAAGAATATCTTTTGGGGGAACATAAAAGGGTCATGACCCAACTCGATATGGATGCGATGCTCGAAAATCATCCCGATGAAATCAAGGATTTTACCAATATTGTAATGGTTCAGTGTGTCGGGTCCCGGTGTTCGGAAAATCCCAACTGTTCACGTATCTGTTGTCAATCTACGGTTAAAAATGCGCTCAGGATGCTGGAACTCAATCCAACGGCTAAAATCTTTGTTTTGTATCGAGATATGCGAACCTATGGATTTTATGAAGATTATTATAAAAAAGCCCGTGAAAAGGGTGTTATTTTTGTTCAATATGGGGTGGATGCACCACCCGAAGTTCAAGCCGTTGACGAGCAGGTGGGAGTCACATTTAATGATCCGATATTAAACCGAAAAGTATCGGTTTATGCGGACTGTCTTTGCCTAAGCACAGGGTTCATTGCCGACGAGGAATCCACGGAAGATTTGGGCAGGATATTCCATATTCCGAAAACCATTGATAACTATTTTCTTGAGGATCATATCAAACTCAGACCTATAGATCTACCGATCCCGGGATTTTTTGTGGCCGGTACGGCCCATGCGCCCAAGACCATTCGTGAGTGTATTGCTCAGGCCCAGGCCGCGGCAAGCAGAGCCCATTCCATGTTGGCCAGAGATACGCTAAATCTCGGAGCTGCAATTGCACGGGTGGAGAAAGAGAAATGTGCGGCCTGTTTGATCTGTGTCCGGGCCTGCCCCTTCAGTATTCCATTCATTAATGAGGACGGATATTCTGAAATCGATCCAACCAAATGCCATGGATGCGGCATATGTGCCGCTGAATGCCCGGCCAAGGCCATTCAACTTATGCAATATGAAGATGACCAGATCATGGCCAAATTGACGGGACTTTTAGAAAGGGTGAACTAATGGAAAAATTTGAACCGACTATTGTGGCTTTTTGCTGTCACTATTGCGCGTATACGGCGGCAGATATGGCAGGAAGTAAACGACTTTGCTATCCTTCCAATGTTAAAATCATAAGAGTACCCTGCTCAGGAAAAGTCGATGCCATTCACATCATGAAAGCCCTTGAAATGGGGGCTGACGGTGTCTATGTGGCGGGTTGTTTGGAGGGAGACTGCCATTTTAAAAACGGCAATATCGATGCCGCAAGACGGGTGGCCTATATTAAAAAATTACTTGATGAAATCAACATTGGCGGTGAACGGGTTGAGATGATTTTAATGTCGGCCGGCATGGGGGAACGTTTTGCACAGACAGCCGCCGATATGACGGAAAAAATCCGCAAACTGGGGCCCAACCCGGTTAAATCCGCCCCCAAAGCAGAGAACGCTGCATAATTATAACGTTTATATAAAAGGAGAGTAAACGACAATGATCACTGCTGAACGGAAACCAATGGAAGAACTCATTGAATGCCTGAGACCCTACAATCGCATTCTTCTTGTCGGTTGTAACGAATGTGTGACGGTTTGTGCGGCGGGAGGAAGGAAGGAGGTTGGAATTTTATCTTCCGCCCTTCAGATGGCGTTCAAGACAGAAGGAAAGACCCTTGAGGTCAAAGAAATGACCCTTGAAAGGCAATGCGATCCTGAATATGTAGAAGAACTTGTCACCCACATCGATCAAGCAGAAGCGGTCATGTCCATGGCTTGCGGCTGCGGCGTCCAGGAAATTGCCAGGCGGTTTAAAGCCAAGCCGGTTTACCCGGCTGTGAACACAACGTTCATGGGCGCTTCGGAACGTCAAGGTGTTTGGGCTGAAAGATGCCAGGGATGCGGAGAGTGCGTTTTGGGATTGACCGGGGGGATCTGTCCGATTGCGCGATGCTCCAAACGGTTGTTAAATGGCCCTTGCGGCGGGTCCACAAACGGCAAGTGTGAAGTGGATCCGGATATGGATTGCGCCTGGCAGCTTATTTGGGATCGGTTGAAAGCGTTGGGGATAGAAGATAGCTACGAAGAAAATATAGCGGCAAAAGACTGGCGAACAGGTCGCGGTGGCGGACCCCGTAAAATAATAAGAGAGGATTTGCTAAAATGAAGACCGAAAGTGTACTGGAAAAAATTTTTGCTTCAGGTGAGTTGGCGGTGACTTCCGAATGTGGACCTCCGCGGGGTGCCGTACCGGAAAAGATTATAGAAAAAGCCAAAATGCTTAAAGGATATGTGGATGCGGTCAACGTTACGGATAACCAGACAGCCATGGTCCGGATGTCCAGTTTTGCCGCCTGTGTGTTTATTAGACAACTGGGAATGAGTCCCATTCTTCAGATGGTGACCAGAGACCGTAACCGGCTGGCCATGCAGGCAGACATTCTGGGCGCCTATGCACACGGCATCGATAACATACTTTGTTTATCAGGTGATCACCCCCACTTTGGCGATCACCCTATGGCGGCCAATGTGCATGACATTGATTCCGTTCAGTTCGTTCAGATGATCAGAGATATGCGGGATAAGGGCAAATTCCAGGGCGGAGGCGATATTCTGAATCCACCCAAAATGTTTATCGGTGCGGCAGCCAACCCGTTTGCCGACCCTTTTGAGCTTCGGGTGGCTCGCCTGGCTAAAAAGATCAAAGCGGGAACCAATTTCATTCAAACCCAGTGTATCTACAACCTGGACAAATTTGAGAAATGGATGGAGGGTGTCCGGGACAGAGGGCTGCATGAAAAGGTCAATATTATGGCCGGAATTACGCCCATGAAAACCGTAGGAATGGCCAAATACATGAAAAACAGAGTGCCTGGAATGGATGTGCCGGATGAACTCATCAAACGTATGGCCGGTGTTCCCAAAGAAAAACAGCCCGAGGAAGGAATCAAAATCAGTGTGGAAGCCATCGAGCGCCTAAAGGCTGTGGAAGGCGTTAAAGGATTCCATATTATGGCCATCGAGTGGGAAGAGAAGGTGCCGGAGATTGCCGAAAGAGCCGGACTTCTTCCAAGGCCCAAAATTGATCTTTAATATACTTGTTGATTATATGGAAAAAATGTGCTGATTATGTAGAAGAAGCAGACGGTCTATTATACAAAAAGGAGGAGGTAAGTTAATGAGTGATAAGCAACTCATATTAGTTGTAGATGATGACCCCGATCTGGTTGAATCCGTTGCCATGAAGGTGGAGAGCAAAAATTTTAGGGTAGCCAAAGCTTACGACGGCATTGAAGCCTGGGAAAAAATTAAGGAAGAACGGCCAGACCTGATTATTCTGGACGTTATGATGCCGAGAAAAAACGGGTATGAGCTGTGTGATGAGCTTAAAAAGGACGATCAATACAAAGATATTGTCGTGGTGCTTCTTACCGCAGTGGGAGATGCTGTAACAACGACCAAATATACCCATTTTGGCGGAAGAACAACCCTGGCTGACGATTTTATTCCAAAACCCATCGATCTGGACAGGCTGATGGTAATTGTGAAAGAAAACCTCGAATAGGAGGTTATCGTCTTCCGATATTGAAACAAAGCTTTTTAATATGGATGGTTCCGGTTAAAGGGGAAGATTTTTCTTCCCCTTTCTTTAACATTTTAATTCCTTATGAGCATCACCCGGACAAGTCTTAACAAAAAAATACGAATCAATGGTATTAAGCTCAGTACCAAACTGGTACAGATAAATCTTTTGAATGGTTCCCTTCCTGAGAATACGCGGCCTCTTTTTTTTCGACTTCTATCTCAACATCAGATAAATATTCCCTTTATTTTGACCAGTGGTATGGGAGAAAAAATTATAGGATCATGCTGTGTGGCGGCTGAAGATATCAATCAAATAAAAAAAGTTGTTGCAGGGGAACCTAAACTGAAAGAAAATCTGGAATTCATTCCAGGTGTTGGCACTTTGTCCATATTTCCGCATCATTCGAACCTGAAACTAATGGGTCTGGCCTTTTATCTTTTGGGTAGGGCACATCTGCCAATGTATGGCATGGCCTCATCTATATCTTCCCTGACATTTATCACGGATTATTCACAATTGGACAAAGCTGTTTCAATTTTTCTTGAATATATGGACCTGCCACCGAATCATTCACCGTTTAGACCGGAAATTCATGTGATACAAAAGACAAGGTAACAGTTCAGCCACAAAGACTCTAAGGCACCAAAATAATAATTTAATAGTATAGGAATTTTCTTTTTGGACACAGATGAACACAGATGAACACAGATTGTCAAGATTCTTAAATTGCAAAATAACAATACTATCTGTGTATATCTGCGAAAATCTGTGTCCTATTTAACTTGAGGAAAAAGCAGTGGAAACGTTTGCCGTTTATTGGGAACCTAAGCCTAAAACATATGGTTTTAAAGAAGTTATTGATTTGTCTTTATTGAATATTGAAATTAGACCGGAGAAAATGCCCCAATGGGGTCTTTGGCTTATGGAATTGGCAGATCTTGATATCGGTTTTCATCTAATTTTGGCAAAGTATTCGACGCACCAGAAATTACGATTGTACATTTTACTTGAGAAGCTTTGGGCAGATAGCGTATTATCTTATATTGGCAAGAAAATTGATCTGGATTCCGAAAAAGATTTTCATTTAACTTATCCAGTGGAACTCATAAGCTTTCAGGGCCCTCATTTTGGAGACAGGTATGGAATCGCCGATACGGCTTTTAAAGCATTGGACGGGCAAGGAGTTCCGGTTTTAATAACGGTATGCTCCGGGGCTGCCGTTTACATTGTACTGCCTGAAAAAAAGCTGCAGGAGGCCAGACCGTTATTGGCCGAAGCATTTGAGGTTCCTTAACAATAGGACTTGGGGCTTCGTCCCAAAAAGTGATATCTTTTTAAACAGTTATAAATTTCCGAGACGTTCAAATATCGGCATCAGCTCACGAATATGAAATATATTACGGTCACCGAAGAATTTGACTGGAGAATAAAGGTTTTCAATTCCCTACCTTTTCCTTCCCTGATTCTTACACTAGACAAAGTCATTATCTCTGCGAATCAAGCCTTTCTGGAAAAAAAAAGAACCGATTTAGAAAATATTGTCGGCAAAACATGTCACCAGGTTTTTTATGATACTGAAAAACCTTGTTCTCAGGCAATCTGTCCTTTTTCCAAGGTGATCGCCGAAAAGAAATCGCAGTCCATACTCAGACGAACGGAATTTGATGGAAACGAGGAAGTATGGGTAGACCGAATGTTTTCACCCATTCTGGATGACAATGGTGATGTCAAATTTATAATGGAAAGTGTCCGCGATGCCTCCCGGGTGATCACTTTGGAGAAACAATCCATTCATATCAGACAATATATGGATAAGGTCATACAAAGCTCGCCCAGTGCAATCATCTCTGCAGATAGAGATGGAAATATTTTATTAATGAATCAGGCGGCGGAAGATCTGTTCGGCTATCCTATGGAAGAAGCCATTCGTACAAAAAACGCGGAGGACTTTTACCCATTCGGAAAAGCCAGAGAAATCATGACGAAATTGAAGAACAAAAATTTTGGCGGAGAGGGAAAGTTAACCGCCACGCGAGTTGATGTCGTTAACGCAGCCGGTGAAGTTATCCCTGTTGAAATGACAGCCAACCTCATATATGAAGGTGACAAGGAAGTGGCCAGCACAGGAATTTTTTATGACCTCAGGGAAAAAATTGCTGCAGAAAAGAAACTTAAGGAGGTATTAATCCAGGTCGCTCAATCGGAAAAAATGGCATCCCTGGGTCAACTGGCGGCAGGGGTAGCCCATGAAATCAATAATCCGCTGACCGGGGTTCTTCTATATGCAAACCTGGCGTTGGAACGTTTTGATAATGAAGATCCGATTCGGAAATATTTAAAATCTGTGATCGATGATGCGGGCCGGTGCAGGGATATTGTGAAAAATCTACTGGCTTATAGTCGACAGGCAAGCCCGACCAAAGAAATATTTCAAGTCAATTCACTGGTGTCACATAGCTTGAATCTTATAAGGGATCAGGAACTTTTATTGAATATAACGCTCGTTAAAGAAATGTCTGGGGACATGATGCTGCTTCATGCAGACAAAAATCAGCTCAGCCAGGTTTTTATAAATCTGATAATGAATGCCGTCGACGCCATGGAGAAAAAGGGGACCCTTACCTTCCGGACATATCGGAAAAAACCCGCCAAAAAGGTATACATCGAAGTTTCGGATACGGGATGCGGTATCTCTAAAGAAGATTTATCAAAAATATTCGATCCGTTTTTTACGACAAAAGAAACTGGGAAAGGCACCGGCCTTGGTCTGAGTACCTCTTATGGAATTATAATAGAGAACGGCGGCCAAATTTTCATCAAGGAAACGAGCTCCAGGGGGACAACTTTTTTAATCGAACTTCCACTATATACGCCTGATGAAAAAATCTCGGTTTCATAGAACAAATAAGGAAAGGCGGTCAAAATCATGACGGAAAAACAATCCACGGATATTTTATTTAAGTCCAAAATCCTGGTGGTCGATGACGAAAGGGTGATTCGAGAGGGCTGCCGTGAAGTACTCTCCCTGGAGGGATTTGAGGTCGTCTTGGCCGAAAGCGGAGAGCAGGGGTTGGAAATGATTGAAAAGGTGCATTTTGATGTTGTCCTTCTGGACCTCATGATGCCGGGCATATCGGGTTTTGATGTTTTGTCACATATTAAAGCACTCCATTCGGACACCTCTATTATTGTCATCACCGGCTACGCCACTGTTGAACATTCCATTGAAGCCATGAAAAAAGGCGCCTTTGATTTTATTCCAAAACCATTTTCTCCGGACCAGCTCAGAGTGGTGGTCTCTAAAGCCATCGAACATACCGGCGCTCTCAAAGACATTGCCAACGAAAAATCCAGAATGCGTGTGCTCATTAATCTTATTGCCAACGGCGTCATGGTTACGGATGCCGAAAAAAAACTGGTGCTGGCCAATCCGGCTTTTATGAAAATAATGGGCTTTAAAGGAGATGATATCATTGGCTCTCCATTTACAGAGCTTGTTCAACAAGAACAACTCCGACAAATGGTTGAACATGCCTTTTCCATATCTGAAAGTGAAATCACCGAACTCACCGAAGAATTGGAGATTAAAAAAAGTGGAGAAGATGGAACAGCCACCTACGTTGCTCGATGTCGTCCTTTCAGAGACCGAATCGGCCGGAATTTGGGAACCATTACCGTCCTGAGCGATATTACCTATTTAAAGGAAATTAATCAGCGTAAATCTGATTTCGTGTCTATGGTGGCACACGAAATTCGAAGTCCCATGAACTCTGTTATGGCGCAGATGAAAGTTGTTCAGGATGGACTGGCCGGTGACGTTACGCAAAAACAAAGTGAAATTCTGGGCAGGGCTTCGGAGAAAATTAACGGACTCGTTTCCCTTTCTTCGGAACTTTTGGATATGGCCTCAAGAGAGGCCGGACTGATAGTGTTAGAAAGAACCGAATTTGATATGAGCGAAGTGTTAAAAGACCAGGTTGAGTTTCATCAACCAAAAGCCCAGGCAAAAGGAATTCAACTCAAACTGGAACCGTTGCCGGATTTACCGCCGGTACTTGTAAACAAACAAAATATGGAAGAGGTGTTTTCCAATCTGATTACCAATGCCATTAACTATACACCTGGAAAAGGGAAGATAACCGTATCCGCCCGTCCGGAAAAGCATTATCTGTGCATCAGTGTCAGTGATACCGGGTTCGGAATCGCAGAGGAGGATATGGAGCGAATTTTCGATCGGTTCTATCGCGTTAAAAATGAAAAAACCCGATACATTATCGGCACTGGTTTGGGATTGCCCATAGTTAAAAGCATTGTAGAAGCCCATGATGGAATGATCCGTGTGGAAAGCACACCTGATCATGGAAGTACGTTTGTTGTTTATATGCCTTTTATGACGTCATAAATGGCATTTGAAAGCAAAAAATATAAAGATCCCGTTTCCACAAAAAGATGTTCATATTGTTTTACGATCTCAGGATGGCCCGTCCCTGACGTCATAAACTTAAGAGAATCACTCGCAATTTTTTAGCGTAACGGTTTCGCCTAAATTTAGGCTTCAATGTCTCTGCAACCCTATGGACATCGCTTTGAGACCTTTGAAAAATGTTCATTTTTGCCAAAGTTCAAGGAAGGCGATAACTTTAAACACAGGAACACATGGAGTATTTCGAGGATTAAAATTTGAGTCTGACGCAGAAATTGGGCAAGAGGGGAGGTTTTTCAAAGGTCTCGCTTCCGAATCACAACGACAAATCATCAATGTTGACAATCTGTGACTTTATTGAACTTCCATTTATATGGAGTAAGGCCAGAGAAGCCGGATAATTACGGCGCGGCTGTGCAGCACTTCCGGGATTCAGAAAGAGCACTCCCTTCTGTTCAGAAACAGACGGACAATGTAAATGGCCGAAGATTACAGCGTCAAAACCAGCTTTCGATGGCACAATATCGAGTCTGCGAATATCATGGATCGCATATAGCAGAACATCACCGACCTCAATCACCTCGGTTTCTGGAAGCGCCCTCAGACCTTCAATCATATCCATATTACCTCGTACGGCAAATACTGGAGCGATGGATTTCAGGCCGTCCAGAACTTCGGTATTGCCGACGTCCCCGGCATGAACAATCAGGTCAACGCCCTTAAGGGCTTTTATCGCCGCAGGCAGAAGAATACCATGGGTGTCTGAAATGACCCCGACAACGACATTTTCCTTACTTTGAAAATTTTGCGACATTAGTGCCTTTCGGAGAACCGGTGCCAATTAAAATGTTCCGGGCAGGAGCAGGAGCAATAAACTGATATGCCACCACAAATCCGACAATTGCAATCACCATCGCCGGGCCAAATATTTTCAACTTTTCTTTGGTATCAAGTTTTTCTTTTTTCAACAGCTTGGTCATTTCGCAAACCTTTTTGGTGTACGTTTTCCGGATCGATATACAGGTGGCTTTGTTATTTATTTAATACTTAAATTATGAGTTGATATGCTGATGCATCATATCATTTTTCATCCAAAACTTTGCGGACCATAAAAGCCAAATCACGCCTATTAATCGGCTTTTCCATATATTGACGAATCCCTATCTCCTTTGCTTTATCTTCATCTATTTTTTCACTGAATCCCGTGCATAGAATCGTCGGCATATCAGGACGAGTTTTAAGAATCTCTTTCACCAGTTTGTCGCCGGTCATCTGAGGCATGCTCATGTCCGTAATCACCAAATCAAACTGATCAGGATTGGCATTAAATGCTTCCAATGCTTCAACAGGACTCGTCTTGGCCTCAATCTTGTATCCCAAACGCTCCAGTCTATACCGTCCAACATAAACCATTGACACTTCATCATCGACAAACAGTATCCTTTCATTCCCAACAGGAAGTTCTTCTTCAGTCTCAATTTCTTCAACGGCCTCTTTTTCAACCACCTGGAAAAATATGCTAACAGTGGTTCCTCTCTCGAGTTCGCTATCAATTATAATTACACCGCCGTGGCTTTTAACTATGCCGTGCACCACTGACAACCCCATACCAGTACCCTTCCCAACATCCTTTGTTGTAAAATACGGATCAAAGATTCTGTCCCTGATTTCAGGGTTGATCCCCGGACCTGTATCACTGATCGTCAGTTTAACATATTCCCCCGTCGTTAGGTCAGGATAGAGAGCAGCAGAAACTTCGTCCAAAACAACATTCTTTATTCCAATCTCCAAAATCCCCCCGGTATCCTCCATGGCATGGGCCGCATTGGTGCAAAGATTGAGCATCAGTTGGTGGATCTGGGTGAGATCGGCAAAAATGGTATCGGATGTATCATCTATATTCTGACGGATATCAACACTCATAGGAATGGTTACGCGTAAAAGTTTGATGGCATCTTGGATGACCGGGACAAGTTTAATTGGTTTTCGTTCTTGATCGGTTTGACGACTGAAGCTAAGCAGCTGCCTTACGACATCTTTGGCGCGAAGACTGGCTTTACGAATTTCTTCAAGATTCAAATGCGCCGGGCTCCATTCCGGAATATCATCCAGTGCCAATTCCGTATTGCCGATAATGATCCCGAGAATATTGTTAAAATCATGAGCGATACCACCTGTAAGCGTTCCGATAGCTTCCATTTTGTGGGCTTGCCGGAGTTGGATTTCGAATTTCTTTTTATCTTGCTCGGCCTGTTTGCGCTCGATGATTTCCTGTTGTAGTTCTTTGTTCATTGCATGTAGGGACGCCTCTCTGGCTCGAATTTCGAAAGCCATTTCATTAAATCGATTTGCAATTTCTGAAAGCTCCTTGTGGTGAATTTCTTCAAATTTATAAGCGTAGTCTCCTTTTGCAACACGGTCGATCCCTTTTTGTAGAATACTTAATGGTTTTCGCATAAAAACACGCAATAGCACGCCGGTGGTTATTAAAATGATGATCAACGATCCGACAAGAATGAGCAGAATTGCATTACGGAGCCGTGCCAAATCCATCTTGTACGCATCAAGCGAAAGAAATAATTTTATCCGGCCAATGATTTGCTCCTTATAAACAACGTCTATGGATCGCTCAATACGGTTTTCAGTAGCTTTGTTTTTACGTAACTTAAAAAGTGTTTTATCATGTTGGTTCGTAATGTGAAGTTCATCGACAACCTCGTTTTGCACATAACCGGTACCGATTTTACTGATCTGCTCATCATCATAGTCCCATATCGGCACCGCCAATACTTTGCCGATATTGACGGCGTAATCGTCAGCCTTTTTATTAAGTTCCTTGAGCGAAAACCGAGCCTGTCTGGTATAGACAAACATCAGCAAAAACCCTTCAAACAAAATGATGAGCAGAATAAGACTGACCGTTAACTCTCTGGAGATGGATCGGCTCTTGATATCAAATATCTTTGAATGAGAATTCTTATTGCGCGCTTTGTCCACCAGTTCTTCCTCCCTATACCGTGAATTGAATTACTTTTGGTTGAAACCGTATTTTCTACAAAATGTTGTGTATGTGCCGTCGCTTTTTATGTTATCTAAAGTTTGCTGCCAGGTTTTTATAAGATCATCCGGTGTTTGAAGTGAAAACGCGATATAATTGTCGACGCTCCGGAATGCATAGACAATTTCCAATTGATCCGGATCAACACCGGCATGTTTTGCAAGATACGGCATATTAAAATCAGAACTGACCCATAAATCAAGATTCCCCTCAATAAGCCGCCTAATATTACTAATATTTTTGTTCGTGCTAACAAGATTAACAAACCCATTTCTTTTGAGAAATTGCTCCTTTGCATCTTTATGATACGTGCCAATGCGGTCAACCTTTTTGGCGTCTTCAAGGGAGTTAATCTTCAGGTCCGAACCCTTCTTTCCATAGAATCCCCAGGTTTGTGTGTAAAGCGGGCCGACCCATTTGAAGCGTTTTTCCCGCTGGAGCAGGCGTGTAGTGGAAAACAGAGCCACATCGGGTTGGTTTAACGCCAGAGTATATCCCCTTGCCCACGGTACCACCTCAATGTTATCAGGCAGTTTAAGGCGAACCAAAATCTCACGAACCATGTCCACGGCCAATCCTTCAATTTCTCCCTTTTTCAGATAGTTGCCTGGAGGTGAATCTTCTGTGTAAATTTTTAGTTTGACTTTGTGCAGGTTATTTCTTGAGGTATCCGGTTGAAGTTTGGGCAAACTGTCTTCAGGGAGCCATTTTCTGCTGATCTTTCTAAAGACTCCGTCCCGTTTCATGTCATCCAAGGTTTCCTGCCATTTTTCCACAATCTTTTTTGATGTCCCCTTGGAAAAGGCAATATACAATCCTACCGCCACAACAGGATACACCAGTTCTATATCTCCAGGATCAACACCAACCTCTTTTACGAGAAGGGATTGACCTATGTTGTCGTAGAACCACAAATCAACGCGACCGGATAATAATTTTTTCAGGTTGCTGGCACCTGAGCTTGAACTATCGAGATTCGTGAATCCCCATGATTTAAGCATCGCTCCAGGTTTACGGTGAAGAAGATGTGCCAGGTCCTTAAAATATCTGTGGGCGGATATCAACACTGGAAGACAAAGGAACCGTCTTCACAGCAAATCAGAAGAGAACGCTTAAAAAGGCGTATTTTTGAACTGTATGTGGAGCACAATGGAATGGCCGGCAGCCCGATGATCACAGCAGATCTCCATGATAATCCTGAGTATGCAAACGTAGGTCGTCCCCGTGTTGCACGGTTGATGCGTGATATGGGTTTGAAGTGTCGTACAGTAAGGAAGTTTACTGCAACGACAAATTCAAAACACAACAAACCAGTCTCACCCAATATTCTTGATCGCAACTTCACTGTACCCTCCCCGGATACGGCTTGGGTGAGCGATATCACATATGTTCGAACCTACGAAGGTTTTTTGTATCTGGCGACGGTACTGGACCTGTTTTCACGACGCATCGTCGGCTGGTCGATGGATAAAACAATTGATCGACACCTAGTTCTCAATGCGCTGTTGATGGCTGTCTGGAAACGCCAGCCTAAAGAACAAGTGCTCGTTCATAGTGATCAGGGCAGTCAGTACGGCCGTCCAGATTATCTCGCTTT
>RCNC010001691.1_pt1 | contig 14909 bp, 14 predicted proteins | sample 2041301 | NCBI WGS metagenome assembly RCNC01 (sample SAMN09708231, study PRJNA481090) | Marine sediment metagenome, whole genome shotgun sequencing project. | biome: marine sediment; feature: ocean; material: sediment; isolation source: Sewage treatment plant 13A marine sediment (STP13A) ... | reverse complement strand
TTGCTCATTTGCGCAACCAATTCATCAACTGATTCAAATTTTTCCTCGTCTCTTATGCGGGCGATAAAATCGACGTGAATATATTCGCCATAAATATCGCGGTCAAAATCGAACAGATTAACCTCCAGCAATGGCTTGACCAGGTCGAACGTTGGTCGTGTCCCGACACTGGCCACACCATCGATCTGCCCTTCCGCGAGCCCGGACACCTTGACCGCGAAGATACCCATAACGGCGCTTTGACGACGCCTCAGATCGACGTTGGCGGTCGGAAAACCCAAGGTCCTGCCAACCTGACGCCCCTGCACAATACGCCCTGACATGCGATAGGGCCGTCCGAGCAGCGCAGTCGCGCGCGCCAGTTGACCATCGGCTAACTCCGCTCTAATTGCGGTACTGCTGACGCGAATACCTTCCTCAATAATACTGGGTACCTGAACGACATCGAATCTGAGGGCGGTTTTTGTTCGTAGCAGATCGGCAATGCTGCCCTCACGCTTGCGAGCAAAGTTGAAGTCGTCACCAACAACAATATGAATAGCATTCAGACCGTGCACCAGGATTCGACGAATAAACGCATCAGATCGGATACTGCGCATGGTCGTGTCGAATCGAGGGCAGTAGAAAATATCTACACCGTAATCATCCAGAGACTCGAACTTTTCTCGAAAGCGCATCAGTCTTGCCGGCGGATTAGTGGCGGCGAAGAACTCCTTGGGAGTCGGCTCGAAACTCATCACGATCGAAGGAACGCCGAGCGATTTGGCGCTGGCAATCACTCGGTCCAGCAACTGCCGGTGACCCAAATGCAGGCCGTCGAAGCTCCCAATGGTTACAACACTGCCCTGCGCCAGCGCTTCGTACGGCAAATCGGACAGGTGTCGGACAAGCTTCATATCAGTCTGCTCGCAAGCGGAACTGGGACAGTCTGGTACCCATCAACAGCAACGCGACAAAATAGGCTCCGGCGCCTGCGATGATGGTGACTGACAACCATCCTATGCGCCCCATAAAGGATGATGTTATCCACCATTCAAGAGGACGAAGCAGAGAAAAAAGCACGGCGAACATCGCCACGTTTGCAAGCGCAACCCGAAGCAGGAGCAGCGACCACCCGCTGGAGAGCAACAGTATTCGCTCTCTGATTAGGCCGCGGTACAACAAGAATGCATTGAGAATGGCCGCCGCCGATGTTGCCGCCGCCAGACCTGCGTGCGGTCCTGCAAAACCACTTGAAGAAAGATACCAACCGAGTCCGACACTCAGAATCAAATTCACGATAAGCGCGAGCACCGCAATCCGCACGGGCGTCTTCGTGTCTTCACGAGCGAAGTACGCCGGCGCAAGGATCTTGACGAACGAGAAGCCGACTAATCCAAGGGCGTATGCTTTCAATGCGAGTGCTGTCATGCGAACGGCGTTCTCGTCGAAGACACCGCCATAGAACAGGGCGGTGACCAGCGGCTCCGCCAATACGAACAAGCCAATGGCAGCGGGTACGGCGATGAGCAAAGCGAGCCGTAATGACCAGTCCAGTGTTTGAGAAAACGCCGTCTTGTCGTTATTGGCCCAGAGTCTCGACAGATAGGGCAAGGTCACGGTTCCCAGCGCGATGCCGAAGATCCCTAAAGGAAACTCCATCAGTCGATCGGAAAAATACAGATAGCTGATACTGCCGACGGGCAGCAGCGAAGCGATGATGCCGCCCAGAAGAACGTTTATCTGTGCCGCAGAAGACCCGAAGATCGCAGGCACCATCAGCTTGAACGCCCGCTTGACCCCCTCATGCTTTGGCGCCCACTTCGGCCGCGGCAAGGCGTGTATATTGGCGAGAAATGGAAGCTGAAACAAAAGCTGGAAGACACCCGCAATCAGCACGGCGTAGGCCAATGCCATAATCGGTTGCTCGAGCCTGGGTGAAAGCCACACAGCGGCGGCGATCAAAACGATATTCAGCAGCACGGGTGTGAATGCCGGCACACCGAATCGCCCATAGGTATTCAGAATGCCGCCCGCGAAAGCCGTCAGCGACACGAAGAACAAATAGGGGAATGTAAAACGCAGCATCAGGGCCGCAAGTTCGAGGTCCCCACCCTCTCCGACGAAACCGGGTGCAACGATCAACACAAGGATCGGTGCGGCGACGACACCCACCAGAGTCACGACAAATAGAATGACGCCAAACGTGCCGGAAACCGAGTCGATGAATTCGCGCGCGTCTTCATGTTCGTGTTTTTCCCGGTATCTCGCCATCACCGGAACGAATCCGGCCGAGAACGCACCCTCCGCAAAGAAACGCCGCAACATGTTCGGGATTCGGTTAGCTACCAGGAAGGCGTCCATTAATAGCCCGGCGCCGAAATACCGGGCGAAAACCACATCACGCAGAAGCCCGAGAATTCTCGAAATCAGGGTCATGCCCCCGACGATTGAGGTCTTTCGGGCCAGGCCAGTTCCAGACGTGATTTCCTCGCGATTTGCGGAGTCCTCACCCGGACCATTCGCTGTGTTGTTTTCGGTACTCATAACTGCGGGGAGTTTAGCCCAAAAAAGTCTTAAAATCAGTCATTTAGCGCGTCCTGAAAGGGCTCCGATACCTTTGTGCGGGTTGTGGTTGACAATGGCCCTCAGGCCACGAATAATACGCGGCTCTTTGAGAGCACGACACGGAAAAACCAGTGGCAAACATCAAATCAGCACGAAAACGCGCCCGCCAGGGTGAGAAGACTCGCCAGCACAACATGGGCATGCGCTCTTTTATGCGCACCAAGATCAAGAGCGTCGTCAAGGCATGCGATGCCGGCGATAAGGACGCTGCAGCGACCGCCTACAAGGATGCCGTACCTGTGATCGACAGCATGATCAACAAGGGTATTGTCACCAAGAACAAGGCCGCACGGCACAAGAGTCGCCTGAATAAGCGAGTCAAAGCACTCGCTGTTTAGAGGCAGACCGTTCAGACACAAAAAAGCCGCCTGATGGCGGCTTTTTTCGTTGTGTCTGAAATCGATCGCCTGGATTCACCAGCAGTCTTTCCAATTAACACCGGAATTAGCACCAACTATTTGTTTCACTCCGGTGTTCCTCAACTGCAGCTTTCCACATTTGTCGTCTTTCTGCACGCCGATCGGATTCGCTCGTAGTCTGTAGGTAGATGCAGTCGCGGCCTGAATCCTCAAATTGTAAGTGGGCGTGTTGCCATCGATTGGGCAACGTACCGGAAATATGGCGGGCTGGCCTGTGTCATTGCCGTTTTTCGCCGCCCCAAGGTACGAGCCGGTCACCGAGTAGTGCCGTTCCATCGCATTCGCAAGACCCACCAACGCGCCTGAACAATCGGTTCGCTTTGTTGCGAGCACCTGCTGCGTATAGGATGGATATGCGATTGCTGCGAGGATTCCGACAATAGCAATGACCACCAACAATTCGATAAGACTGAAACCCTGTTGCTCTGTATTTGTATTCATGACCTTCCTTATCGCCCGCGTCGCGGGTCCTTGTAGTTGCTCGGAAGCAACCAGATTTCGGTAATTAGCCTGCCACCGGCAGCCATCTTGTAGCCCACGCGAGTCCCGACCAGAAGCTGAGTCGACGGCACGCTGAAGGCCCTCGGCGAATGTACGATCACGCTGTCCGCGAGCGAATACGGGATGTCATTGACAACGATCACCCGCCGCTCAAGCTGCACGTCATCGAGAATACCGACGCTTTGAAACCCTTCTTTCGGGTAGTAAGCTGGAAATGCAGCGAACGCCAGTGAACTGGACATCACGGCTGCCACCGCTAACATAGTTGTAAGTTTCTTCATCATTTGTTCGTCCTCGGCTCCCCTAAGGGGTGAGCTCTTCCCAAGATAAGCGACCGCTCTTCGGCCCGCCGACTTTCAGAATGTCAGTAACTTCGATCGTGCTTCCGCCCGTTGTCTGGGTGGTTGACGTGTAGCGTTTGTTCGCAAGGTTCACTGGAGACGTAGGAATACCGACAATCTCGACTCCAGCAGCCATCTGTCCATTGATATTGTCGTCCGAATCAAGCAGGTGATCGCCGTTGAGATCAAACGATATCTCCGACGGGCGTCCACCGGTTGTCCATTTCGCGACCATTAGCCAGCCTTTTCCGCCGGATTCGCAAGGATTGGTGTCGGGTCGCATGGTATTGAAGAACACGAGATCGCCGCGGATCACAGGATCTGTAACCACCCGCTCACCCGAGTCCGCGAGGTCGATATACCAACCGCTGTCGTTGCTGTAGTCAACCGCATTGTCCGACAAGGTACGACCAAATACTCCGTCCGTGCTTGCCCCAAGAGTAATGACTTGCTCAACAAGATCGCCTCTGTCCAGCTCCTTATCACCCGAATCCCAAACGCCGTACATCGACTGCAGATTGGTGTTAGTGATATCGGAGGTTGTTAGATACTGACCCGAACCAAAAATCACCAGGGTATTGGGCGAATTATTGGCGGCACTCGGAATCTCGCTGTTGCGAACGATAACCGGCGTCGACGTAATTTGCTGGTTTGCCGGTGCGACGAACAACGGTTTCGGAGTGGTTCCTTGTTTGTACGCGACAGCCCACTGCCCAGCATTCGAACCGGACAGATCAAACGCCCACATATTCCCTTCAAGGTCGCCTGCATAGGCTCTGTCTGCGTAGCCGTCGCCATCTGTATCAACGACCGCAGGGGTTGAAAGACCGTTACGATCGGTTGTGGAACCAACGCCTGTTGATATTTCGATGAAATCGCTGCCGGGCGTCCATGTGCCATCCAGTCCTTCCTCAAGGAACAAGACAAACAACTTCGCCTCACCACTGCCCAGGTCGTTATATCCGTTGCCGAAAATCGCTGCCCAACGAATGGTATTGCTTCCACCGTTCATTGGCACGATCGAAGGCCGACTGAATGTATGCCCAAGGTCTGCATCATCGGCACTTGTGAATTCCCACATGACCGTATTGGCTGGGGCGCTACCGGCCTCCGAGAAAGCACCCGGGTCTGTCACGTTCAGCATGAACATGCCGCGGCCACCGCCACGAAGACCGCCCAGCAAAACCGTTTTCCAGCTTTGCGTAGACGATGTTGTCGTCTTGATGTACGCATCCGCAATCGAAGCGCGCAAATCGACGCTGTATTGGTGAGCGTATGCCGGATCGGTCATGTAATGCAGACCGTCGGCCGTTGAATCCGAATACAATGAGCTCGGAATGTAGCCTAATACTTCGTCACCATTGCTTTGCTGGAAGCCGTGCAACATCCCATCGTTACCACCAACGTAGACAACACCGGGGCGAGTTGCTTTTGCTTCACGATACTCCGTGTACGTGTCGCCAGCAGTGCCGGGGAATGGGGATACGTCCGGCCAGTTTGATTCCGGCGCACCAACAAACACTGGCCCTGAGTGGACGATATCGCCGAGGCGTCCATTGCGCTCGCGCAGTGACTTGGCATTGAAAACATTCGTGCCGTCGTCGTAGTAGCAACTTTCTGCCGACGAGAACTCACAACCCTTTGCACCGCGAATATGATCGTGGCGGGCCATGCCGGTCGCAATATTGTCCTGCGATCCGCTCGCGCTTGTGCGCAAGTCGCGCTTCTGCGCTGTTGTCAGGTCGGACCATTGAAACGCAATACCGTCGCTGCCGTCATGCGTCAGAATGGTTCGATCATTCGCGGTCAGGTTTCGATTCTTAAGCCGGGTTCCGGCAGACCACTTCGCCGTCGCGCTTATCGCGCCGGTCGCTGCATCCAGACCATAGGCGAGTAAATCGCCATTCCATTGCTCACTGTTGAATAGCGCCAGGTACACTTCCGAGTTCGTACTCAACGAGCCCGTATTGAATGCGACCGATGCCGACGACCCGATTCGACTTTGAATAGATCGCAATGCGCCACGCAAACTGCTGATCAGTTGACCGGAATCTTGCGCACTATGAAATTCACCGCGTGAATTCCAGGCCGCGTGGCGCAGATCGTCAATTCGCGCCGGATCTGTTGTCGGTGCCGGCCAAGCGAACGGATCCACGTTATTAGCTGGCATCGATTTAACGGTTCCTTCAACACCGAAGGCCACCGAATACGTAACCATATGCTGGGCTTTGTTTTCATCAATAGCACCCGGTGGCGGAATCAGGTTGTTATCAGTGCCGGGACGAATATCATCTTCGTAGTACTTCATCGCAATATCGCCCAATGTATTGTTTCTGTTGTCGCCGAATGGTCCGGCCGGTCCACTATCCCATTGGGTGTCGTTGTCGCCATCGGCATTTCCAAGACCATTGAAGCCGCCATTGTAGAATCCATCGGTCATGAGAACGGTGAAATTCTGCTGGCATTCTCCACCGTCAGCAACAGGCAGTGCCGGGCAAGTATTAAAAAACGAATTGTTTCTGCAACTGAGGTATCTGCCACTATTGTCGAATCTATTCCGTAGAGGGGTGCCACCACTCGCTCGTAAATCGTAGAGCGAATCAAGCAAAGTCTCTTTTGGCCCGGTTCTTGGATCGACATTCATCGAGGCAATCGCGGTGTTCACGGTATGATTGTTGTGCAACGTCACCAAACCCATTCGAGAATTACCGGCACCTGCGATCACTTGACCGTAAGCAGCCTTGGCCACATATTCGCGTTTTCGATAGTAGGAAAACCAGTTAGCGAAATTCCGTAATTCTTCGGCGTACGAACATGAGGGTGCGGCTGCGCAATCGCGACGATCGATACTGCCGTCATACACAAGCCTTAGTGGATTAATCTCGACCAAAACGTGAGCATCATCGGCGTCCACAACGTCGTCGTCTGTGTCCGTCCATTGCTGATACCGTGCCGGGAGAAAATTGTTAACCGTGAAGTTACCCAGCCCACCGTCACAATAATTAGTAACGTAGCTTGTGACGGCTGTAAGATCGACCGTCGCACTTCCCGTAACATAAGGATCGAGCGGCGCAGCAGTCGGAGAAACATCGCCGTACAAATTACCCGCCGCGTTTTCACCGGCCCAGGGTGTGTAGGTAACGGTTGGGTCGTAGTACACCTTATTATAATCACTACTCCAGCCGCGCCATACGCCGCCATAAGGCGCTGCTACTGATTGTGCCAGCAGGCTTGCCTCTGTCGGCACCATCCTGACGAAATCGTTGTCGGCCGCCGGCTGCACATAGTAGTAAGCGCAACCCAGATTCATGACGCCGCTGGTTTCGTTCGTCATGGTGCCCCAGTCCATACTGCCTGAGTCATCGACCATGAACAGAATGTTCGGTTCAACAGGGTTCGTTAAGAACATCGGTGTATCAGAGAGAGTTCCAGGAGCTGCTGTCGCCATTATGGGTGATAACAACACCACCGTTCCGAGACAACTTGCCGTGGCCAGTCTTAGCGTTTTTGCAGAAATTTTCATTTTGTATCTCGCTTAACCGTCGACTAGAAAATTCGACCGTATTGGGAACGTAGAATGACTTCCGCAGAATCTGAGCTAGCGCCAGTTCCACGAGCCGTAATTCGAAATATCGTCACATCGCCGGTTCCCTTGTTATCGCCATAGCCGGACATGTTCAGTGACCCTTCAGTACCGAGTACAGTCGTCGTATGTTTGACGAAGTACCGGGGCTCGTCGTACGAGCCGAAATCGGTGGTTGCTACAACGTAGTTATTCGCATCACCCCAGGTAGCTTGATCGTAAAAGCTCGGTTCTACATCCGTTCTGCCGCGAAGACCGCCGGCCGCACCGAAATTGCCGAGACTGACGATGCCTTCAACGAACACTTCCGCTTCGCGAACCGCAGACTCCGTCGATTGGAAAGCCAGGTTTCGATCACTGGCATTACCGGCCATTTTTTCCTCGAGCAGCGTATTTTGCATACTGCCGACCGCAAGCATCGTGATTACGAGTAAGAATACGAGACTCACAATCAGAACCGCGCCCTGCTGACGACGATGACCGGAATGGAATTTAGATTGATTTACAGCTGCCATTTGTAGCTCCACAAGAATCTCTTACAGTCGATTTCGAACGGTGACGGTGGTCATATAGGTCTGGCGGATTCTTTGATCCGCAGCAGTCCTTGCTTCACCAAGCACGGAATAGTTTTGATTGGCACCGCCGGTCAGATTGTCGTCCTGCGATCGAGTCACGATTGCGAAGCGAATACTGACAACAGTGTTCATGTCGATAACCTGGTCTGCAGGAACGTAGTAGTTCGCAACACCGGATCCCACACCTCCGAGTGCGTCGGTGTCCTCACCGTAAAGAATTTGAAAATCCTCAACGCCATCGAGGAACTCAGCACCATTGCGGAACAGCGCCGGCTCGCCCTCAGATCCCGGTGCGATTGCGTATGAAATCTCCTGCACGCTGAAGATGCTGGCATCAGCGCCATAGACCTTGGAAAGGCAATGCGCATTGCCGCCGGGGCAACCTGGGTTGCTGGCATTGTAGTTTCCGGGCGATACGGTGTTGCCTGTGTTGTGAACAACCGTTCCGGAGTTACCGGGATTCGCGTTAGTAACCTGGAAGATATCTCCGGCCGTGCAATCGCTGACGAAAATAATATCGCCCTGCTCAAGATCATTACCGGCTGGAACCTTGATGTTCGCCGAGGCCTGTGGTCCGTACGGAGGTTGGAGATCCAGTCCTCTGTCGAAACCGCCACGAAGAACCAACGTATCAGGGACACCGGCGCCGCCTTCGGTTCCGCCAACACCGCCGGCCACGAAGTCGATGAATCCAGCTCCGGTGCTATCGAGATTGTTCACGACATTGGTAATATCTGACGCACAGCCCCAGAAGTCTCCCATGCGAATGTCGCGAGCAATCACCTCAAGCGCCATGCGCCCACTCTCCTGCATTCTTGCTGTCGCCTCGTGAACGCGATGAGTCGTTCGAGAAGACGAAAACATCTGCAGTATGCCGCCGACTAAAACCAGTCCAAGCAGCATCGCAATAAGAAGCTCGACCAGTGCGAAACCGGACTGATTCTTCGAAGACGAATTTCGATTCATGATATTCATAACTGAAAGTTGATCGCCATGCGTTCGTTGTTATCAGCGGTGACCGTTAAATTGCCATCGCGATTATTGTCCCACCAGACCTTGACGCTAAATTGTGTTCCCGCACCGTCACATTGCGGATTGCCGACGCCGGCACCATCGTTGGGCGTGCTATCGATGCAAACGAAGCCCTCGCCCATCGGCAAATTTGCTGCCAATGCCGTCAGCCATTCGGACATGTCGTTTTGGGCCATTTGTTGAGTGCTGCAGCCGGTCGCAGTAGTACAAGATGCTTGGGCAGCCGCCGCGGCCGGATCATAGGAGCCTGCGTTTGCAGCAACCACGTTCGATCGCATCCGGTCCGCCAGGTCATAGGCAAGCGCGGTTGCTTGCGAACGCATGAAGGCCGATTGGTTGTTCTTGAGTGACATTGTCTGTAATCCGGCGACACCGACGAGGCCGATTGCCAGAATCAAAGCGGATATCAAGACTTCTAACAGGGTGAAGCCGCCTTGCGACGTGCGCTGTGAGATTGTTGAGAAATTTCGATTCATGGTCCACACCCTTGCCGGGAAACATTGGTCCGACCCATGTTGTTCACTTTGATCGAGCGACCCGTCTCACCACTGCGGTCATCGCACATCGTCAGATTATCCGCGGGCGAAACTCCGAAACCACGAGCATCATAGGAAAACAGTTCGGCATTCGTAGAGGTGAAAACCGTGGAATCGTCAATGGGCGGATGAGCCGCCAGGATTTCGTCGGTATCGGTCGCACCGTCTCGATCTTTGTCGACCCAGACAATCCAGCCATCGGACCAATCCGTGGTTGCCGCACATGTAGGCTTATTCGCGCTGTAATTTGCACTGGGACATATCGTCGCGTTGCGTTGGAAGCGCACCGCGGAACTTCTCGCCAGGCTGATCGATGCAACAAACTGGTTGGTGTCTCTAACCAGACGATTGTCCATGATCACCGCGCGAAAACTCGGCACGCCGACTGACAATAGAATTGCTGCGACGCCGACCGTCGCCATCAATTCCAGCAGCGTAAATCCTTTGTTCCGTTTCATTCCCAGTCCTTCGTTGTTCCGTTTAGGGCAATGGCGCCCGAGGAAAGGGAATTATTGGCGTTTATGACGGAAAATCATGTGATCGCCGTCAAAGAAAATGGCTTAGGTAAAGGATATTCCGACCAGTGGTCGCAAAATAGCGACCAACGGTAGAGACCTCGGCTCGACGCCGATATCGGCACCGATCGGGGCGGGATTTATGTCAAGCGTCGGCTTGAGCGGCCAATTCAGCCGCTTCTTCGGCAATACGCTCGAGTTCCTGCATCACGGCATGTCCCAGCACATCAGTGCCAGCGCCGGTTGCAGCACTGACTTCGAAGACCGGACCATCCCACTGCAGTTCCTCGAGCAGCATTTCCTTGGCAACAGCCTGATCTTCGTCGGACAGGAGGTCGATCTTGTTGATCACCAACCAACGGGTCTTGTTGGCAAGATCGTCCGAAAATTTGACGAGCTCCGCTGCGATAGCGCGCACTTCATGCGCCGGATCTGCCTTGGGATCGATCGGCGCGATATCGACGAGATGCAGCAAGAGCCCGGTACGCTGAAGGTGCCTGAGAAACTGAATACCGAGCCCCGCGCCATCGGATGCACCCTCAATCAGGCCTGGAATGTCCGCCATGACAAAGCTCTGCAAACGGCCGACACGAACAACACCAAGATTGGGGTGCAAGGTTGTGAAGGGATAGTCAGCGATTCTCGGCTTTGCGTGAGACATCGCGGTGATCAAGGTCGATTTGCCGGCATTGGGCATGCCCAGCAATCCCACGTCGGCCAGGACTTTGAGCTCGAGACTCAGATGGCGGGATTCGCCCGGTGTTCCCTTCGTAATCTTTCGCGGCGCCTGATTCACGCTGCTCTTGAATCGGGTATTGCCGAGCCCGCCGCGACCACCTTCGGCAACTTTCTGCCGCTGACCGGGGTCCGTCAGATCACAGATGGTCTCCCCGGTATCGACGTCGTGAACGGTGGTGCCAGCCGGCACCATGACCTCAAGGTCATCACCAGAACGTCCGGTCTTGTTGCGACCCGCTCCACCCTCACCGCCTTCCGCCTTGAAGCGCCTCGCGACCCGGAAATCTGCCAATGTATTCAATGACTTATCAGCAACGAGATAGACGCTTGCACCGTGGCCGCCATCGCCACCATCGGGGCCACCGCGCTCAACGTATTTCTCACGACGAAAGCTCAGGCAACCGTGTCCACCGTTGCCCGCCAATACGCGAATACTTGCCTCGTCGACGAATTTCATTTGTTCAGTATCCCATACGAAAAACCCCGCGGGAGCGGGGTTTGACGGTGTTTTCGCTGATATAAGACACGTATCCCGAACTATCGGGGACACGAGGACCGTGTCCCCGCTTCTACGGTCAGGCTTTGCGGCTAAGCGTCCAGGACGCTGACGTACTGCCGGTTTTTCGGTCCTTTGCGTTCGAACTTCACAAATCCGTCTTTCTTGGCGAACAATGTGTGATCGCGACCCAGTCCGACATTTCTGCCCGCATGAACACGCGTGCCACGCTGACGAATGATGATATTCCCAGCAATGATTGCCTCGCCGCCGTAGATTTTAACGCCTAAGCGTTTACTTTCCGAATCGCGACCGTTCTTAGTACTACCGCCTGCTTTTTTATGTGCCACTGTAGCGTACCTGTCAGTTTCATCACTCAGGCAGATGCCTGAGCTTCGTTAATATTAGTCTTTCTTAGCTGCTTTCTTCTTAGCGGCCGGTTTTTTGGTTGCTGTCTTCTTAGCCGCTGCCTTTTTGGGCGCTGCTTTTTTCGTCGCCTTTTTGGCGGCCGCTTTTTTCTTCGGTGCCGCCTTCTCTGCTACAGCTTCCTCTTTCTTGGGAGCTGCCGCTTTTTTCGGCGCTGATGCCTTGCCGATGGCCGTAATCTCTACTTCCGTAAAGAACTGGCGATGCGAGCCCTGACGAAGATAGTTCTGGCGACGCTTGAACTTAACAACAGGGACTTTCTTGCTCTTGCCCTGGCGCAATACTTTGCCACTGACTGAGGTGCCAGACAGCACAGGATTGCCGACTTTAATATCGGCGCCTTCGCCGACCAAAAGGACATCGTCGAAACTTACTGTTGCGCCCTCTTCGGCCTCGATTTTCTCGAGACGAAGGACGTCACCTGTTGCCGCGCGGTACTGTTTACCGCCGCTGCGAAAAACCGCATACATGTGTTTGCTCCAATGCGTACGCTGCGAAAGTCGCAACCTACTGAGAATTAAGGTTTTTTTGTGGGCCGGTCGAAAAGCCGCGCAAGCGCACAAATGGCGGGGGCCACAAAAGAGCGGGAATTCTATAGACTCCGGTGCCCCGGGTCAACGTTCATCGACGTGAAAATCTGACCTTATTTCAATAGCTTGCAAACTCAATAAATAGGGCAAAAAGTGAGCTTGAATGTCGCCAATCTAGGCGCTTTCAGGCATTATCACGAATCTTATGCAAGTGGCCCAAAAAACTCCTGTATCCATAAGCTTTGAAGACATCGCCGAACTCGCCAAGAGTGACATGCGCGCTGTCGACAAGCTCATCTCAGAAAGCCTGGAAAGCGATGTATCGCTCGTATCCCAGGTCTCTGAGTACATTGTCATGAGCGGCGGAAAGCGCCTCAGGCCGCTTATCGTGCTGCTGGCAGCACGCGCCTTGGGCTACGAGGGCGAACAGCACGTCCGGGCAGCTGCGATCATTGAGTTCATCCATACGGCTACCCTGCTCCACGATGATGTTGTCGATTCTTCATCCAGACGCCGTGGTCAGGATTCGGCCAATACCGTATTTGGCAATCAGGCCAGCGTGTTGGTTGGCGATTTTCTCTATTCGCGCGCTTTTCAGATGATGGTCAACATCGGTGATATGCGCGTTATGCAGATTCTGGCCGATGCAACGAACACGATCGCCGCCGGCGAAGTCATGCAATTGATGAATGTGCATGATCCGGATACGACCGAAGAGGACTATCGGCAGGTTATATACCGCAAGACGGCACGACTGTTTGAAGCGGGATCTCAGATCGCCGCTGTGATGGCTGGGCAGGACGCCGCTACAGAAGAGTCCATGCTCGACTATGGCCGTCACCTGGGTACGGCCTTTCAGCTCGTCGACGATGCGCTCGACTATGCCGCGTCGGCAGACGAGCTCGGCAAGAATATTGGTGACGACCTTGCCGAAGGCAAAGCGACTCTGCCGCTCATCTATGCCATGCAGAAGGCGTCGGATGACGACAGCAAAATTATTCGAGACGCCATTGTGGAAGGCGGACTGGATCAACTCGACAAGATCACTGGCATTATTGAATCGACTGGCGCGCTGAAGTACACCGCGGCCAAAGCACGCGAAGCGGCCGACCTTGCGATTGCCTCTCTGGCTGAAGTCGCCGACTCCCCTTACAAACAAGCACTCGTTGATATCGCTGAGCTCTCGGTGCAGCGTCGCAGCTGAAATGGACCCGTTCAACACGCCCTGGCGAGTCACTGCCGCCGCTATCTACACGACACCGACCGATTCTCGCGTTTACGGCACACTGGATATTGATGTGACCGACGCGAAGCGTTTCCTCGACGAAAAACGCGGCGCTGGCGTAAAAATCACAATGACCCATCTGGCCACCGCTGTACTGGCTCGTGCGGTCGCATTCGATGTTCCCGAGATGAATTGCTTCATTCGCCGGGGTCGAGTCGTTGGTCGTGAACGAATCGATGTGATGGTGCCGGTCGCGATCGGTGGCAGCGAAGGTATGTCGGCGATTCTTGTCAGGGATGCACACGCGCGAACGGTGACTTCAATCGCCGAGGAAATTCGCAAGCGAGCTGAAGATAACCGTTCCGGCACAGAATCCAAAACGGCGCAGAACAAATACTTGCTGAACCGCATTCCCTGGCCTCTGCGCAGACCCGCGTTTCGCTTTCTTAAGTGGATAACGGTCGACATGGGTATCAAGATTAAGTCTCTGGGATTGTCGGCCGACAGTTTCGGTTCATTTGTTGTGTCGGACATCGGCAGCTTCGGATTGAATACGGGGATGACTTCGCTGATGCCGGCAGCAAAGGTGCCGGCGGTGATTGTCCTGGGCAAGATCGAAGACAAGGCTGTCGTCAAGAACGGTGAGGTCGTAATCCGAACGATGCTGCCGTTGACCGGCACGTTCGACCACCGCATCGTAGACGGCATGCAGATTGGCAAACTGGCTCGCGGCATCAAACGCAACTTCAGAAAGCCGGAATGGCTCGACGAAGTCCCGACAGAAGATATCGAGAAAGGCCTGTTTTCACCGCGTGATTAGCCTTTCGCAGTAACGACAGATTAATGGGGCCAAGAAAATAATGGTCGGGGTGAGAGGATTTGAACCTCCGACCCCCTGACCCCGAGACAGGTGCGCTACCAAGCTGCGCCACACCCCGACCGAGGACCGGATTCTACAGCAGGTCTACAGCGGCCGCCAAGTACTCTTCTCGAACACTGACATAATTCTAAGTGGTCGCACCATCAGCACGTCCGAGGTTCGCCAAATCCGAGCCCGCCGGTTTCTGATATAAACGCAGCCCGAATTCCGGCACGATTGCCAGCAGGTGATCGAAGATGTCCGACTGGATGTCTTCGTAGACAGCCCATTCGGTCGTGTTCGTAAAGCAGTAAATCTCCAACGGCAGTCCCTCGGGCCCCGGGCCGAGCTGGCGAACGATCAGGGTCATGCCTTCGTGGATCTTCGGGTGATTCTTCAGGTAGTTGTATGCGTATGCCCGAAAAGTGCCCGCGTTCGTCAGCCGACGTCGATTCACTTCCGCGTCTACCGCGGTCGGGAGCCCCTCGTTGTAGTCGGCCATCTCCCGTTCTTTGTTCCCAATGTA
>RCNC010001688.1_pt1 | contig 14926 bp, 11 predicted proteins | sample 2041301 | NCBI WGS metagenome assembly RCNC01 (sample SAMN09708231, study PRJNA481090) | Marine sediment metagenome, whole genome shotgun sequencing project. | biome: marine sediment; feature: ocean; material: sediment; isolation source: Sewage treatment plant 13A marine sediment (STP13A) ... | reverse complement strand
CCCAGAAGTAATGCGATAATTACTGAAAACTCATCCTTTGAAAATTGATGTTTCTCTAAAGATTTGATAATTTTTTCCCTAAAACGCAAGGCCCCCACCTTCAGTCCTTTATTTGTTGTTTTACCAATAAGAAAATTAAGAGATCTCAAATCCAACTGCTGCCGGATGTTTTTCCTTTTTGCATATGCCTTAAAATTAAAAGCCCCTGGATTCATTGATGCTTGAATTTCTTTCAATGGCTCGCAGGTAATGATAAGGTCATCATAATGCAATGCTTTAAGGCGAACTTTTTTTGCAAGGCGCAACATAATTTTTCCTTCCGTTCTATACCGCTCTACGCTTTGAATTTCTCCTATATACCGATAGTAATATTCTGTATGATTCAACTCTTCCAGTAGTTTTATACTTATAGTATTCCCCTTTTGATACTTTTTAATATAGTGTCCTTTATTATTTATCGGTTTTATACGTTCAGTGATTATCATTCCAAAAAGGACAAAGAACATTGCTATTAGTAAAACAAACAAAAAAGGTGGCCTAAACGGGCAGATGGAATATTGGTAAGTGGCAATAAGACCAAAGAAAATCAATACTATGAAAATCAATAATCCGATTATATTCCAGTCAAAAAAAAACCAGCAAGAATCCCGAAAATGAGGCAAAATGTGAAATGAATGGGTAGAAATTTTAAATTGATCAAATCAAGCCTATTTTCAACTTAATTGTTTTATTTTGAATTATGTTAACATCCGAGCCTTGAATCAAATTTCTAAAATCTCCTTTGGCAAAATTAACAAACTAGCCATTCCTGCCATCATTTCGGGAATCGCGGAGCCTTTATTGTCTATAACAGATACTGCTATTGTGGGAAATATCAATATGAACCCAACCGAAGCACTTGCTGCTGTTGGCATCGCAGGGTCCTTTATTTCGGCTATTGTGTGGATTCTTGCCCAAACCCGTTCAGCGATTTCAGCCATTATTGCACAGTACTATGGGGCTGGGAAAGTGGATAAAATTTTGGACTTGCCAGCGCAGATTATCGTTATCAACATCGCTCTTAGTTTATTTATTTATGTACTCACAATTTTCTTTGTGGAAAATATTTTTGAGTTGTATAATGCCTCGGGTCTTATATTGGATCAAGCCGTATCCTATTACAAGATCAGAGCTCTGGGACTTCCTTTTACCTTATTCGTTTTTTCTGTGTTTGGGATCTTTAGAGGCCTGCAAAACACCTTCTGGCCAATGGTAATAAGTATAATAGGTACTGCCCTTAATATTGGATTGGATTTTATTTTGGTTTTTGGAATTGATGGATATATCCCGGCCATGAATGTTGAGGGGGCCGCCTGGGCCAGTATAATTGCCCAGGGCATAATGGCCCTTCTCGCCTTTGTTCTTGTACTTAAAAAAACTCCTTTTTCATTTCGGCTTCGTTTCCCCTTTCATATTGAAATCAAAAGGCTGCTATCTCTTAGTTTTAACTTAATTATCAGAACTATTTCTTTGAACATTGCATTGTATATGGCAAATGCCTATGCTACAAAATATGGGGTACACTATATTGCAGCTCAAACCATTGCATTTCAGATTTGGCTATTTTTTGCCTTTTTTATCGATGGCTATGCCAGTGTTGGGAACATCATGTCAGGAAAATTATTGGGTGAAAAAAATTATGTGCAAATTTGGAATTTGAGCAAACAACTAAATACTTATACCATAATTATTTCCTTTTTGCTCGGTGCCATTTGTTTTTCATTTTATAACCCTATCGGAAGATTGTTTAGTAAGGACCCTGAAGTACTCTCCTTATTTTCAAGTATATTCTGGATCGTAATCCTGATGCAACCCATCAATGCAATTACATTTGTTTTTGACGGAATCTTTAAAGGACTTGCCGAGGCTGTAACATTAAGAAATACCCTCTTGGCTGCTACTTTTTTAGGTTTTGTCCCTAGCCTGCTCCTCGGAGATTACTTTGATTTAAAGTTATATGCCATTTGGATTGCCTTTACTGTATGGATGATCCTAAGAGGGGGGATATTACTTGTGATCTTCAATAAAACTTTTCTACCAGCTAAGTGATAACATGATATAAGTTAGGTTTTTATCACTGGCTATGCATTAATTTTACCCTTCAACAAATTCAAAATTTAATATGAAAAAATCAATCATACTGTGGATTACTATATCCCTTTTTTTAGGAAACAACTGGGTTAAGGCTCAGGAAATATCGCCATATATTCATGTGGGGGATATGTCAAAAACAATAGAGCAAACTGAAATAGAAGTTATCAAAGCCTTAGAGGGAAATGGGTTTGAAATTCTGGGACAGTATCATGTGGAAAATAACCAAACCTTGAAAGTTATTGTATATTCAAGAAAAGATCTTCAAAGCATTTGTTTAAAAGTTACAGATCGGGGAGCCTTGGCTGCAGCGCTAAAGGTTGGTCTTAAGGCCGATGGTCCCGGTACAAGCATAAGCTATTTGAATCCTGAATATTTATTTCAAGCCTACCTTAGAGACTCCTATGACAAGCACAGTCAGGGATTAACGAAAATCGCTGCTGATGTTACTGCTGCCTTATCGCCTTTAGGAAAAGATAATAAGGGCTTTGGAGGATCTATGACCGCCGAAGACTTAAGAGGATATCATTATAAAATGATGATGCCTTATTTTTCAGATCCGGTTGAATTAAAAGAATTTACAAGTTTTGAAGAAGGTGTTCGGGTAATTGAAAAAAATCTGGCTGCTAAAAAAAATAGTACCGAAAAGGTATATTCTTTGATCTTTAAAGATGAGAAAATAGCCGTTTATGGAGTCGCCCTTTTAAATGAAGAAGAAGGGGAAAAACATTTTCTCCCAATTATTGGAGAAGATAATCTTGCGGCGATGCCCTATGAGATCATTCTTCAAAATAATGTCGCGACCATACTTCATGGCCGATACAGACTGGCAGTTCACTGGCCTGAACTCACTATGGGTACATTTATGAAAATAAGAAGTGCACCGGGAGATATAGAAGATACTCTTGAAAGCTTATGCGAGTAGATCGTTTGATTTAATTAGGGGTCAGGTATATTTGATAATCAGCTTAGCTGTTTTTTCACTGGCCCCTTTTCCTCCCAGTTTTTGTTCCAATTCAAAGTATTGATCAAACATGTCCTGACGATGCTTGTGGTCAAGTATTTTGAATAATTCATTTTCAAGATTCTCTTCATTAAATTCGTCCTGTATCAATTCAGTAACCACTTCTTTATCCAGAATGAGGTTCACCAGCGAAATGTATTTGACATTTACGAGCCGTTTCCCAATTTGATAAGAGATCTCATTCCCTTTATAGCAAACTACCTCCGGCACCTTGAAAAGAGCCGTTTCCAAAGTTGCCGTACCCGAAGTAACCAATGCAGCTGTTGAAACCGATAAAAGATCATAGGTCTTGTTTTCAACAATGGCAATATTCTCAGTGCCAATGAATTTTTTGTAAAAATTCAGTTCCTGACTTGGAGCTCCTGCGATTACGAATTGATGATCAGGAAATTTTGGAACCATTTTAAGCATTACAGCGAGCATCTTAGTTATTTCCTGCTTTCTGCTTCCCGGTAACAAAGCAACAATAGGTTTATCAGTAAGGTTGTTTTCTTCAGCAAAATCTACGGGGTCAATTGGTTCTCTGTCAGCAATAGCATCTAATAAAGGGTGTCCTACAAAATGAACCGGGTAATTGTGTTTCTTCTCATAAAAATCCTTTTCAAACGGCAAAATCACGTACATATGGTCAACGTCTCTTTTGATCTTTTTGATCCTGCTTTCTTTCCAAGCCCATATTTGAGGCGAAATATAGTAATGAACCACGATGTTTTTCTTTTTCGCAAATTCTGCGATCCGAAGGTTAAATCCCGGATAATCTACTAAAATTATCGCATCAGGACCATATTCTAAAATGTCCTGTTTGCAGAATTTAATATTATTCAAAATGGTTCTTAGATTCATAAAAACCTCAGCAAACCCCATAAATGCCAGTTCACGATAATGTTTGACCATGGTGCCACCAATCTGTTCCATAAGATCTCCTCCCCAAAATCTAAAATCAGTGTGGGTTTCCTCTTTTTTTAAGGCCTTCATCAAATTAGAAGCATGCAGGTCTCCTGAAGCTTCTCCCGAAATAATATAGTATTTCAAAGTAAATGTGTTTATCGTTATACTAAAATCCTAATTTATAAAAATTTGCTGACAAGGATTAAAAAGGCAATTACAAAGCAGGCCAGTAAAACACCTCTTGCCCTAAGTTCCTGTTTCTTCTTTAAAAAAATAAAAAATACAAGTAAATTAGGGAGTGCAGCAAGGCCCAAAACCTTTCCGTAAAGATTCCCTTCATCCAATATTTTCAAGGTTTCTTCAAAACCATAGGTTGAAACAAATTCAATGTAAATATAAAAGCCAAAAGCTGTCGCAATCAAGCCAATTAAAAATCCTATCAAAATTTCTTTTTTCATTACAGATCCCAAGTGTTTAATGATTGTATAAAATGATGTGCCGTTAAATCAAAACCTACAGGAACCATAGAAACATAACCATTTTCCAGCGCCCAAACATCTGTGTCTTCTCCATGATCCATATTGACGAACTTTCCGGTTAACCAATAATAATCTTTGCCTTGAGGGTTAACCCTTTTGTCAAATTCTTCAACCCAGTTTGCTCTGGCTTGTCGGCATATTTTTATTCCCTTGAATTTTTTGTTTTTGGTCTTTGGGAAATTTACGTTGAGCACTACCCCATCAGGTAAACCCTTGTCTAATACGTTTGTCGCTATTTTTTTGATATCCTCTCTAAGGTGTTTAAAATCAGCATCCCAGGAATAATCAAGTAAGGAAAAGCCAATGGCAGGAATTCCTTCGATCCCGGCTTCAATAGCAGCACTCATTGTTCCTGAATAAATGACGTTGATTGAGCTGTTCGCGCCGTGATTTATTCCAGAGACACATAAGTCGGGTTTTTTATTCAAAATTTCACTTATAGCCATCTTGACACAATCGGCTGGAGTGCCCGAGCATCGATACTCCAATTGTACCCCGTCATCTATCGTGACAGCATCACAATAAATCGTCGAATCTAAAGTTATAGCATGACCCATTCCGCTTTGAGGGCTGTCGGGGGCAATTACAATGACGTCTCCTATTTCGTTCATAATAGAGATCAAGGTTCGAATTCCTGGTGCAGTTATACCATCATCATTGGTTACCAGGATTAAAGGTTGTTTTTGCATGAGGTAGGGGTTTATGACAAAAATAAACTTTTTTGGCCTTACCTTTTGAAATTATGTTTAACATTTAATTATGAGCCAATTTGTCATTTAATAAGTAGTATTGTAGTCTGATTTGCTGAATTTTACAGACCTTTGTCAGATAGTTTATTTTTAGCGTACTAAATTAGATATGGTTTTTTTACTATATTGTCGAGACGTAAAACAGCAGGATGCAGTGTGTGAATGAAAAAAATTTCCCTCTTTATGAAAAAACAGTATAAAATAATTCTTCCTATAGTTATTGTTGCCGGAATGTTATTCGGCTTTAAAATGGCCAACGAACCGAATCCTGAAAAAGATAAAATTCTTATAGGACTTGTTCGATATGCCTTGAAACAAGGGCATTATCAGCCGCAACTTATTGACGACAATTTTTCTGAGAAAGTATTCGTTGATTTTATCGATGCACTTGACCCGTATAAAAGATTCTTTTTACAAAGTGATATTGATGAATTCTCGGTGTATAAGAATTTAATTGATGACCAGATAAAAAGTGAAGATCTCACTTTTTACAAAGTAACCATCGCTCGTTTTAATCAAAGAGTACTGGAATCACAGGGTTATTATAAAGAAATTTTGGAAACACCATTTGATTTTCAAGGTGAAGGAAGTTTTGATATTGACTACGATAAAAAAATATATAGCAAAACCACAACTGAACTAATAAAGAATTGGCAGATGCAGCTAAAGGTTAGCACTCTTTCCAGATTATATGAAAAGATTGAGTTGCAAACAGCTATGGCTGATAATGGCGATGACAAGGCTGAAGATTCAAAAACAGCAGTTGTTGAGATAAAATCTTTTGAAGAGTTGGAAAAAGATTCAAGAGAAGCTGCAGAAAAGAGTCTGGACGATCTTTACACCGTAATGGCCGAATTAGACGACACTGATTGGTTTGCAATTTTTATCAATACCCTTACGGTTCAATTTGATCCGCACACAAATTATTTTGCTCCAAAAGACAAGAAAAGGTTTGATATCAGTATGGCCGGGAAACTGGAAGGTATTGGGGCAAGACTTCAAAAAAGAGATGATTATACCAGAGTAGCAGAATTGATTTCTGGTGGTCCGGCATGGAGAGGCGGAGAGCTTGAAGTTGGAGACCTTATTTTAAAAGTAGGACAGGGACCTGATCAACCGGTTGATATTGTTGGGATGAGACTTGATGATGCCATTGAGTATATAAAAGGAAGTAAAGGAACAGAAGTTCGGCTTACTGTTAAAAAAATAGATGGTTCAGTTGAAGTGATTTCTATTGTTAGGGATATCGTTGAACTTGAAGAAACTTTTGTTAAATCAAGTATTGTAGACGTTAACGATCGCACTTTTGGTGTAATAAATCTCCCAAAATTTTACATTGATTTTAACGAAAGAAATTTTAGAAATTCTGCTACTGATATGGAGCAGGAAATCGCCAGGCTAAAAGAAGAGAATATCGAAGGTCTTTTGATAGATCTTAGAAATAATGGGGGTGGTTCTTTGAAGACTGCAATTGAAATTGCTGGCCTTTTTATTAGCGACGGTCCGGTTGTACAAGTCAAATATCGTGGAGAGAAGCCTGATATCAGATCTGATAAGGATAAAAAAATTCAATGGGACGGACCACTCGTGGTTTTGGTAAATGAGTTAAGCGCTTCTGCTTCTGAAATTTTTGCCGCAGCCATGCAGGATTATAACAGAGCCGTTATCATTGGAAGCAAACAATCATTTGGGAAAGGAACCGTACAAAATGTGCTTCCATTGAACAATTATTTTAAATACCCTGAAGATCTTGGTGCCCTTAAAATGACTATTCAAAAATTCTATAGGATCAATGGTGGTTCTACCCAATTGAAAGGTGTAGTTAGCGATATCGCCATGCCAGATAAATACGCTTATTTTGAAATTGGCGAACGTGACGAAAAAAACCCCTTAGCATGGGATAAAATAGAACCGGCTGAATATTCTCCTATTGATATTTATAATAATTTTCATCAAGTGGTTAATGACAGTAAAAAGAGGATAGCAGACAATCCACATTTTATCATCATCGATGAAAATGCAAAATGGTTAAAACAAGGTCGTGACAATACGCTTGTCAACTTGAATTTTGAAGGCTATAAGGAAGAGTTAAAAGAAAGATTGAAAGAGGCTAAATCTTTTGAAGACATCGCTTTATTCGAAAGTTCTCTGGAATTTAATTCTCCTAAATATGAATTACCAATTATGGAAAAGGATTCTGTTTTGGCCAAAAAGCGTGGAATTTGGCATAAGAGTTTAAAAAAGGATATTTATATGGAAGAAGCCTTAACGGTGCTTTCAGAATTAGAAGTCCGTAAAAATTTACTTGTTAAAAATTAATTTTGACAGATTCAGATAAAAGTCCTTAATGAACTAATGTTGTTTATTAAGGACTTTTTTTTATTCATTTTGTTAAAAGGTATAACTTTGAAGCGAGCAATACTCAAATCATAATCCTTGTATAACCGATTTCAAACACATATCAATCAATCTTTCCCAAATTTAAAGGAGAAAAAATTATTGTTGGCCATCTCAGGAGGTGTTGATAGTATGGTTTTATGTGCGCTTTTTGACCAACTAAACTTCAGGTTCGCTTTGGCCCATTGCAATTTTAACCTGCGCGGGGAGATGTCTGATAAGGATGAGATTTTTGTTCAAGAGGAAGCTTTAAAACGAAAGAAAGAGATTTATACTGTTTCTTTTGACACGAAGGATTTTGCTCAACAGCACAAAGTATCCATTCAGATGGCTGCCAGGGAGCTTAGGTATAATTGGTTTCAAGAGATCGTCGCTGAAAATGCATTCGACTATTTGGTTACAGCGCATCACGCTGACGACAGTTTAGAAACTTTTTTTATCAACTTATCGAGAGGAACAGGAATCGATGGACTCATAGGTATTCCCGAAAACACAACCTGGCTTATTAGGCCCTTGTTACCATTTGCAAAAAAGGAGATAGAGACTTATGCGATTGAAAATGGGCTGGCATGGCGAGAAGATCAAAGCAACGAGGACACCAAATATCTAAGAAATAAAATCCGCAAGGAACTCATTCCAGTTTTAAAAGAACTAAATCCGACCTTTATGGATTCTTTTTCTTCTACAATAGAGAATCTTTCAGGCAGTCGCAAAATTATTAATGACAAAATGGATGAGGTTCGAAGGGAAGTTATAGAAACCTCTTCAACAAGCCACGAAGAAGGCGTAAAATTCAAAGTAAGGCAATTATTGAATTATTCAGGTAATACAGCTTACCTCTATCAAATATTTCACCCTTATGGATTTAGTCAATGGAAGGATATTCGATCCCTTCTCAAAGCGCAGTCAGGCAAACAGTTATATTCTAAAACTCACCGAATAATCAAACATGGTAATTATCTGTTGCTTAGCACACGCTCAGAAAAAATTGACCAATCTGACGCTTTTGAAATATTTGAAGGTCAAAAATTATTAAGCCTTGAGCGAGGGGTGATCAAGCTTGAATCCCATGAATTTGATGGCCATTTTAAAATAAATAAGGACATTCAAACAGCTCAATTTGACAAGGATTTGTTAACATTTCCCTTAATTGTAAGAAAATGGAGAAAAGGCGACTATTTTTGTCCAATTGGAATGAAGGGAAAGAAAAAGCTAAGCGATTTTTTTAAAGACGAAAAATACTCACTTTTACAAAAGGAAAATATTTGGTTACTTTGTTCCGGTGAAAATATCATTTGGTTGATTGGCAAACGAATTGATAATCGATATAAAGTAACCAATAAGACAAAAATTATTTTAAACGCATCACTCGAAACATGAAAATCATTTCAAAGTTATATATATTCTTTTTCTTGATAGGGTCTTTTTCCAATGCCCAGATCCATAATCCTGTTGAATGGATAACAACAGTAGAAAAAGTGAATGATTCAGAATTTAATCTTGTTATCACTGCTAACATTGATTATGGATGGCACCTCTATTCTCAGACTGTGCCGGAAGGAGGTCCGATTCCTACCAGCTTAGCATTCGTAGAAAATAGTGAAGCCTATCAATTTCTTGGAATCCCCACTGAAGGAGAAGGACACGAGGAATATGACAAGGTGTTTGAGATGGATATTAAATATTTTGACACGCAAGCCATATTTAAACAGAAAATCAGACGTCTCACAAACGATAAAATAAATATAAAAGGGACCCTTGAGTTTATGGTTTGTGATGACACTAAATGTTTACCTCCTACTGAAGTCGATCTCTCTTTTGATCTTCAGGAAGAAAAGACATCAGTTGCAGATACAGATGCCGATAAAGGTTTTCTGGACAAAAGCAAAATCGCTGATGAAACGCTTGCCTCTCAAGAAGAAAAGGAAAAATCAAAGATTACAGGAATTCCTAAAAAGGAAAAACAAAAAAGTCTTTGGACATTATTTATTTTGAGTTTTTTCGCTGGGTTTGCAGCCTTGTTAACACCCTGCGTTTTTCCAATGATTCCGATGACGGTGAGTTTCTTTACGAAACAAAGCAAAACCAAAGCCGTGGGAATTAGAAACGCGATTGTTTTTGGATTGTCTATTATTTTATTATACGTTTTATTAGGAACCGTAGTTACCTCAGTTTTTGGAGCTGATAGTTTAAATGCCTTATCAACCAATGTCTGGTTTAACCTCGTCTTTTTCTTATTGTTGGTCATATTTGCCATTTCCTTTTTAGGCGCTTTTGAAATTACTTTACCAAGCTCCTGGGGAACAAAAGTTGATTCACAGGCTGATAGAGGTGGACTCATTGGCATTTTCTTTATGGCCCTTGCCTTGGCCATCGTTTCTTTCTCCTGCACGGGCCCTATTGTTGGTACCGCATTGGTTGCCGCAGCTGCCCAAGGAGGCGTTGCTCCAGTTATAAGTATGTTCGGCTTTTCTTTGGCCATTGCACTACCCTTCTCACTTTTTGCAGCTTTTCCCGGATGGATGAATTCTCTGCCAAAATCAGGAGGATGGTTAAACACGGTAAAAGTATTTTTGGGATTCCTTGAGCTGGCCCTGGCCTTCAAGTTTTTGTCAAATGCTGATCTTGTATTACAAGGACACTGGTTGGAACGAGAAGTTTTTATCGCCATCTGGATAACAATTTTTGGCGCACTGGCCTTCTATCTATTTGGCAAAATCAAATTACCTCATGATTCTGATCTCAATCATATTTCTGTAGGAAGATTGACGCTTGGCTTAGTGGTAATGTGCTTTACTATCTACATGATTCCCGGGCTTTGGGGAGCTCCTTTAAAATTGATAAGTGGTTTTCCACCGCCTTTACATTACAGTGAATCTTCCTATGGTGTTGGTTATACCAAACTGAATGAATCTGGTAATATTTCTGAAAGCCAAATACCCAATGGAGCGCATTTAGGCCCTCATGATATCATCTCTTTTTTAGATTATGAACAAGGTATGTCTTACGCTAAAAAAGTCAATAAACCAGTTATGCTTGACTTTACCGGGCATGCTTGTGTAAATTGCCGTAAAATGGAAGAAAGGGTTTGGTCTGATCCCAGGGTTTTGCAAACCCTTAAAAATGATGTAGTCCTGATTTCTCTTTATGTTGATGACAAACGAAAATTATCCGAATCAGAACAATATATTTCTTCACTAAACGGTAAAAAAGTGACTTCGATTGGCAAAAAATGGAGTGAATTTCAAATTCACAAATACAAGGCTAATGCACAACCATATTATGTTTTACTTGATCATGAAGGGGCTAATCTAAATGAGTATTCTGCTTATAATCCGGATATTGAAATTTATTTAGCCTGGCTACAAGAAGGTATAAGTAATTTTCATCCTTCAGAATAAAGTGAAATTTGGTATGCAATTTGCTATACCTTGTTTCGTTATGTTGAGCTAAAAGAATTTTATCAATCGTTTTTAAGCATGTTTAATATATGAACAAGGTTTTACCTATATTCTTTATATTTTTTTCCACCATGATCTTTTCGCAAAATTCAGCAGTCTCATTTCAGCGTGGAGAATATTTAAAGTATAAAATTCATTACGGATTGTTGAATGCCGGTTTTTCTAGTCTTGAATTAGAAAACCCACAGGATAAAAACGATTCCCTAATCCATGCCATTGGAAAAGGGTGGACCACCGGTATGGTAAAATTTTTGTTTCGTGTGGAAGACACTTATGAGAGTTATTTCGATCAAAATAGCATGCGGCCAAAACACTTTATCAGAAAAGTTGATGAGGGTGGCTATACTCAGGATAAGGAAATTTATTTTGACTTTGAAAAGCATCAGGCTAAAGTTATAAATCATAAAAAAGAAAAGGAAGATTCCCATTTTATTCAAAACAACGTACATGATATGATCTCCTCATTTTATTATATGAGGAGTATTGATTTTACTCACTTAAAAGAAAATGATTCAATTGATGTCAATATTTTCTTTGATGGAAAAATGAATCCATTCAAACTGATCATCTTAGGTAGAGAAACCATCAAGACCAATTTTGGGCCTATCAATACCATTAAAATAAGGCCTCTTGTACAAAAAGGTCGGGTATTTAAGGATGAGGAGAACGTAACCTTATGGATAAGTGATGATCTCAATAAAATCCCCGTGAAAATTAAAGCTTCTCTGCTTGTGGGCTCGGCTAAAGCTGAATTAATAGAATATAATGGATTAGTTCATCCATTTCCTTAATTTTTAACTAATCTTAGGGGTGATTATTTGTTAAAAACAATAAATTTGCACCGTTGTAAACTAATAATTCAAACGTGAAGAGAACTATTGTATTTTTTCTGGGCTTAATTCTTTTTTATTCGTGTCAAAAAGAACCTAAAGAAGTGTCTGAAATTGAGATTCTTGAAGAGGAACAACCAAAAATAATTGAAGAGTTTGGATTCATATTGAACGACTATAAGGTCATAAAAGACACCATCAAAAAAGGAGAAAGTTTTGGTGAAATTTTGGACAGGCACCATATAGATTACCCAAAAATCTACAAAATTGCCGCTGCGGCCAGAGATACCTTTGATATTCGAAGATTAAGAGCAGGAAAGCCTTATACCATATTAGCTAAAAATGATTCAACTGAACGTGCACAGGTTTTTATATACCAACCCAATTTAGTAGAATACTTGATCGTAGATTTTACTGATTCCATTCAAACAAAATTTGGCCGTAAAGAAGTTAAAATCGTTGAAAAATCAGCAACAGGTATTATTGAATCCTCCTTGTCAGAGGCTATAGAAAGTCAGAACCTGAATTATATTCTGGCTCATGAAATGAGCGATATCTACGCTTGGACAATCGATTTTTTTCACCTTCAAAAAGGAGACAATTTCAAATTGATCTATGAAGAAAAATATATAAATGACACGATTCCCGTAGGGATTGGAAATATCAAGGCTGCCTATTTTTCGCATAAAGACAACCCGATTTACGCTTTTAATTTTATCACGGATTCTACAAAAAATATCAACGATTATTACGATGAAAATGCCAAGACCTTAAGAAGACAATTTTTAAAGTCCCCTATTAAGTTCAGTAGAATATCCTCCAGGTATAATTTAAAAAGAAGAATTAAATACTATGGCAACAAAGTTCGAGCCCATAAAGGGACCGATTTTGCTGCCAACGTAGGTACGCCGATTTTAAGTACAGCCAACGGGACGGTTACAGAATCGCGTTATAAAGGTGGAAATGGCAATTATGTAAAGGTCAGACACAATTCAACTTATAGCACGCAGTACTTACACATGAAAAAAAGAGCCGTAAAAAAAGGCGCTTATGTGAAACAAGGCGACGTTATTGGCTATGTTGGAATGACCGGAAATACGGCTGGCCCTCATGTTTGCTACAGGTTCTGGAAAAACGGACATCAAGTAGACCCTTTCAAACAAAAATTGCCTTCAGCTGATCCTATAAAAGAAAATTTAAAAGAAGACTATTTTGTATATATAGCCCCCTTGAAAAGCCAGATAGACAGTATTCCTACTAGTTTTCTGGAAAAGGCCGTAATTCGAAACGTTAGTCCATAAAATATTACACGTCTCAATTTGTAAAGTATGTCATTAATTAATATCAATCCAACCACAACAGATTCCTGGAAGCTTCTGAACAATCATTTCAAGAAAATGCAATCCGTTCACATGAAATCTCTTTTTCAGAACGATCCGAATCGCAAAAAAAATCTATCCTTGAAATTTGAAACACTTTCTCTTGATTTTTCTAAAAACAGAATCACTGAAGAAACATTAAATTATTTGGTCGGTTTGGCAGAAGAATGCAAACTTGAAGATGCCATTGAAAAATACTTTGGGGGTGATATCATAAATGTAACCGAAAACAGAGCTGTACTTCATACTGCACTGAGAAATACTGATGACAAACCCATAATAGTTGACGGCCAGGATGTAATGCCTGAAGTAAATCAAACATTAGACAAAATCAAAGCCTTTTCAAATAAGGTTATCTCGGGTGAGTTCAAAGGTTTTTCGGGGAAAAAAATAACTGATATTGTAAATATCGGCATCGGAGGTTCTGATTTGGGACCACATATGGTTGTAGAAGGGCTTCACTATTATAAAAATCATCTGAAAACACATTTTGTTTCCAACATTGATGGAGATCATGTGACAGAAGTATTAAAAGAATTAAATCCTGAAACCACTCTTTTTGTCATCGTTTCAAAAACTTTTACAACACAGGAAACCCTGACCAACGCCGAAACCATCAAAAAATGGTTTTTACAGTCTGCTTCAGAAGAAGACGTTAAACACAATTTTGTTGCTGTTTCAACCAATCTTGAAATGGTTAAGGCATTTGGTATCGCAGAGAATAACATTTTTACGATGTGGAATTGGGTTGGTGGCAGGTATTCTTTATGGAGTGCCGTTGGCCTTTCGATAAGTCTTGCCATCGGCTTTGACAATTTCAGGAAATTTCTGGATGGGGCCCAAGCCATGGATCAACATTTTAAAAACACTAGTTTTCGGAAAAATATTCCTGTGATACTCGCTGTGATAAGTATATGGTATAATAATTTCTTTGAATCCGAATCTGAAGTTGTTATCCCATATACCCAATACCTTCAAAAATTAGCCCCTTTCTTACAACAATTATCCATGGAGAGCAATGGGAAATCAGTTGACAGAGATGGCAATAAAGTGACCTATCAAACCGGAAATATCATTTGGGGAAATTCAGGCACCAACGTTCAGCATGCTTTTATGCAGCTTGTACATCAGGGAACCAAATTGATCCCCGTTGATTTTATCGGCTTTGAATCATCGCTTTATGGGAATAAAGATCATCATCAAAAACTTATGGCAAATTATTATGCCCAGGCTGAGGCTTTATTCGCTGGAAAAACTGCAGAAGAAGTTCATCTCGACATGAAATTTAAAGGGGACACACAAAAGATTAATAACCTGTTACCTTTCAAAGTATTTGACGGAAACCGACCTTCAAATGCTATTTTGATCGAAAAACTGGACCCGAGAAGTCTGGGATCACTTATTGCAATGTATGAACAGAAGACTTTTGTCCAAGGAGTAATATGGAATATTTATAGTTTTGACCAATTTGGTGTGGAATTAGGAAAAGAATTAGCCAATAAATTATTGATTAATTAATTGTTAAATAG
>RCNC010001687.1_pt1 | contig 14929 bp, 9 predicted proteins | sample 2041301 | NCBI WGS metagenome assembly RCNC01 (sample SAMN09708231, study PRJNA481090) | Marine sediment metagenome, whole genome shotgun sequencing project. | biome: marine sediment; feature: ocean; material: sediment; isolation source: Sewage treatment plant 13A marine sediment (STP13A) ... | reverse complement strand
CCCGACCCAGCGGCTCCTTGAACTCGCCCAGACCCTTGAACCCGGTGACGAGGTAGAGGTCGACTTTCTGAGGGATGGGGAGCCCCGTTCGGCCACACTGGAAGCCGAAGATCTGAGTGACTGGGATGGGAACGTCATGTTCTTCGGAGACGACTTCGAGGGAAGCTGGAGCGACGAGGACGAGCCCAACGCAAAGGAGCTTTACTTCAGCCCCGAAGAAGGGGCATACGAGGTGGCTTTCGGAAACTACCTGGGGACTGAGGGCTATTTCAGAAGCTGCCCCACTTCAGGGGACGAGGAGAATTTCGTGTTCCTCGGAACCGATTGCATGGGGGGAATCCGCACGGAGGGGATGAACCCGAAGCTCGGGGAGTATTTCGGAACGGACCGGGGCGTGCTGGTGGCCGACGTTCATGAGGACTCCCCCCTCGGCCTCCAGGCCGGGGACGTGATCCTCCGGGTGGGGGACAGGGAGGTCACAGACCCCTCCCGCCTGCGGCGGATCTTCCGAAGCTATGATGCAGAGGAGGAAGTCACCCTCCACATCATGCGGAAGAAGCAGTCCATGACCGTTTCCGGCACTCTGGGCGGATAGCTTTTGTGGGGCACGCCCCACAAAAGAAGAAGGGCGGAGACCACCAAGGCCTCCGCCCTTCTTCTATTCCGCTTCCCAATCCACCTCGGTCTTAGAACTTGATCTCGACCGTCTTCTCGCCGGGGGAGAAGTAGTAGGCTCGTCTGGTTTCTTCCGGGAATCGGACCACTCTCAACACGTTGCTCTGATCGTCGAAGATCTCCAGGAGAACGGTGTTCGTGACCCGGGCTCCTTCGAACGGCCCCGGAAGATCGTAGGCGATCTGGTACCACCAGACCGGTTCACGGTCCATTTCATCATACCCGGAACCCAGGATCCGGCCGGGTAGGGTCTTTCCTTCAACTTCCAGGAGGAAATTCTCGGACAGATACCGGAGAAAAAGAGCATCGATCTCCGGGGTGACTTCCAGAAGGAAGGATTCCCTCCCATCGAATTCCTGGAGGGCTTCTTCCAGGTCATCCTTGAAGATCCGGATCTGAAGGATGGCGGTCGTTCCCTCCAGGCCAAGGTTCCCATAACTCAGGTGGAGATCGTGCCGGGCTTCCCCACCCAGCACCATCCCCAGGATCAGGGAGAGGACCAGATTCATTCCTCAGACTCCTCCAATGTTCACTTGCGGCCCGCGGGAGCGGTCCATTCGTTGTCCGACCGATCGATGTCGGCGTAAACCTCATCCGGATCCAGTTCGACCTTCACCAGCGCCTTGGAGCTGAAGAAACCCTTGGTGAAGGTGAGTTCGTTGTTTCTCCAGACGTCCACCGGGAGTTCCATGCGTTCCGTGGAGCCATCCGCGAAAGTGAACTCCATCTCCACCGGCATCACCAGGCCTCCCTCGTTCCGAATCCGGACCCGGTGGTAGTACTGGCCCTGATCGGTACTCCCGATCAGCTCCGAGGCGTCCTGGGTGGCCACCATATCCAGAGCCTGGTCGTTGGCGTGGGTAGTGTAGAACCATCCCCTCCAGAACCAGGCCAGGTGCTCCCCAGCCCCATCTTCCATCGATCGGAAGAAGTCGGCAGGCTTCGGCTTCTTGAACATCCACTTCTTGGAGTAGCCGCTGAAGGCCTCATCGAAGGGGCCTTCCGTGAGAATGTGTTCCCGGAGCATGACAAGGCCGGTGGCTGGCTTTGTGTATCCGTTGTTCCCGAAGTCTTTGTGGATCAAATCGGACTCGGTCATAAGAGGGACCTGATCCGGGTCCTGCATGTAGGACACGATCCCCGGGGCCGGACCTCGCCCACCCTGGAACACGCAGTTCTCATTCTGTGTCCACTGGGCCCCACAGTAGGTTTCGGCGTAGTCCAACTGTCCGTAATACTGGAGGAACGTGTTCAAGCCCTCGTCCATCCAGGTCCATTTCCGCTCATCAGAATCCACGATCATGGGGAACCAGTTGTGCCCCACCTCGTGGATCGTCACCCCGATCAGGCCCCGCTCAGCCTGGTCGCTGTAGCTCCCGTCCGGCTGCGGCCGCACGCCACAGAAGGCCACCATGGGATATTCCATCCCTCCCTGAGGGCCGTTCACATTGATGGCCTTGGGATAGGGATACTCGAAGGCCAGCGCCCCATAAGTTTTTAACGTCTGAAGCGTGGCTCTCGTGGAAACCTTGTCCCATAGGGGCATGGCCTCCCTGGGATAGAGAGAGTGGACCTTGATGATCTCGTGATCGGGGCTGTATTGGAATCCAGCGGCGTCCCACACAAAGAGCTTGGATGACACCCATGCGAAGTCTCGGACGTTCTCGGCCTTGTAGTGCCAGGTTACCATCCCGTCCTGAACCGGGCGGCTGGCCGGGTCCATGACCTCATCGGCTCCGACGATGAACAGGGGCTCTTCGGACTGATACGCCATTTCCAGCCGTTCCATCTGCGTCGGCGTCAGAACGTCCTCCGGGTTCTGCAGCTCCCCGGTGGCATCCACGATGTGGTTCCACGGAACGGTGATCTTCACATCGTAGTTCCCGAACTCCAGGTAGAACTCTCCCCGGCCGAAGAACTGATCCGTCTGCCACCCGTTCACGTCGTCGAAGACGCTCATCCGGGGGAACCACTGAGCCAGCTCATAGATCCAGCCATCCTCGAGCCGTTCCTTCGCACCTCGGCCATTGTCCGGAACCAGGAAGTTCCAATCGATCTCAAACTCGAGAACTCCCCCTGCAGGAAGGCCGTGGGGGAGGTTGATTCTCATGATGGTGTTGTTGATACGATAGTCGGCGTCGACCAGGGCACCTTCATGGCCGGCAAGCTGGACCCGGGTAATGTTGTGGCCCCCGTCGAACTGGGTGAGGCCAACGAATCGGCGAAAGCCCGGAGAGATCTCTTCCGGGAGGGCTCCCTGCATCTGATAAGCCCGGCTGTGTTCGATGGACCGAGTGTTCTGGTCGAGTTGGACCCAGAGGAAGGTCAGTTCCTCGGGCGAGTTGTTATGGTAGGCGATCCGTTCGGAGCCGGAAACGATGTGGCTGACCGTATCGATACTCGTCTCGATGACGTAATCGACCTGCTGTTGCCAATAGTCCGGTCCCGGCGAACCGGCCCCGGTCCGATAGCTGTTCGGCGTGGGCCATTCATCCATAAGACGGAACATGGAACGGTTCGTCTTCGACCCATCGTCGTGCAGCCAGTACTGGGCCGCACCAGGCGTTGGGGCTAGAACAGCCAAAACGGAGAGGATCCCCAGCCAGCGACCGAACGAGTGCTTCATCACAATGTGCTCCCTACCGAGAGAATTCAGGCGGCCAACCGCTCCACCATAAGAACAAGGGCCACACCCACCGTCGCCCCAGACAAGACGAGGACCCAGTCATGCCTGCGCATACGGAACACCCTCACCATTAAAAACGTGAGGATCAGGACCGCAACGACGATACAGATCTGGCCCAACTCCAACCCAACGTTAAAGGAAAAAAGAGGAAGGGCAATCCCCTCCTCCTGCCCCAGGAGGCTCCTGAGGAAGTTCGAAAACCCCATCCCGTGGATGAGCCCGAAGGCCAAAGCCAAGGCGTATTTCAGGCCTCGAACCCCCTTCCCCTCCACCGCCTCATTCCCCTTGGACGAGGTGGTCACGATGTTCATGACCCCGGTGATGAGAATGGTCAGAGGTATCAGAAACTCCACCAACGCATCATTGATGGTGATGATGCGGAGGGTCGCCAGCGCGAGGGTCAGGGAGTGCCCCAGCGTGAAGGCTGTGACCAGGATCAGAAGCTTCCTCCAATGCCTTGGCTCGTAGCCGGCACAAAGAGCCACTACAAAGAGGATATGGTCGTAGCCCTGGATATCGGCGATGTGCTCGAAACCCAGTCGGAGAAAAACAAGAAACTCTGAGAGCATGGCCTATTCGTTTTCAGGTACCTAGATCCCAAGGGCAATGGCCGCCCCGATGGCCAGGATACCCACCAAGACGAGGATGCCATAAAAAGGTAATACCCAGCGAATCCAATCTTCGTACCGAACCTTCGCGGTGGCCAAGATGGCCATGAGGGCCCCACTGGTGGGGATGATCATATCCGTCAGGCCAGCGCCGGTCTGGTAGGCAAGGACCGTCACCTGCCGGGACAAACCCAACAAGTCCGAGAGGGGCACCAGGACTGGCATCGTCAGGACAGCCTGACCGCTGACGCTCGGCACCGGAAAGTGAATTGCGATGTGAGCACCCACCATCCCTATGGCCGAGGCCATGGCCGGTAAGCTCTCGAGAGGAGTGACCATGGAGTTGACGATGGTGTCCACGATCCGCCCTTCCTCCAGAACCACAAAAATCGCCCGAGCGAACCCGATGAGAAGGGCTGCATGGGTCATATCCTTGAACCCCCGGACAAATGCCTCGGACGTTTGAACCACGCCCAACCCAGCCACCGCCCCCACGGCGATTCCCATACCGAAAAAGAGGCCCGACATATCGTTGAATCCCCAATCCCGAGCCAGGATCCCCCAAACCATTACAGAAAAGGTGGCAACCACCAATCCGAGAATCAGGCCGTCTCTCCCGGACAGGGAATCTTCAGCGGCTTCCGCACCCTGAGCTTGCGGCTCGACAGCCGTCGCCTTCGCCATCCTCATGACAAAGAAAATCCAGAGACTTAGAGCGAAAGCCAGGACCACCAGGCGAAATATCCCGCCGGACAATAGAGGAAGCTCCGCCAGCTTCTGGGCGATTCCCACCTGAAAGGGGTTGATGGGGCTGAAGGCCGAACCAACGATCGCCGCCCCCGTGCTCATGGCCACGGCCACCATGGGTCGGTAACCCAGGCGGTTCGTGAGGACCAGGAGGACCGGGATCAGGGCGATGACTTCCTCGGACATGTTTTCGAGAGCGCCCCCGGTAGCAAAAAGGATGGCGATGATGGGGATGACCAGGATGGTCCGGTCTCCCAACACCTTCACCAGCCAACTCACCGCCCGACGCAGAACCCCTGACTGATCCACCACTGTAAATGCCCCGCCAATCAGGAAAACCAGGAAAATGACCTCCCCGGCGTTGATCATCCCCCGGGGCATGGCGACCAGGGCATCGAACAGCCCCACCGGCGCGGAATCCACCGCCTGGTATGTGCCGCTCACAACGACGGTCCGTCCGGTGACCTCGTCCTCGACTCGATCGTAGAGCCCGGCAGGCAGGATCCACGAAGCCGCAGCAGCCAGGAATACTGCTCCGGATAGGAGCACCAGGGGGGGCGGGAACCGGAACGACGGACGAGTCGAAGTCATGGGCATCCTGAAACGAGGTTGGACGGTGGGATCGAAGGATCCTAGGACCCGTTACCCCGCATGGCGGAATAGTGTCCCCGCGCGGAGGGAGGACTTCGGACTCGGCTCGAGGGGGCACCCATGGATCGGGACAAGTCAAGCGGGAATCCCGAAGAACTCAGGTGGAACCACCACCTTCCTCGGGCGTACGATCTGAGTCCTTTCGGACGCATACCCATCGGAATCGACCATTCTTAGACCGGACCGGACTCTACATGCTCCGACTCTCAGGGCTCTTTCACGAAATCCATCGACGCGGCCTCTGGCAGGCAGCAGCAGCCTTTCTGGGCATGGGGTGGGCGGTCCTGGAGGTTATGGACCTGTTCACCAGCCGGGGCCTTCTTCCGGACTGGACCTTCATGGGAGCCCTGGTGGTCCTGGCGCTGGGCCTTCCCGTTGTGATGGCGACGGCATTCGTACAAACGCCTGAAAAGAGGAGGGTGGCGTCGGAATCGGATGGGTCGGAAGCCCCTTTGGCTACCGACGCAGGAGTCTCGAATCGTGATATCCAACCCTTCCCGGACTTGGAGATCCCCCCTGTCGAACCTGCCCGTAGACCCCGGGCCCTTCGAGGGTTCCTGACCTGGAAACGGGCCCTGCTGGGGGGCGTTTTCGCCTTCGCCCTCCTGGGCATTTCCGCGGCTACGTTCGGCTTGATGCGGGTCACGGGAATCGGCTCTCCCGGGACCCTCTTGGCTCAGGGTGTCATCGAAGAGGGAGGGTTGGTGATCCTGGCCGACTTCCAGAGCACGGTGGAATCGGAAGCCCCAAGCGACCTGGTAACTGAAGCCCTACGCATCGACCTGGAGCAGTCTCCGACATTCGACCTCATGAACCCCAGGGCCGTTTCGGCGGGGCTCGCTCGAATGGTCAGGGATCCTGACGAGCCCTTCTCCGAGGATGTGGCTCTGGAGTTGGCGGCCAGGGAAGGAGCTGAGGTTGTTGTGGGCGGTGACATCGGGGCCGTCGGGGGTGGATTTCTTTTGACCGGGCGGATCCTGGCTGCCCAAGATGGCTCGGTCTTGGCGTCCTTCCGAGAGACCGCCAGGGACTCCACCGAGCTCCTCGACATCATCGACGCCCTGTCGGCGAAGGTGAGAAGCAAGATGGGGGAAGCCCTGAGGTCCGTGGCCTCCAGCGACCCGCTCTACGAAGGCACCACCAGCTCGCTGGAGGCCCTTCGCAAATACACCTTCGTCGCACAAAGGGAGCCCCGGGGAGCCATCGGTGGACTGAGGGCCCAGCAAATCCTCCGAGAGGCCGTGGCCCTGGATACGACATTTGCCGAGGCCTACCGATACCTATCCATCCTCGTGACCAATCACGGCGGGAGTGTCCAAATGGGTGCGGACGCTGCGGCCAGGGCGTTCCGACACCGCGAGCGGCTTTCCCCCAAGAAACAACTCCTGGTGCAAGCCAACTATCACCTCCAGGTAACCGGGGATTACCCTCAGGCCGCCCGGGCCTACCGAGGCCTGTTGGAGTTGGATTCCCTCGATTCCACCTCCGCCGTCAACCTGGCCGATGTCGCCATGTACGAAGGCGAATACCAGGAGGCTGAGGAACTTCTTCGGAGGGTGCCCCGGCCGGAGCACCTGGTTTGGTCCTGGAATCTCATGGCCAGCCTGTCGGGGCAGAAAAAGTACGCAGAGGCCGAAGAACTCCTGGACCAAACCAGGCTGGCCCAGCCAGAGAATGTTTATCTCCCCGCCACCAGAGGCCTGTTCTTCGCCGCCTCGGGTCAACCGGAGAAGGCGCTGGCGGAACTCGATGCTGCCCCGACTCCACCCGACGAGGTCGCGGCCTGGTTCGCCTATATAAAGGCAGTCGCCCAGGCCCAGGCCGGTCGGTTGGAGTTGGCCCGGGAGAACCTAAACCGAACGTTCGAACTGCAGAGAGACTACGGGACTCCCGCCGACCAGATCTCCGCCGTCGGGTCGGTGAGTGTCCTGGTAGGCTGGGTTGGGGAAGATGCTGATAGGGGGAAAGAAGCCCTGGATGCCCTGATTCAGGACCTCCCCCTGGGGGACTTCGATCCCATCGACCGGGCCTACGGATCGGCGGCGCTTCTTTATGCCATGATAGGGGCCTCCTCCGAAGCCCAGGAGTTCGTGGATCTCTACCGGACCGAGGTGCCTTCCGAAGGAAACCCCTTTGGCCGATCCTATGCGGCCGTCGCCGAAGCCATGGTAAAGCTCCTGAACGGTGCGACCCTGGAGGCTTCCGAACCTGGAGGGGGCCACGGCTACCATGCGTTGCAGGCGCTGCCAGTACTTCTACCTGGGCCATGGCTACACTCTGGCTGGAGAGAAGCTGAAGGCGATCGACGCCTACGAAGCCTATCTGGCAGATGGGTTCTTCGACGCCGCTTTGTATGAGCTCCATTTCCCCGCCCCCGTGGTTCACGAGCGTCTGGGAGCACTCTACAAAGAGGCCGGAAACCTGGAGAAGGCCGCGGAGCACTACCGGGAGTTCGCCCGAAGATGGGCCGATGCAGATCCCGAGCTACAACCGAGGGTCGAAGCGGCTGGGTCGGGGGCCAGGGCCCTGGAGGGGTAGGCCCTGCCTATTTCTTGACGCTGAACGTGACCGGAACCGAAATCCAAACCGGCACCGGCTTGTCTTTATTGTAGGCCGGTGTGAATTCCATGAAGGCTGCAACTCGGAGAGCAGCCTGATCCAGCTGGAGATTCCCTGTACTCTCCTTGAGAATGATCCTCCGCACTTCTCCGGCGGCATCCATGAAGAGCCAGATCCAGGCCTTCCCTCCGATTCCCTGTTCTCGAAGGAGAGGAGGGTATTCCTGCCGCAACATCCTGGCAACCCATTCCCGATTCTTGATGTCGGGCCGAACCGTGAATGGGGTAAAGGTCGGTGCCTTTTCAAGCTCCTCCATAGAACTCAGGCTCTCGAGCCCCGGAGGCTCGGGATAAGCCAAAGCCCCTTCTGAAGGTCCGGACGCGGCGGGGGGAGAGGGCGAGGCAGGGGGAGTCGCAGGGGATCCCGCGGAGCACCCGAGCGTACCACAAAGTGCGAGAAGGGCCACGATACCTGGTGCGCTCGACCTCATGACTATGCCTCCGAAAGGGAACTCGCCCATGGGCAGACAGGCTATTCCAGAACCAGGAACTCAGAGGCATGTTATCGCCCGTGCACCTTATGCACAACGATGGAAACAATAGGCGTATGACTTGTTTCCATCCCCCTCATACCCGACCCTGATGACATGAAAGGTCTACTCCTACTTTTGGCGGCCGGGAGCCTCGTGATTTTTGCCGCTATTGCCGCCGGACCCGTCCTCGAACGGAACCGCCGGGCCGGCCAGATCCAAACCCTACGGGCGGCTCTGGATCAGGCCCGCTACTCAGCCGATTCCTGCAAGGTCTCTCTCTCCCGGGAAGAGCGGGATTTCCGGCTCTTCGACGAAGTGGTTGATTCGTTGCGGTCGATCACGGATGGCTACGAAGATCCCCAGCAGGGGGGCGTACCCCAGGAGGAGTACGAGGAGTACATGGAGACCTTCGACCTCTACAACACGTCGGTAGAAGCCTGGCAGGCCATAGCCGATAGCCTTCAGGCCAATGATGCCATGTGCCGCCTTTTAATCGAAGCCCACAACGAAATGGGGGATTCGATCAGGAGAATCCAGGAGGCCTGGCGTGAGGAGAGCGGATCCTAGATAGCCCTCCTCAGGGGGCGAAGTGTGTGGCCTGGCTGGCCACGACAATCCAGGTAACCAGCATCCCGCTTGCGAAAGCACCTACATAGATGTGACCGGTACGCCGATAGAAGAAGGTGCTCACTACCCCTACCAGGGTCATGATCGGGAGGAACTGGAAGGCGATAATCGTCCATAAGGACTCGGACGGAATGGCCATTGTACCCCCAAGGAAAAGCGGCACGTATTGTAAGAGAAGTAGCCCGGCGAAGCCTACCGTGAGCAGGCCCACATTAGTCGCCATTTCCAGAGCCATGCTTTGCCCACTTCTCCTCAACTGGCCGTGGAGAACGGTTGACAGAACCAGGAAGAACCCGGCGAAGGGAAGAAGGTAGGAGAGGGCGATCCTGGTCTGAGGCAGACTCATGGGCCGGACGGCGAAGACCCAGAACCTGAAGTCCGAGTGGAAAAAGAAGCTGCTCATTCGGACACACAGGTACCCGGCCAACACAACCAGAAAAGCCAATCCGAAAGACATCCAAACCTTCCGGAGTGGAATCCCCCCTTCCCACAACAGGCCGTAACTCCCTGCGGTGGCGCCCCGCCGCCGGTTGGAGCCCAAATGCCAAGCCAGAAATAGGACCAAAGAGATCAGCCCCACGAGGGTGGTCCAGGTGATGACCTGGTTCGTGATTCCCTGAGGAAACACCCAGGACGCTGATAAACCCAGCTTTGAAGCCAGGTCCTTGAAAGGGAAGAGAGTCAGGACGGGAAGAAGAACGAAGCCCAAGGCGCCCACATACCATCCGGCACCAGTCGCGCCCTGGGGAGAGGGAGGGTCTTCGGCAAGATCAGCGAACCATGGGCTCTCCAGGAGAAAAGTCCCCACCGGAAAGAGGAACAGCACCATCCCGATGAGAGCCAACAAGGTGCCGAACTCCCGCCAATACCAGGTCTGGTTGGCAGAGGGGAGATCGTTGCCGCCCTCAAGGGTCTGCTGGAACCAGTCCACCGCCTGTCCGATGGCAGCCCGAGAAAGATGATCGCCGGGATGAGTGACGGGCGGCTGGTGCAGGATTCGGGCAGTCCCTTCCTCGATTGATCCATAGACCCGGCCCGGAACAACCTCCTCCTCCGTACCAAACAGGGCTTTCAGCCTATCCGTGCCGACAATGTCCTTCGGCACCGGCACACCCCACATGGTCCGGGAAAACTCATCGTACCGGGAGAACACCACAGCGACGTTTCGGAGGGCCGGCCCCGTTTCGGATCCACCTCTCGCCGCACCTACAGACGAGCCCTCCAGGACGATGGATCGGTATCCGTCCGGCATGGATGCGGCCGCCATCAGGACGGCCCACCCTCCCATCGAGTGGCCTTCCAACCCAATGTTGTCAGGGTCCACGATGTCGAGGGATCGGAGGAAAGCGAGGGCCGGAGGGCCCCCGAATCCATTGGAGCCGCTGGGCGGATCTGAGAGGCCGTGCCCGGTCTGGTCCACCGCCAGGACCACATAACCCCGTCGCGCAAATTCAATGGCGAAACCTGCCTGGGTCTCGTGGGTGTTGATGTAGCCATGGATGGCCAGGATGCCGGGAGCAGGATTCTCGCCTGTCACCCCATCCGGTACATAGAGGCGGCCGTTTTGAGCTATCCCACCAGGGCCGACGAATCGGACATCCTGGATCTTGACGGAGCCTCCGTTGGTTTGTGTCAGGAAAGCCAAAAACCCTCCAAGAACCATCAACCCGATCGAGACACCCAGTAGCCTCTTCAACTCTGCCCCCCCCCTGCCCGAACGATCCCATCGTAGACCAAACCCGCCCACACGTCCGGTTGCATGAACGACCCCGGTTTCGCCCAATCGGCGTCCAGTCCGGCGGTCGGGTGAGCAGCCACCACCTCGGCACGAGTCATTCCCTCGGCGATCATCCCCTCGACCCGATCCCCCACCGTCCGAAGCATTTCGCCATAGGCCTGGAGATCAGACCGCGTTCCCAGAGGGCCGTGTCCCGGAATAAAGAGGGTGGCCTCATCGGTGTGGTCCAAGACCTCTTCGATGGCCCGAACCATTCCACGGATGTCACCACCAAAATCCACATCGATAAAGGGGTACATCCCATTAAAAAAGATGTCCCCCATATGAACAACATCAGCATCCCGAAAATGGACAATTACATCACCGCTGGTATGGGCCCCCGGCATGTGGACGACGTGGATCAGATCTCCATTCCAACTCAGGTTCAACCGGTCACTTAGGGTGAGGGCCGGCCGGGCTTCGGCCGGAGCGGCAGGGATCTCCCGACCACCGACCGCGGCCATCGTCTGGTCCTCGGCCATCATTCGATCAACATTCTCGTGTGCCACCAACACCGCGCCGGCCTGAGCCATGGGACCGTTTCCTCCGGTATGATCGAAATGCCAGTGGGTATTCACCACGTAACGGAGAGACGGATCCCCCCCGGCTTCCTGGGCCAGTTCCCGGGCGGTTTCCAGAATGCGGCTAGAGTGTTCAGCGTAGTCGGCATCAACCATCAAGATGCCGTCGACCCCCACAAAAACCCCGAGGTTTCCTCCGGCCGCCGTAACCATGTGGACTCCACCCCGGAGGGCCTCCACCTGGATGGGTACCTGGGCCCGATCCGTCTGGGCAGAAAGGCGGGTCACATCCTGCGGCTGGAGGAGAAGAACCAGAACAATGGACGAAACGAACCGGAAAGATCTGGGAAGCATGGTCGGCACACTCCTCTAGCCCCGGGGACTCCGGGGGTGATGAAGGTTGTGCCAGGAAGTGTGCCCGACCTGGTGCCGGTTACACAAGGGCCATCAAACCGCAATCAACGTTACCGGGCTAGGGCTCCGCCCCCATCTCCTCGAACTGAACCAGGGCCTTCTGGAGCTCCGGCCTCGCCCCGAGCTTCTCCAGGAGTTGGTAAACCCACCTCAACACCTCCAGGGCACCGTCCCGGTCACCAATCTCCCACAAACGGCCCGCCAGCTGACGGCGGACCCGGGCTGCGTCGAACATCACCGGGATCCCCTCCAGAAGGTCTCCGGCCTGGCGTAGAAGCCGGGCGCCTGTTTCGGAATCACCCTTCAGCCAGGCGACCATGGCCTCTGCCGTGCTGGCCCAAGCTCTGGCCAGGTCATGATCCAGCTCCTCCCCGGCTTCTCTCAGTCGTTTGCCCACATCCTCAGCGTCCTGGATCCGGCCCGAATACAGGTACGCCACGGTCAATACCGGAAGCAGTCGGTGTATGCCCCAGATCACATATCCGGTCCGATCCGCCAACTCCAGCCCTGCCTCGCCAACGGCGATGGCACCTTCCCAGTCACCCTCGGAATTCAACAGGGCCGCCCGGCCGATGTGGGCGGGCACCACCGTATGTACGTTCAAAAACTCGACACCCGCTGCCACACCGTCCGCCCCAGAAATCGCCCAGGCTTCATCCACGAGTTCCCGGGCTCGTTCCGTCTCCCCTCTACCCCTATAAATGAGGGCCAGGGTTACGAGGATTCGCGGAAGAATGGTCTTTTCGTTTAGGGCCCTCCCAAGGGAGGCAGCCTGTTCACCGATGCCGAGACCCACATCCCATTCGCCGGATTCATATGCCCACTCCAGGGACAACTCCGTGGCCCAAAGGCGAAGGCCCGGGGACCTGGCCCGGTCCGCCAAGCGCTCCAGTTCCTGAATCCGCAGCTGGAGTTCACCCGTGTTTCCCCGGAGGCCGGCCGCTGCTGCCAGGGTCCATTCGGCCCAGAACATGAGCTGTGGGTCACCCAGTTCCCCGGCCATCCCCCTGACCTCCAGGCCCTTCTCCCGAACCAGTTCAAGCTCCCCGTTCCACAGATGGATGAGGAGAAGGCCCCGGTTCAGTCTGGCAACCATCTCCCGGCTCCCCAACTCGGTTCCGATCTTCAGCGCCGACTCCACGGCTTCCTGGGCCTCGGCCGGACGGCCAACCTGTTGGAGCGAAACCCCCTGAACCAGCCTCAGGCGGGCCTCGGCGACTTGATCCCCTGATGCACGGGCTGCGTCGATCCCCTCCCCAAATGCTTGGAGGGCCAACTCGAGGCGCCCTTGGGAAAGGTGGGCTCGCCCAAGCCTACGATGAAGCGCAGCTACGCCACGTCCATCCCCCTCTTTTTCGGCAATGGAAAGGGCCTCCTGCCATAGGTCGATGGCGCCATCCTGCTCTCCAACGCTGGCTCGAGCTCTCGCCAGGCTTTCCATGAGGACTCGCCCGTCGACACCGGATGGCGGATCTCCTCCCATCTCCCGGAACCTGGCGAGGGCGGCTTCCAGGTACCGGACGGCCTCCCTGTGGGCGTTTCGCTTCAGGGCTTTTCGACCGGCAGCAGCCAGGTATTGAAGGGCCTTCCCCGGAGACGTGTCCCAATGGGCACGGGCAAAATGATAGGCCAGCTCATCAACGTGCTCCTCAACTCTCGGGCCATAATGAGCCTCCAGGGAACGAGCGACCCGTGCGTGAAAGCTCCGAGCCACACCCTTGGATAGCTGAGCCTCCAGAGTTTGAGAGATGAGTGGATGGCTGAAGCCATACATCAACCGCCCTCCCACCTCATGCTCCGACAGAATCCCCCGATCAACCAACTCCTGGAGCGCCGGCGCCAGCTTTTCCTCTGGTTCCGCCAGGGTAGCCATAAGCACCCCATAAGGGATCTGACCGCCAAGGATCGCCGCCAGATCAGCGATTCTTCGGGCTTCCGAGGATAGCCGCCCTATCCGGATGAGAATCGCGGCCCGAACGGTGGCCGGGAGTTCCAGCTCCTGAACCTCCCATCCCACCCATCGACCATTCTGCTTCTGGAGGTGGCCCGTTTCCACAAGGCCCCGGAGCGCTCCCTCCAGGAAAAACGAATTCCCCTGGGTCCAGTCGTAGAGCCGGTCTGCGAATCCCGAAACGACCGGGGAAGGAACCTTGAAGAGCTGGGTCACCAGTTCCTGGGTGGAGGCCCGTGTCAGGGGGGAGATCTCTATTCGGCTCGCCTGCCGAGTTCCCACCAGAGACTCTGAAACCTGCCGGAGCTTTGTACCCGGTGCCGTTTCAGCCTCAGAGTACAGAGCGACGATGAAGACCCTTTTGTCGCTGATCTGGCGGACCAGGAAATGGAGAAGATCGAGAGAGGATTCGTCTGCCCACTCGAGATCTTCCAGCCAAAGAATCAGGGGCGCCGAACCGGTCAGGGTCGCGAGGAAATGGGAAAAGGTCCAGAAGAACCGGGACCGGGCCTCCCCCCCTCCGGAGGCGGCATCGAGCTCGGGGCCACCACGCCGGGCCAGAGGAGGCCAAAGGGAAGCAAGATCCCGGGCCCCGCCCTGGGCCAGAAGCTGCAACTCCGCTGGATCGATTTCACTGAGGAGAGGGCTGAACGCGTCTGCGAAGGGCGCAAAGGGAACGCCACCCTCTGTGGAATGGGCCTGACCCCGGGCCACCATCCACCCTCCCTGAACCAGCTCCTCCACCAGTCCTGCGACCACCCTGCTCTTTCCGACCCCCCGATCCCCGGTTAGAAAGAGGCTCTTTCCGGCCCCCGCCTCAGCGCTGTCCGCCAGAGCGCGTAGTTTGGAGATTTCGAGCTCACGGCCTACCAAGGGAATCGGGCCGAGCGTTGGATCTTCCTCGGCGATGGGGCTCAGGTGGAGGGTAAGAGAGGCCCTGTTCCGGTCCCCCAGATCGTCCAGTACCGTTCTCACCGCCCGGGGCCCAGAAACGGCAGCCGGAGAAATCACCTCTACGGTCCCCTTCCCCCCCAGCTGCTCAGGCGTCCGGATACCCTCTCCCTGAAGGGCGAACACCGGAACGGGGTGCTCGATGTTCCTCAGGGGGACCTCACCCAGGGGCACGACACCGAACCCGGGATGATTCTTGAGTTCTCTGCGTACCTTGTCCGAGATGAGAA